>Ga0209960_1000556_pt1 | contig 73942 bp, 50 predicted proteins | sample ThiBiot_500_plan_2_FD_183947 | JGI IMG/M metagenome (GOLD analysis project Ga0209960, IMG submission 183947) | Wastewater bioreactor microbial communities from Cape Town, South Africa - Thiocy_expt_500_plan (SPAdes) | ecosystem: Engineered > Bioreactor > Thiocyanate-remediating >... | reverse complement strand
TGTGAAACTGATTGGAAGCAATCAAATATTGCTTCACAAGCAGTATTAATTAGTTGTATAGATTTAGATAAAATAAGTTATGCTAATAATAGCCCATCAAGGGGTCAAACTATACCTATTTTTCCCGAAATAATTTTAATTTTATTACTAATAATAAATGTTGCAAATAGTTATTATAACAAGTGATTTCTTAAGAATTTAATTATTTATATGTTTAACTTTATTTTTCAGTTTATTATGTGTTTTCTTGTAACCAACCTTAGTTTTCATCAACCTTTTACACTTCAAGAGCCTTTAGAAAAAAATGAAGTCGTTATTGTTGAAACAATACTTTCTCCTTTAAATAATTCTTTCGACTGTCACAGCTCTTCCATTCTTGCTCTAAATAAAAATAAGCTTATTACTGCTTGGAAAGGGGGACCTGGAAATGGAAAATGCAATATCGATATGAAGAATAAAGTAGGCATCTGGATTACTCATGGTGACAGCCATGCTTGGGAAGCTCCTCGTCTCGTTATCGAAGCTATTGATTCTGTCTGTTGGAGTCCAGTGTTAAGCAAAGGTCCAGAAAATGAAATCCTTTTATTTTATCGAAAAGGACCAAATCCAAGAGAATTAAAACACTTTATTAAACGATCCTACGATGAAGGCCTTACTTGGAGTAATGAGGAAGAATTACCTAAAGGAGTTTTAGCTCCAACCTCAAAGCCTATTCTTTTGGATAATCATTTAATCTGTCCTACTTCCTTAGAAATTGGTGAAATACAGGATAACGATAAGTCAACAGCTTGCTTCATAGAAATTTTTTCTAAAAACAAATGGGGCCCTTCAACATCTATCCAAATTCCTGGAAAGCCATTTGGGGCGTTAGGACCTTCCCTTTTTTACTTAAACGATCATTTAGTGATGTTATGTAGAGATAGATCAAACAAAATAGGTTTAGAAGGATGGATTTGGTTTTCTAAATCTTTTGATCATGGCGTTACTTGGCAACACTTAAAAAAAACCAATTTACCAAATCCAGATTCAGGCATTTGCGCCTTAAGCCTACCTAATGGCAAAGCTTTAGTGATTTATAATCATTCACATACTCACCGAAAACCTTTAAATATTGCTATATCTAACGATGGCGAAAATTGGCAACCTACACTTACATTAGAAGACAATAATGGAGAATTCCCCTCTGCAACAATTGATAATGAGGGCTTTTTGCATATTACTTATGCCTATATTACTCCTGGGAAAGAACAAAGGGTGATTAAATATGTCAAAATTGACACTTCAAAATTAACTAAATAAAGTTTAGTATTTTCTGATAAATTTAATTTTTAGGATATGTATGCAAGCTTTAAAAACTTTTTTTTCTCGTAGACATTTGCCAGCAATAACAAGTAGTAGAAAACCTATTCATTCTATTACTTCATTATATAATAAACAAAAAGCACTACAAACAGTTCTTACATCTCCTCTAAAAACTTCTATTAAGAGAAATTATTCAGTTATAAGACATGTCTTTGATGGCTCATTACTAACTGTTGGCATTTTGATAGTAAGTGGATATTTATACCAATCCATGTATTTGCCGCTTAAAAATAGAAATAATCTAACAATTATAGCTAAATACGGTAATGAAATTGAAAAAATGGGTGCTTTACTTGAGGCGAGTGAAAAATCTGATTTGGAATCCACCAAACTTATCCTCCAAAATTATAAACCTCATAAAGAAGTATTAAAAATTTGCTTTCAAAGAATTGTCAAATCCCCCTCTCTTCCAAATAAAAATACGCAAAGAATTATTTGTACTTTACTAGAAGCTGGATTGAAGCCCAACGTGGCGTTATTAAAATATGCTATTGAGCATTCTTATTTAGACATTATCAAAATCTGTCTAAATCAAGAAAAACTTTTGTTGACAAAAGAGCTAATTCGATTAGCCCTATGTCATGCAGATGCCAAAACAATTGATTATTTATTAAAACAGGTTGAAGATTAACTTAATAAATCAGAACGTGATTTTGCCAAATCTAAAAAACGATTAGTGGCTTCATATTCCAATGTTAAATTTAAAGCCTCAGTAAGTTCAGGAGGTCCATAAAATTGTATGGGCCCTGGAGTTCTATAATCATCGTTTAAACGCCATTTATCTCTTAATTTGGCAAAGCTTAAAAAAACAGGTCCATCTAAATCAACTAAAGCTTTTTTTATTACTGGCTTATGCCTTCCCATCCGCTCTTCTAAATGAATCATGGCAATTATGGGAATGCTCCAGGCTGTCCAATTTTCCACTGGTTTGTTTAATTCTCTAACGCATGCCATAGTTCCTGTTAACTCATGAGCTACATTTAAAGCAGCCACTTGCCCTAAGGCATAACAATATTGCGCATCAAAATTGGAAGGAAAGCCTGACCGCCCTTCATAACCACAAAATAAGGGTTGTGGAGAAAATTTCCCTTTATAACGTCCTTCTTTTTCTCGTTTCTTTAATTCTATTTCTGTTAAATCGATAAATAATCGCTCTGTCTCAATTTTAGATACTTGTACATTTCCGTGAGGATCCCGATCTAGCAATAATTGCATTTGAATAGACTCTGGCATTCTTGAAAAGCAGTTGGAAGATGATTCAGAAACTATTCTTTGTACATAGGATGCTTTATCTTTTTGATCTAATTCCTCCATTGCTTTGCCATGAGGCTTATCAGTAGCTAACAAAGAATTTAGTTCATTAATAAGCGTTTCAAATTCAGGGATAAATTCGATTATTCCTTCTGGGATGAGAATGATCCCATACTCTTTTTTTTGCTCAGATCTTTTGCAAATAAGATCTGCGATTTCATTTACTAAATCTTGAATAGTTAACTTTTTAGCGCGAACTTCTTCCCCAATAAAGGTAAGGTTTGGTTGTATCTGTAATGCGCATTCTAATGTTAAATGAGAGGCTGAACGCCCCATTAATTTGATGAAGTAATAATACTTTTTGGCTGATAAATTGTCTTTAGCTATATTGCCGATTATTTCTGAATAAATTTTTGCAGCTGTATCAAACCCAAAAGAAATTTCCACAAATTGATTTTTCAAATCACCATCAATAGTTTTTGGTACACCAACAACGGTCGTTTTACATTTCTTTTCAAGAAAGAACTCTGCAAGTAAAGCGGCATTAGTATTGGAATCATCCCCACCTATGATAACAAGTCCGTCTAATTGGTGAGCCTGTGCTGTCTCTAGCGCTTTTTGTAATTGATCTTGTTTTTCAATTTTTGTTCTTCCCGAACCGATAAGATCAAACCCTCCTTGATTGCGATAAGGAGCCAGTAAATCTTCTGTAATCGTTAGATATGAATTATTAACTATACCAGATGGTCCTCCTAAAAATCCTATAACCTCACTATTTGGATTAAAGGTTTTTGCAGCATCAAAAAGGCCACTTATCACATTATGTCCGCCTGGAGCCTGACCACCTGATAAGACTACACCTATCTTTAAAGCTTTTGAAAAAGTACTTTGCGAGGTAGTAAAAGTGTAAGAGATATTTTTTAAATGAGGAAAAAATTTTTCTATTTCTTCTTTTTTTACAAAAGTTTCATTTTTTTGAGGAATAAGGTGAGCTAGTTGATCTAAAATTTTTGGTTTTTGAGGACAAAAATTCATCCTATGTTTTTGCAATAAACTATACATTATCAAATCCTAAAGGGTATTTTTAAACCATTTTGTGGTCACATCCATAGCATATAAGCGATCTTTTATACGGGAGAAATCGTGATCGGCTTCTGGGAGAATTAAAAATTCATTAGTAGCAGTTGCCTTTTCTCTATGTGATTTAAAATCTGTGGCATGGGAAACATCAATAACCGGATCCTTAGCTCCATGAATATGTAACATAGGTACTTTATGTAAATATTCAAGAGATTCAACAAGGTTAATAAGAAAAATTTGTTCCAAAAAACTCAAACCAATGGACTGCCCATTAAAGCTTAGTAAGTTATCTTTAATTTCTTGTGGCATGTTGCTATCTTTAAATTTAAGCCATAAATCTTTCCACTGATTGGCATTAAAAAATGGAGCCCATAAAGCAATGCTTTTTACATTAGAAAAAACTTTACCAGCTAAAATCGCAATGGCTCCCCCAAATGACTTGCCATAAATTCCAATGCGAGTTTTGTCAACATCATCCCTTGTATTAAGATAGTCTAATGCAGCTAACGCATCTGAAACCATCCCTTCAATTTTAGCTTCAGAAAATTTCCCATCACTATCCCCAGAACCTCTAAAATCTATTCTCAGTACACCTATGCCTTCTTTAGTCAGTCGTTCTGCTAAATCAACATATAGCCTAAATCTACCCGTTTTATGCCCTGCTAAACCATGGCAAATTAAGACAGCCGGAAATTTTTCATTCGTTATGGGACGATGAAAAATACCAAAGATTTTTTGACCTTCATTGGTTAGTTGAACAGATTCTCTATCTTCTTTGTATTCCATCGATTTTTCTCCTTGAAGGATATCCTATCCATTTCCGCCATCAAAAACATAAATGTGTACGATATCCTATATTAGTTTCAAGTAATTACTAAGACAATTTCTCTAACATTCAGGGACATTTACAGCTAATCCCCCTTGTGAGGTTTCTTTGTAAATCGACTTCATGTCATTTCCTGTTTGTCTCATTGTTTCTATCACTTGATCTAAAGAAACTTTATGCATTCCATCGCCTCTTAATGCAAGCAAGCTGGCATTAATAGCTTTAATTGCCCCCATCGTGTTTCTTTCAATGCAAGGAATTTGCACAAGCCCCTTTATTGGATCACAAGTCAAACCTAAATTATGTTCCATCCCAATTTCTGCAGCATTTGCCATTTGCTCATTAGTTCCCCCCATTACAGCTGTGAGGCCTGCAGCTGCCATAGAACAAGCAACTCCAACTTCGCCCATGCAACCCATTTCCGCTGCTGAAATAGAAGCTCCTTCTTTATACAATATACCCATAGCTCCAGCTACCAACAAAATTGTCATGACCCCTTCATCGTTTGCCCCTTCAACAAATGTGCGATAATATTTGATAACGGCAGGAATAACACCTGAAGACCCATTGGTTGGCGCTGTAACAATTCTTCCAGCTGCTGCATTTTCTTCATTAACTGCCAAAGCCCATAAACTAACCCATTCAAATATATCTGTCGGTAAAAATAACCCTAGCTTTTCTCTTTCTCTTAAACTTCTTAAAATGGGAGCGGCCCTTCTTTTGACGTTGAGCCCTCCTGGCAAAATACCATCTTGAGAACAACCTCTTTCAATACTTTGCTCCATTACATGCCAGATTTTTAGAAGCTGTTTTTTTATTTCATCAGCGCTTCTCCATCGCAATTCATTTTCAAACATCATTTCTTGAATGGTCTTGTTATATAGTTTCCCATTGGCAAGTAGCTGTGCGGCATTTTTAAAAGGATAAAGCAAACCATGAGAATTATCACCTAGATGTACATCATCTTTTGCATCATGTAGATCGACAATAAATCCCCCACCAACTGAGTAAAATACTTTTTGCACTAATTCATTTTCGTCATGGTTATAAAGAGTAAATCTCATACCATTGGGATGATAAGGTAACTGTTTATCATAATGAAATAGAAGGTCATTTTCTTCATGAAAATCAATCCATTTTTGATGCATTAAATGAATTTTTTTTGTTTCTCTAATCTTGTGAATTTTTTCTTGCACGCTATTTGGATCAACATCTTCTGGTGTCTCACCTTGAAGTCCCAACATAACAGCTAGATCGGTTGCATGCCCTTTTCCTGTTAGGGCTAATGATCCATATAAATCAACTTTAACTCTTACTGCATTTTCTATTTTTTCTTTTCCAACTTCTTGTAAAAAACGTTTAGCAGCCCTCATCGGTCCAACTGTATGAGAGCTTGAAGGTCCAATTCCAATCGAAAATAAATCAAATACGCTTATTGCCATAATTCCTTCAAAATATTTATATATCTTCCTAGTATTATAATAATTTATTGATCTATTTTGTGAAAAATAAATAAATAAAGTAAAATATATAAATATTTTTTTAAAATTAAATTGTAAGGTTTGTTAAACCTGTTATAATGAAAGTAATGAGGTATTTAGGAGGTTTTTATGTACTCTCTAAATTCTTTTTACATTTCAAGTCTCATCGCTTTCACATCACTTACCTTTTTACCTTTTTCACAAGGAAATTTAGTTGGTGATGAATTAAAAGGTTCTTCTTCTGACATTGCAAAAGGTGGCCACGGACACGGTGGGCATGGTGGGCACGGAGGACACGGACACCATGGAGGTCATGGTCATCATGGAGGACATGGACATCACCATCATGGACATCATTATCATCATGGTGGCTGGGGTGGCGGCTATGGATGGGGTGGCGGTTATTATGGGTACGGGGGAAACCCTTGGTATAATAATGGCTTATATTATAATAATCCCTACAATTACTACTACTATCCAAGTGGAACAACATCTGCTTACTATTACGGCTATCCTTCCACTTCTTACTATTATACCACTCCTTCGACTAGTTACTATTACTCAACTCCCGGCTCTTCCACCTATTACTATCCTGGATCTTCTTATAGCACAGGATCTGGAAGTGGTTCCATACTTCCATAAGGAATCAGAATACAAGGGAGGATCTTCTCCCTTAATGTATTTTAAGTTAAATCTTGTTCAAGCGAAGAAGGGAGGGTCGCGGTAATTTGTGTTTTTTTTTTCGTTTCAGGCATAAAAATTAGAAAAAAAGTAAATCCAGCCACAGCTATAATAGCAAGACTTAAAAAACCGGTATTAAAACCATAAAGATCAACAATATAACCTGACATAAAATTACTCAAAGAGGAACCTATCCCTTGCGATAAGGCTACCATACCCAAAGAAAAGTTAAATCTACCAGTACCTTTAGCAATATCTGAAACAATAACAATTGCCATTACCCCTAAAACTCCAGCTCCCACCCCATCTAATAATTGAATAGCTAAAATTGAGGCCGGATCATCTGTTAAGGTATATAAAAATGCTCGTATTGGCAAAACACCCATTCCAATTAAAAAAATTGGTTTTCTACCGTAATCATTGATAATAAAACCAATTCCATAAGCTACAAGTATCATCACAGCCTGACCTAAAATGATACAGGCGCCCATGTAAAGAGAACTAATAGAAGCATTATCTAAATATAATACTTGCCCCACCAACATAATTTGGGCAGCATTAGAGTAATAAAATAAAAAGACAGAAATACAAAAAATTAATAAGGAACTTTCTTTCAAAAATTTAGATATCGGCATTGGTGGAATTTTTTTTCCATTATTATCTACCGCCAACTCCCGGGCTACGGCATGGTTAATCTCTTTTGGATTGATAAATGAGAGAAAAAACATACTTGCTATAGAAAAGAAAATCACCATGTATAAAATCCACTGGTGACCTAATGCATAGCCTAAAAGCCCAACAATTCCAGCTGTTATTACATTTCCTGTATGGCTCCACGTTTCATTAATACTAACTCGCTTTGGGAATAGTTTTGAGCCTACAAGTCCTAGAGTTATAGCCGCAATTGATGGAGGAATGATGGCTGCTGCCACACCGATTAAGGCTTGTGCAAATAATATGGAAAGAAGATAGGGAAAAAATAATATAATTAAACAACCACAAGAAATGGCAAAGCAAGATAAAAATAAAATAAATCGTTTGATTTTGACCGAATCGACAAGCAAGCCACTTGGAATCTGACTGATAGCCGCCATAAAATCCATGGTACCAAGAGCTAATCCCACTAGATTTGTATTCCAATGGAGATAGGATTTTAAAAAAATAGAAAGAAATGGACCAACGCCTGGCCTCACATCAGACATGCAAAAAATCATCCAACTTAAGCCTAACATAGAGGATTTGGATGGAGAAGGATTTCCATTACAATCACTCTTATCGTTTTCTTGAATAGATTCCATCTTTTTTTGGCTCTTAATACATCTTACCCTTTTTCTAAAGTAACGAACTTTTAATGTAAACTTAAAAAAATAATAAAAGTTTTGTAAGTTACATTCACAAGTTGTTAATTTATAATTATTTAAGTAAATAAAATAATTTCTTTAATAATAATTTTGAGTTTGATTTAGCTAATTTTTCATAGATTTGTTATGCTTTGAGGCAAAAAAAGCACCCTCCCTTCAAGGTAATAATGACTGTAGTAGACATAGAAAATAACGAAATAAAACTATCCCCTATGATGCTTCAATGGCAAGCATGTAAACAATCCGCAAAAGATGCAGTATTATTTTTTCGAATGGGTGATTTTTACGAAGCTTTTTACGAAGATGCTGTTTTGACATCAAGAGAGCTTGATCTAACCTTAACCAAAAGACAAGGAATTCCAATGAGTGGAATTCCTCATCATACAAGTGAAATCTACATTGATAAACTTGTGGCCAAAGGATTTAGGGTAGCTATTGCTGAACAGACTGAAGATCCTAAAAAAGCAAAAGGACTTGTTAAAAGGGAAGTTGTTCGTATTGTAACACCTGGAACAATTATTAATTCTTCTTTACTATCTGATAAAGCAAATAATTACGTCGCTTGTGTTTCACAAGTTGGTTCATTTTATGGCCTGGCCTTTTTAGATTTAACGACAGCAGAGTTTTTTGTTATCGAATTTGAACAACAAAATGATTTATTAAACGAACTTTATAGGTTACGTCCCTCTGAATACTTAGTTTCCAATAAAGTTTTAGAAAAAAACAAAAAACTATTTGAAGAACTCAAATTCTCTTATGATTTTTTAATCACTAAGTGGGATGATTGGCGCTTTGAATATCAATTAACCCATGACTTTTTGACAAACCATTTTAAAGTTCTCTCTTTAGATGGTTTTGGTTTAAAAGGGATGGTGGCTGCCATAAACTCATCTGGCGCTTTGCTTAATTACTTACAAGATCACCTTTGTCAGTCTATCGATCATCTGCAAGAGATATCTACTTACTCCACCAGTCAATTTTTAAATTTAGACAGAATAACGCAAAAGAATTTGGAATTAACTGAATCTTTTAATGAAAAAAGTCGTAAACATACTCTTTTAGACATTATTGATCATACCCAAACCCCTATGGGAGCTCGCTTAATTAAACATTGGATTAAGCAACCTTTACTTAATGTAGAATCTATTACGGAAAGACAAAATTGCATTAAAGTTTTATTGAAAAATGAATCTAGTTTTAATTTATTATACTCTTTATTAAATGAAGTACGTGACATTGAACGTCTCATTATGAAAATCTCAACAGGTTACGCAAACCCAAAAGACATCGTTTCATTAAAAAATTCGTTGCAAGTATTGCCAAAAGTTAAAAAAATAGTTAATGATTTACCTGCCGAAGCAAATTTATTTTCTCAATTAGAAGCTAAAATTCACCCTCTTCCTGAACTTGTAGATACCATTTCAAAAGCAATTGTTGACGAACCTCCAATGAAAATTTCTGATGGTAAAATATTTAGAGAAGGCTTTCATAAGGAATTAGATGAACTTCGTTTAATTTGCCAAGATAGTCAGGCATGGATTTCTCAATACCAATCCCATTTGCGAGAAAATACTGGCATTAAAACACTTAAAGTGGGCTATACAAGGATGTTTGGCTACTACATTGAAGTTAGCAAAGGGCAAGCCGAAAAAATGCCAGATACTTTTCAAAGAAGGCAAACACTTGTAAATGGTGAACGGTTTATTACTCCAGAACTTAAAGATTTTGAAACGAAAGTTCTAACAGCTGAAGAAAAAATTTCTGAAATTGAAACAGAATTATTTACACTGCTAAGACAAGAAATAGCTAAATTTTCCGATACCATTATCACAAATGCTCAAGCAATTGCTCAAATAGATTGTTTGCAATCACTTGCAAAAGTAGCAAAGACTTATCATTACAGTAAACCAGTTGTTGATTATAGCAATACACTTGAAATTATAGAAGGAAGACATCCAGTTATTGAAAGCTCAAACTTATCAGAAAGATTTACTCCAAACGATACCTATTTAGACGATGATAGTAATCGACTTTTGTTAATTACAGGCCCTAACATGGCTGGAAAATCAACTTACATTAGACAAGTAGCATTGATCGTCATCTTAGCTCAAATGGGATCTTACGTTCCTGCTAAGAAGGCTCATATTGGGATTATCGATAAAGTATTTACAAGAATTGGTGCAAGTGACGATTTGGCAAGAGGGCAATCAACTTTTATGGTGGAAATGGCAGAAACCGCAAACATTTTAAATAATGCTACTTCTCGTTCTTTAGTTATACTGGATGAAATTGGTAGAGGAACTAGTACTTATGATGGCATCTCGATTGCATGGTCTGTTGCCGAATACCTTTTATTAACAGAGGGTAAACTTGCCAAAACACTATTTGCCACCCATTATTGGGAATTGACTCAACTAGAAGAAAAAATTCCAGGAGCCGTTAATTATCATGTGGCTGTCCTTGAATCGCAAGACTCCATTGTTTTTTTAAGAAAAATCATTAAAGGTTGCACAGATAAAAGTTATGGAATTCATGTCGGTCGTTTAGCTGGACTTCCCAGCGCAGTTATACAAAGAGCTAAAGAGATTTTGGAATATCTAGAACAAACCCCTCAGAAAAAAGCCAATATGGACATAGTTAAACCTAAAAAACAAAAGAGTAAGGTTAAAAATATTAATAACGAATTACAATTAACTTTCTTCTCCTAAAAGTTAAAAAAATTAATATTTTTATTGACTTTAGCCTTACCTATATGGGATTAAGAAGATGTTCTTAAACATCAATTTTTTGGAGGCTTTATGGCAGACATTAAAAAACAACAACAACAGCAACAAAAACAACATCAACAACCACAAAAACAACATCAGCAACAACAAACAGAAAAGAGCAATCCTCTTAAGAAAAATAAAGAAAATTCGTAATTGTTGGATTTTTGTCGTAAGAGGCTTGGACTCCAAGCCTCTTACATTGAAAGCTTTAGATAACGTTTAGTTTGCTTTCTTCGGGCAGTTGTTTAACTTCCTCTTTAGTTTGCAATGCTAATTGCCCACAAGCGGCTGCTATATCGTCCCCTTTTGTAAAACGACAAGTGTGAACGATCTTAGAACCAAAAAGTACGCTTCTAAATTGTTTAATCGATTTTTTATCAGGTCTTTTTAATCTTAATCCTGGAACTGGGTTGTAAGGAATTAAATTTACAGTACACTGCTTACCATGCAATAAATGGGATAATTCTAAAGCATGGTCTGGATGATCGTTAATACCAGCTATTAATGTGTATTCATAAGTTATATCTCTTTTTGTTCGAGAAGAATACTCATCCATAGCTTCTAATATATCTTGTAAAGGATACTTTCTAGCGTAAGGGATAATTTTCGTACGAATATGTTGATTTGGAGCGTGTAAAGACAACACCAAGTTCACTTTTAAGTTTTCATTAGATAATCGCTTAATTCCTTCAACAACACCGACAGTTGACACTGTAATGCGCCTTTGAGAAATATTAAAGGTGCGAGGATCACTTAAGGTTTTGATCGAGTGGACGACTGATTCATAATTCTTTAAAGGTTCCCCCATCCCCATATAAACGATATGAGAAACACGTTCCTCTTTTTCCTTTAACCAGCGATTGATATGTAACACTTGCTCAATGATTTCGGCCGGTCTTAAATTTCTAAAAAACCCTTGTTTTCCAGAAGCACAAAAAGCGCATTTAGCGGGACATCCTACTTGGGAGGAAACACAAACCGTTCTTCTATCCCCTGAGCAAATTAAAACAGACTCAACAAAACTTCCCTCTCTTAATTTCCAGAGAAATTTATAGGTTTCTAAGTCAGTGGAAGGAACAATTTTTACTAATTGTAAAGCTGGGAAAAAGAACGCTTTTTTTAATTTAGTTCTTAAGTCTTTAGAAAGATTGGTCATTTCATCAAAGTCTATAATGAAACGTTCGTACACCCAATTAAAGATTTGTTTTGCGTGAAATTTTTTTTCGTTCTCTTTTTCAAGCCAATTTTCGAGTTCGTCTAGGGTTGCTTCACAAAAGTTCATATAAATTCTTTTTTTTGATGATAGTGAAGACTATGATACCCTTTTAAAAATTAAATTTCCATCATTATTAAAGAAATAATAGGTATTTAATATTTTAAATTAGGATTTAATTAATTATTTTTAAATGTTTATTTCTCGCTCATTCTAATTATAACCATAATAGTTAAGAAATTTAAAATACTCTACTCAGTGGTTAATTTTTATTTATTAACCATTACATACTTAAGCTTTTTATTCTTTTAGAACAATTTAACCAAAAGAGAAGGACAGGATACCTCAGAGAATAGTTCGTTATAAATTATTACCTAAAAAATACCTTTTTATGTGGCTAGCTGTTATCCAAAATATTCTACTTAAATCCTTTTGGGTAAAAAACCACTCTATAGCAACCTTTAAACCAAAATGCTTCTTTAAAATTTTAAACGTTTCCAATAATCTTTTTGCTATTACCCTGCGACTCAACTTTCTAAAGTCTGAATCTAATAAAATCTTATTTATTTGTACGACTTGAATATCTTTTTTACTTATACGACATAAGTAATCAAAACCCCCTCTATACGAATAATGTTCATTAAATTTGCCATACAGCTCAAACAAACTCATGTGAAAAAAACAAGCCTCAATACTTGTAGGTTGAAGACCTTTTTTTAAATGATCATTACTTAATTCTCTTAAAAGAGTTTTGTTTTCTGAAAGGTTATTTCGAATAAAGGTGCCACAATAAACTAAACTCCTCTTCTGGCAATAAGCTATAATTTCTTGCAAAGTATACATAGATAAGTAGTAATCACCTGGAAATAAACAGTTAACGTAATCTCCTGTAGCTTCACTAATCCCTTTATTTAGCATTTTATAATAGTTATGCTCAGGTACTGTAATTACCTTAATCTTATCTTTGGGGTATTCATTAATTAAAGAAAAAGTAGAATCTGTTGATAAAGCATCAATAACAATAACTTCAAAATTTTGATAACTTTGTAAAAAAATGTGATCTAAAGTAATTGGTAAGGCATGAGATGTATTGTGAGAGGGAATAATAACAGAAACTTTTAGATTTTGTGGGATGTTGTTGTTAGACAAGATTTGTGGTGTAATAGAATTAACTTTCATAAATTTACACTAACTTAAATTTTTAAGTTTATAGCATAGATTAATTAAAGGAAACGGATGAAACATTTAGTATTTTATGATGGAGAATGTGGTTTATGCGATCACGTTGTCCAGCTTATCTTAAAAATTGATAAAAAAGAGGTTTTTTGTTTTGCTCCCCTTCAGGGATCAACAGCTAAACAATATCTTTCCAATTTTCCAGAAGAGTACAAGCAAAACAACACATTGATCTTGATCGAAAATTTTCAATCGCAAAACCCTACCTACTACATTTTTGGTAAAGCGGCTTTAAAAATTTTATGGATAATTGGTGGAATTTGGTCTGTTTTAGGTCTTTTTTCTTTTCTCCCTTCTTTCCTTTATGATTGGATTTATAAGATTGTAGCAAAATACAGACATCGTTTATTTAAAAAAGATCGATGTTTTATCCCAAATCCAGAGGAACATAAAAGGTTTTTACCATGAAAACGAGAGTATCCACAGATCTTTATGAAACGATATTAAATGAAATGGTCGATCAAAAAACATCACCATTTTATAAATGTGAGACTACCTATCTAAAAAATGAAGATCAAAATATTCTTTTTTTACAAGTAAAAGGCACTTTTTACGATAGCGGATTTGCTATTGGCTTTTATCATTGGGAGGGAATTCAATCCTCAATAAATCGCGTCTTCAAAGTTTTAAAAAGAGTGGGTGCAGGTTCTGCTCACAAAAAATTAACCAATGAAGAATTGATTGAAAAAGCTAAATCTTATCATTCAAACGTCCCCTACCATTTCTTAGAAAAGTTACGTGGAGTTATTGATGGTTGCGAGGCAGCCGGCCATCCTTTAGAAAATCCAGCCGATTTAATTTCTGCTATTGCCTATTTTGAAATTAATGAAGAATTTTGTTGTTCTATGTTTGCTATGAATTTTCCTTGCACAACCGACCACACCTTACATATGAGTAACTCAGAATATCCATTCCCTGTAAATTATATAAATTATCCCTTAATGATGATTTTTCATCCTGTAGATAATGAAGGGAAAAAGCTTGGTCATTCCTACTTATCTTTAGGAGTCGCTGGTGTGTCGGGCTCTATAACTGGAATAAATGAAAAAGGTCTTGCTATTTCACAAATTAGAGCGAGCTTCTTGAAGGGTGACATTTCCCAAACCGGTATACCTTATACATACCTTTTAGATGAGATTTTTATGAGTTGCAGTACAGCAGAACAAGCGATCACTCATTTAACTAACCAACCCAAGACAAATCCTAAATATTATATTTTTTCCGACAATCTCAATAAAACAAACTCATTAAAAATCGCATTTACGGCTCCAAGTTATACAAAAGCATGGAATGCTAACGAAATGCCAGAAGTTTCGTTAATCTCTAATAAGGATTTTGCAAACTATGAACCTTGCTTAAATGCTGTATTTTGGGCTGATATGGCAACACCTGAAGCGAATCACGGCCCTGATAAGGCTTATAACAAAATCTACCCCAACCTTGGGATTATAGAAGAAAAAAAAGGTTTAGAAATAACTAAATCTTTAGGAAGTAAATACCTGGCTTTGTCTGCTTTTTTTAACACAACAACTTTTGATATCTGGTTATCTTATGCGAATGCGAGTAAAAGCGCGGATAATAGAGAGTATATACATATTAATTTGAAAAAATATTTCGATTTAAGAATTTAGATAAATTTATATTCTCTTAATAAAAGATTGCTATTTTTCCTTTTTTAACAACTCTCCTTAGATTTAAAAATTGTTAAAGAATTTTGATGTATCTTAACCTATAAAGATAAGTAACCATCAAACTAATTCCTTATCTTTTCGTACAAAGATTAGATTAATTCTTTTTATAATAGGTGAGTTCCTAAAAGGAATTTTTTATGAATTTATCGACCATTTACACATCTTTTTCGGCTATTCATAGTGAATTATCTTTGAAACCATACATAGCTTTCGAATCGAATAAATATGAATCAAAACAAAAAAAAACTAAAAGATCTATCGAAACGCTCTGTCATAATCTATTAACAACTTTAGATAATCAAAAATATGAGATTATCACAAAAAAATTAGATATTGATGAAATTGCCCATAAATTGGAACCGCTTGTCAAAACCTTAAGAACTTTTAATTTAAAGCTCCAAGAAAAGCAAAATAGAAAAGGATTTTGGATTTGGCTTGTAAATATTTTTACAAATCGACAAGTAAAATTATCTAAAAAAATAGAAGCAGTAAATCAAGTCTTTAATAAAGTAAAAGAGCTCACCCTTACCAACATTAACGTCCAAAAAAAAGATTCAAGCCAATTGACTATCAATCGTTTTTTGCAACCTTTTATCGAAGTCTATTTTGATAATTTATTTAAAAAAACAAATATTCTATATCCAAATGGCATTTATTTCATTCAAAGGGGAAATGAAATTCAATCTATAGACTTTTCTTTAAGCAAAACAGCTGGCAAAACTGATTTGGAAAAAATCATGCAACTAAAACATATTTTTTTCGATAATCAAAAAAAATCTGATGAAATAATGATTTATCCGGCTATTCCAAACTAGCTATACCAAATGAGGAGGTTTTAAGGCCTCAAACTGTTTTAGCAATTCTAACGCTTCATCATCAGAACATACACCGCTTTGGATTTTCATTTTGATCAACTCCCTTTTTTCCATCCAATTGCGATTTAGAATTTTTTGAACAGTTTCTTGAAAAAAAGAAATTCCTTTTTCAACTTGAATGATTTTTTGATTAATCTCTTGCAATATTTTTTGTGCACCTGGCGTTACAATTTTAGAAGCAATGGTTAAAAAATCCAACTTTTTGTTATGACTACAAATATCAAAAACAATTTTATATATTTCTTTACAATTACTATCCTTCAAATCGTCAATGGTTACATTTTTTTGAGCAATTTCAAAAAACTGAGGTTGGATATTGCTTTGCAAAATAATCCATCTTAAAAAATCCATTTCAAGGATTTGATTTGGATCTATCGTTACTTCTCCAACATAAGCACTTCTTTTTATATAGATATTATTTAAGGGAACATTATTTCCGATTAAATCTAACGAAATATTTAAAATGGAAGCTAAGCTTTTTAAACTTTCTTGAACCAAAATAGGCTGATCCCAATCAGCAATTTCTTGTTTAATAACTTCTACTAGCTGCATTTTACCACTAGGAGATTGGGTGTTAAATTTTTTAGAATAAAGTTGTACTATAAAAGGGATAAAATCTATCGCTTGCTCTAAATAATTTTTAAATTCCTCTATGCCAAATTGCTGAATAAAAGAATCTGGGTCTGAACCTTGAGGCAATTGAACTACCTTCACCTCAATCCCAAGTTTTTGAAAAAGATGTCCAACTTTTCGAGCGGCTTCTTGACCTGCTTGATCGCTATCCATGGCTATATAAACCTGAACCACCCCAAGCTTTTGTAATTCTTTAGCATGAAATTCTCCAAAAGCAGTACCTAGAGATGCCACGGTCAAGTTTAAACCTTGGTGAATAACTTTTAGAGCATCTATTTGCCCCTCTACTATGATAACACGTCTTTCTTTAGCAATTCGTCTTCTCGAATAATTTAAGCCAAACAAAATTTTAGATTTTTTAAAAAGAACGGTTTCGGATGTGTTTATATACTTCCCACCAAAAGTCTCTTCTTTATATTTTCGAGCTGAAAAGCCAATCGTTTGCCCCATGGGGTCTTTGACAGGAAAAACGATCCGATCAATAAAAAACTCTTTTTCTTTTCCATAGTTTAGACTTATTAAACCGGCACCTTCCAGTACTTCATCGTTAAATCCGATTGAATGCATGTATTTACGAAAAAAATGGGGTTCTTGAGGGGCATAGCCAATCTCAAAAGTCGTGATAAAATCTGTGTCCATTTTTCGTACATAAAGATAATTTAACGCATCATTTCCTTCTTGCGAATAGAGAAGCTGAAACTGATAAAATTTAGTAGCTTGAGTTAAAGCTTCTTTTATCCATTTTTTATTGGGACCCGTTTCTTTTTCCCCACCTTCGATGAGATCTAGGGTGATTTGATATCTTTCAGCTAAAGTCTCTACAGCATCGTTAAAACTTAATTTATTATGATTGATCAAAAACTGGATAGAATCGCCATGCGCACCACAACCAAAACAATGATAATGATTATCTCCCTTTTGAACCATAAAGGAAGGAGACCTTTCATCGTGAAAGGGGCATAAACCTTTATAAGAGGCACCTGATTTTTTTAAATCAATGTAAGGTGAAATGACATCAATTATATCAACTCTTTGCCTTAAGGCTTCTAAACTTTCTTGAGTATAAATACGCATAAATCGCTCGTAAAAAAGATTAGGTTACCACAAATCGTAAAAAAATTTGATTAAAAAAAAGATTTAATTAGTATGCGTATAGAGAGGATTTAATGAAGAATATTTTACAACTAATTGAAAATCATTGTTTAAATCAAAAAGATTGGTTGCAAACCCTTATCGATTGGTCTGCCATAAATACTTTTTCCACCAATTTTGATGGTTTGGCAAGCTTTAGTCAAATCTTACTTAAAGAATTTGATGTTTTAAATCCTGAAAGCCGTTGCATAGTCGAATCAGAGGACAGAGTTTTAGTGACTAACCAAGGGTTGATAGAAAAACAGGCCTTAGGACCCATTCTTTCTTTTAAAAAACACACCCATGCTCCCTTTCAAATCTTTTTAATCGGACATATGGATACTGTCTTCCCTCCAAACGCAACGTTTCAAAAAGCTAGAATAGAAAAGGATATTTTAATCGGACCTGGCGTTTGTGACATGAAAGGTGGACTTCTTGTAATGTTACAAACTTTAAGAATACTTGAAAAAAGTCCCTACGCTGGCAATATCGGATGGCAAGTCATTATTAATTCTGATGAAGAAATTAGTTCTGTTGGCTCAACTTCTTACATAAAAGAACAGGCAAAAAATAAAAACTTATGTTTAGTTTTTGAGCCTGCTTTTCCAGATGGATCTATAGTTAATGAAAGAAAAGGCTCTGCTAACTTTGTCATAATCGTTCGTGGGGTAAAAGCGCATGCAGGAAGGGATTTTTCTAGCGGTAAAAATGCCATTACTTCTCTTGCTAAATCTATAGTTGCCATAAACGAGTTAAATCATAATCCCTATGAAACGACTATAAATGTAGGGGTAATAGAGGGAGGCATTGGTCTAAACGTTGTTCCAGATCTTGCTATTGCAAGAATTAATATCCGTTTTACTCTTAAAGAGGAATATTCAAGAAATAAAGATCAAATCCAACACATTTTAGAGACTCAAAAAATAGAAACGAACTGCACATATGAATTTATAGAATTAAACCACTGTTTTCCCAAAAATTATAATGAAGTTCAAAAACCTATTTTTGAGTTGTATCAAGAGTTTGCTAAAACTCTAAACTTAAATATTGGTTTTACTAAAAGTGGTGGAGTATGTGATGGCAACACGACTGCAAATTTAAATATTCCAACTATCGACACACTCGGTGTTGTTGGAGGAAAGATGCATACACACGAAGAATATATGATTATCAATAGCTTAGTAGAACGAATAAAAATTAGTGCTTTTCTATTGTTACAGTTAGCGTCAAACCGTCATTATCAAGAAAGGTTCTTATGAAACTATTAAGTGAAACGTTAAATGAAGATAAAAGAGTTCAAGAGGCAAAAAAAATCTTAATTGAAGCTGTTAAAGATCACCAAAAAAATATTCATGGAATCCGTGCACCTACACTTGAAAAAAGAATACCTTACCAAGAACTTCTAGAGGAACTAGTCGAAAAAAGAGGTACGCCTTTAGCTCTCCCCTATTTAGGCTCAGGCTTTGGAAAAGGACCTTTTGTAGAACTTCTCGATGGAAGTATAAAGTATGATTTTATAACAGGTATTGGTGTTCATTACTTAGGACACAGTCATGAAATCTTGATCAATGCAGCCTTAGATGCAGCCCTTTCCAACACCGCTTTGCAAGGAAATCTACAGCAAAATCAAGATAGCTTAGAACTTATGAAAATGTTAACGAAATTATCAGGCCTTGATCGATGTTTTCTAACAACTTCTGGCGCAATGGCAAACGAAAATGGTTTAAAAATTGCTTTTCAGCATCGCTTTCCAGCTAATCGAGTTTTGGCCTTTTCAAATGGCTTTTGTGGACGCACTCTAGCTCTTTCACAAATAACCGATAAAGCGTCGTTTCGTGAAGGCTTACCCCTTAATTATTCAGTAGATTATTTGCCATTTTACGATCCGAATAGACACGAAGAAAGTATAGAAGCTTGCATTAAAAAGCTTAAAGAATACCTCCAACGCTATCCAAAGCAACATGCTGTTTTGATAGCTGAATTAGTACAAGGAGAAGGGGGCGTTTATGTTGGCAACAAAGAATTCTTTCAACGAATAATAGAACTTATTAAGAAGGAAGGCATTCTTTTACTGGTAGATGAAGTGCAAAGCTTTGGACGATTGCCTGAAATTTTTGCTTTTCAATATTATCAATTAGATTCATTTGTTGACATTGCCACAATTGGAAAATTGTCCCAAGTGTGCGCCACGTTATACAAGAAAGAATTGACCCCAAAGGTTGGATTATTAAGCCAAACATTTACATCTAGCACAGCTGTTATTAAAGTTAGCCAAGCTTTAATCAATCATCTTGTCTCCAATAATTTTTACGGAGAGAATGGATTAATCAACCAAATTTCTTCTTATTTTCATGAAAAATTACAAGTTTTAGCCAATAAATACCCTTCCATTATCCAAGGCCCCTTTGGCATTGGTGCGATGGTAGCTTTTACTGTTTTTAAAGGTGATTTAAAAAAAACCGTAAACTTTATTAAAAAACTTTTTGAAGATGGGGTCATGACTTTTTATGCAGGCCAGATACCAACAAGAGTTCGCTTATTAATTCCAGTAGGTGTTATCTCGAAAGATGACATAGATAAAGCAATATCTATTATAGAAAAGTGTCTTATCAACTGTAACGAAGAGTAAATTTATGCCATTTATAATTAGACCTATTTTTTGGGATGATTTAGATGATTATGAAGAGATTGCACAAATGGCAACACTTGGAATGACGAATCTTCCAAAAAAACGTTCGTTGCTAGAGATGAAAATTGAGCAATCCATTGAAAGCTTTAAAAAAAACGTACAGAAACCCTCTGATGAACATTACATTTTTGCGTTAGAAGATACCTCTTTAAAGAAAATGATTGGGACAGCAAGCTTAATTGCGAAAATTGGTTCTGATAACCCAAGAAATTATTATCGCATTGAAGCTGTGGCTGACAAATTGGTCGCTTTAGAAGCTGAAAGAACGATGGAAGTATTACGCCCTGTCCAAATAAAAAATGGCAGTAGTGAACTTTGCGCTTTATATATTAATGACAAATATAGAGGTTCTGGCCTTGGAAAACTTTTATCATTAAGCCGTTTTCTTTTTATAAAAGCATTTAAAGAACGTTTTGATAATTATATTTCAGCTGATTTAAGAGGCGTTGTTAAAGATAAAAATTCTGTTTTTTGGGAAGGGATAGGAAGAAATTTTTTAGATTTTGATTTTGAAGAGTTGATGATTCGCTTTGAAGGGAATCATAATTACAGTTTAGATGTCTTGCCGCAGTGGCCCATTTATACATGCATGCTTCCCAAAACCGTTAAAAGCATAATGGGGAAAGTGCATCCAGACACGCAACCCGCTTTAAAAATGTTAATCAATGAAGGTTTTGCTTTTTCCAACGAAATTGATGTTTTTGATGGTGGACCTCGTATTATTGCTTTAAAAGAAAATATACGAACGGTAGACACCTCTATTAAAGCGACTGTAAAAGCAATTCATTCTAAAAATAGTGATGTTAAAAATTATATTATGGGCAACACAAAAATAAATTTCAGATCTTGCTTTGGAAAAATTGAACATGTCGATGAAAAAAATGTTGCTATATCAAAACAAGAAGCAGAGAACTTACAAGTAAAACCTGGTGATGAAATAACTTACATAGCATTAAATTAATTATTCGATAAAAGGCTTTTATGAACTTCACTTCCATTAATCCTTCCAACGGTCAAATGATATGGCAAGGAAAAGAAACTTGTGAAAATGAGATTAAAGCAATTTGCTCTCTTGCAAAAACAGCTCTACCGACCTGGTCATTCCTCAAACTTAGTGAACGTTACCATTATTTGGAACAATTTGAAAAAAACTTAAAAAAGCATTCAGATGAATTAACTCATACTATATCACTAGAAACGGGAAAGCCACTTTGGGAAGCAAAAACTGAAGTGACTGCTATGATTAGCAAAGTTTCTATAACCTTGGATGCTTACAATCAAAGGTGTTTAGCTTTAAATCTTGGAAGCAATCTTACACGTTATAAGCCGCATGGTGTTGTCGCTGTTTTAGGTCCTTACAATTTTCCAGGTCACTTACCAAATGGACATATTATCCCAGCTTTATTAGCGGGCAATACCGTTATTTTTAAACCAAGTGAATTAACTCCTTTAACAGGAGAAAAAATAGCCTCTATTTGGCAAGAAACTAATTTACCTTATGGTGTATTCAATCTCGTGCAAGGGGGAAAAAATGCGGGACAAACACTATTAAAACAAAAAGAAATAAACGGAATTTTTTTTACAGGTAGTTGGAATACTGGCAAAAAACTCTTAAGCCAATTTGCGCTAGAACCTCATAAAATATTAGCTTTAGAGATGGGGGGCAATAATCCCCTAATATTAGAAGATGTTCATGATTTTGCATCAGTTGCTTATACCATTATTTTATCGGCTTATATCACAACAGGTCAAAGATGCTCGTGTGCAAGGCGATTAATTATTATAGATAATCCTAAAAATAGAGAATTTGTTTCCTATTTAATGGAAAAAATTAGCAATCTTAAAATAGGCCCTTTTGAAGAAACACCAGAACCATTTATAGGACCACTTATTCGAGAAGAAAAGGCCCAAGAAATTTTCGCCATACAACAACAATGGATCGACAAAGGAGCGACTTCTTTAATCCCATTAAAGCCCTTTCAAAAAGACACAGGATTTGTTACATGTGGACTTATTGATACTACCTCTATTGTAGTACCGGATGAGGAAGTGTTTGGACCTTTACTACAACTCATTTGGGCAAAAGATTTACAAGAAGCCGTCACTGTTGCTAATAATACTCAATATGGATTAACGGCTGGATTAATTGGTACAAAACAAGAAAATTACCAATATTTTTTTCAAAATACTCAGGCAGGAATTATTAATTGGAACGCTCCTTTAACTGGAGCTAGTAGTAAAGCACCTTTTGGAGGAATTGGAAAAAGTGGCAACTTCCGACCAAGTGGTTTTTACGCTATCGATTACTGTCTTTACCCAGTAGCCTCTACAGAAAATCCCTCTTTATCACTACCGTCTAATTTATACCCTGGAATCACTTTATGAAAAAAGGGATCGAACTAAATTTAAGTGGTTTACCAGGCTTAACTCATCATTATGGAGGCTTATCCTACGGAAACATACTTTCGATGGAACATAATCAATTTAGGTCTAATCCAAAAATGGCCGCTTTACAATGTTTAGAATTGATGAATACACTTCGTAAATTAAACATACCTCAAATCGTTGTTCCACCCCAAGAAAGACCCCTTTTCTCAATCCTTAAAAATTTAGGTTTTAAAGGAGATGATAGTAAAATACTTAAAACTGTCTTTGAAACAGACCCAAAACTCTTAAGCCAATGTTCTTCTTCTTCTTTCATGTGGACGGCAAATATGGCAACTGTAACACCCTCATCAGATAGCAAAGATAATAAAGTACATATAACCCCTGCTAATTTACAAACAACTTTTCATCGCTCATTAGAGGTAGAAGAAACTTGTCATTTTTTTAAAAAACTGATTAATAACTCACCTTATTTTTGTTTACATGATCCGCTTCCTAAACATAAAAGATTTAGTGATGAAGGAGGTGCTAATCATATCCGCTTCTGCTTAGAATTTGAACAGATCGGGACACATCTGTTTGTTTATGGGAAAAATAGTCAAAAATTTCCTCAAAGACAATCAGAAGATGCTTTTCTTGCAATAGAAAGGCTTCATCAGCTAAAGCCTCACATCTCCATCTTTGCCATTCAAAACGGAAGAGCTATTGATGCTGGTGTTTTTCACAATGATGTTATCTCTTTTGGTAATCAAAATCTATTTATTTACCATGAAGATGCCTTTATTAACACAACTGAAATTGTAGAAAAACTCTCGAAAACTTTTTACGACAATACAAAAAGTTCTCTTAATTTAATTAAAGTGAGGGATGAAGAATTAACTTTAAGCGATGCAGTAAAGACTTATTTTTTTAATTCCCAGTTGATTACCCTAAAAGATCAATCGATGGCTTTAATTGCACCAGCTGAATGTGAGTTGCATCCAAAAGCCTATGCTTTAACGCAACGTTTATTAAATGATCCAAATATACCCATTTCTTCTATCTATTTTATCAATTTATCTCAAAGTTTATGGAATGGCGGAGGGCCTGCTTGCTTAAGACTTAGATTAGTTTTAAAAGAAGAAGAATTGGAATCTATTAACCAAAACTTTATTTTATCAGAAGAGCTTTACCATTCATTAAAAAAATGGATTCATACTTTTTATCCCGATAAATTTATTTTGAAAGATTTAATAAATGAAGAGTTTTTAGAGAATAATAAAAAGGCCTTAAAAGAATTATGGAAATTCTTTTAAAGCCTTTTTATTTAATGTCCCTTTTTGAACCTTTAGTGAACAAAATAGGCTGGTATTTGAGTTATGGGTGCTCTATGGTTAGTTTCTTCTCTTTTTTGCACTACTTCTGAGACTCCAATAAACTTACTTGGGATATGAACTGGTTTTCCATTTTTTTCAACCAGAGTTTCGTCATTGTTTTTTCGAGCTTCGCGAATAACTTTCTTTTGAATGCATTTGAGGTGATGAGTTACATCTTTCATAAATTGTCCTCCTAAGGGTTGCCAAGGAAATTTCGAAATTCTTTCATCTATATATAAGGATACCATAAATCAACTTTAAATAGATAAAACTAAAATTAAGTTTTACCAGTTGATTTATATCCTAAAATGTACTTTGAATGGTAAATTTTTGCAAGAATGGATAAGAAAAACCTGTGAAAAAACTCACAGGTTTAGAAGAAAAAATTAATTCACAATTTTTGCTTGTTTAATTTCTACAGTTTCAGATGGGACGTTTTGGTGCATTCCCCTGTTACCAGTTTTAACTTTTTTGATTTTATCAACTACATCCATCCCTTCCACAACTTGCCCGAAAACTGCGTAACCATATTGTGAAGGTGTTTTAGACACAAAATCTAAAAAATTATTGTCTGAAACGTTAATAAAAAATTGAGCTGTAGCACTATTTGGATCATTAGTTCTAGCCATTGCTATAGAACCTTTTTTATTTTTCAACCCATTATGCGCTTCATTTTCAATAGGAGCTTTTGTCGGTTTCTGATTAAAATCTTCGGTAAATCCTCCCCCTTGAATCATAAATCCATCAATAACACGATGAAAAATGGTATGATCGTAAAAACCTTCTTTAACGTAGTTTAAGAAATTTTGTACTGTTTTTGGGGCTTGTTCTTGATAAAGCTCAATTTTGATTGTTCCGTAATTTGTAATAAGTTCAACTTGAGGATTTTTTATTCCTTCGTTTGCCATGATACTCTCCGTATAAACAAATAAATTAATCATAAAGATGCATAAATAAGTGATAAGTTTACACATATGTCATTTCCTCCGTAACAATTTTTTTTCTCGTTATTGAACTTATAATCATCAAGTTATTTTTTCGTGTTGGTTGAATAGTCTTCTTTGAAAACAATTTTGTAGTCAGCCACACCAACCATTTTTTCAAAATCTTCATCAAATTCTATATTTGAGGAGAATTGTCTTCCACAATCTAAACAACGATGGTTTTGTTTTCCATGCCTGGTATAACCGTTTCTTTTAAATGCTTTAGAACCACATTTGGGACAATTACATTGATCCATCTTACTTCTCTTTTTTATTTATTCTTTCAAAAAGTATGACAAAATTTCTTAATTCTAAGTCTAGGATTTGTAACTTAATCCTTATCACTTAAAGTAAAAAGAAACCTTTGCTTCATTCCAAAACATTTTCAATTCTTAGCCTTTCACTAATCATTAGAATATTTTGGCTTGTTTATAGTTATGCTAAAAAACTACAACAAAAAAAATGAATAATTATTTGCACAGTCTAAACGATTTTAAAAAAATGTAAAAACAATAAAATCTATTTGCTAGATTTTATTTTATTTTTACTTGGGCTATACTCCGTTTTTAAGCTCAAAAAAAATAAAAGCATTTATATGGGTGATCGTGAAGAAAGCAAATGATGAACAGTGGATGAAAAAAGCCATCGAATTAAGCCTTAAAGCTAGGCTAATCGCTCCTCCAAATCCATGGGTTGGATGTGTTATTGTAAAAGATAATAAAAGTATAGCCGAAGGATTTACAAGCATTCCTGGCAAAGCGCATGCGGAGATAAATGCTTTACAGTCTACCGATGAAGATTTAAGTGACGCAACTGTCTATGTAACCTTAGAACCTTGCTGCCATCATGGCAAAACACCACCTTGTGTTGATGCTCTCATTGCTCGTAAAGTTAAACGCGTCGTTATTGGCACGGTAGATCCAGATCCTATAGTAAAGGGTAAAGGAATTATAGCTTTGCGCTCAGCTGGTATTACCGTGGACGTAGGTATTGAAGAAACTGCCGTTTTACTTAGCCTAGAACCTTATCTATTTCAAAGGCGATTTAAAAGACCTTATACCGTTTGTAAAACAGCGATCAGTTTAGATGGGAGAACAGCTGCAAAAGATTTGACTTCTCAGTGGATCTCTTCAAAAGAAGCTCGAGCTGACTCCCATTATTTAAGAGCTTGCTCGCAAGCCATTTTGATAGGGAGTAGTACGGCTAATTCCGACATGCCAGCACTAACCGTTAGAGATACAGAACAAAAGCCAGCCAAACCTCCTATTCGGGTTATTTTAGATACAACTGGCAAAACCAAGGTCTCTTATCCTTTATTTGACACCAAATTAGCTCCGACCTTGATTTACACAAGTGATAAATGCCCAGAAAATAAAATTAAAGAATGGAAAATTGCAGGTGCTGAAGTTATTATAACCCCTCTAACAAAAGAAGGGAAAATTGACATCCCTTATTTACTAGAAAATTTAGCCTCAAAAGGTGTTATTCAGTTATTAGTTGAAGGAGGGCGGTGCATTTTAACTAATTTCGTTAAAAATGGATATTGTGAAAAGCTCGTCGTTTATGTAGGAGCTGTAATTTTAGGAAGTGATGGTTTAGCTATGTTTGATGATTGGGATATTCCAAGCATAGATAAGGCCCCCCGCTTAAAAATTCAACATACGGAATTATTTGGTGACACAGTAAGAGTTGATTATTTGTTAACTTAAAGGTTTAAATAATAAAAAAACTATTATCATTTAAGAAATCCACAGTAGTAAGCTTTTCAAATAATCCCCTTCAGGATGAAATACGCTCACGGGATGATCTGAACCTTGGATATGCTTTCCAAGAATCTTAACATCCCTACCCGCTTCAACAGCCGCTTGAAAAATAACTTTTTTAAACAGCTCTTCATTAATATAATAAGAGCACGAGCAGGTTAACAAAAGGGAATTAGCAGGCATTTTTTGCATAGCTATCCGGTTGATATCTTTATACCCTCGACAAGCTGCAATCACATCTTTTTGCTTTTTAGCAAAAGCTGGTGGATCTAAAATAACAATCTCTTGGTTTATTTCGTTTTCTCTAAGATAGGCAAAAACATCAGCGGTGATAAATTCCCCATCTTCTAAACCATTTATAGCAAAATTATGGCGAGCAAGTTCTACAGCTTCAGCAGATATATCAACCGATGTAACTTTTTTAGCTTTTGCCGCTGCAGCATAAACTGAAAAACCACCTGAATAAGAAAAGCAATTGAGAACCCCTTTTCCAGCACTTAGTTCCCCTATTTTTTTTCTCATTTCTCTATGGTCTAAAAAAAATCCGGTTTTTTGAGCCTTTTCAATATCAATAGCAAAAAAATGACCATTTTCTTTGATCACTTTTTTACTAACAAATTCTCCTTTTAAAACGCCTTGGAAGTCTTTTAATCCCTCTTGCTTTCTGGAACTCGTCATTGATTTTTCATAAATCACTTTTGGATGAACCAACTCATCTAGAGCCTCCACAACAAATTCTTTGATTTTGTCCATTCCAAGTGTTGTAATTTGTAAAACCAGAGTATCATCATAGAGGTCCGCAATTAAGCCTGGTAGACCGTCCCCTTCTCCATTTACTAATCGGTAAGCGTTAGTAAATTCCGTTTGGATAAAGCTTTTTCTTAAAAGGTAAGCAGCTTTTAATTTGTTTTTTATAGCTAAATAGGGGTCCTCATCTTGAAAAGAGATAATTCGACCCGCAATCGAGCAATTTTTGTTAAAATACGCATGCGCTAAAAGTTCACCTTTTGAAGAAACAACAGGCAAAATATCTCCATTATCAAAAGATGGCCACTTTGCAATAGCCCCGGAAAAAATCCATTGGTGTTTGTGTAAGATTGGTTTTTCTTTCCCTGGCTTTAATATCACACGATTATTTAGCATAAGTAAATTTCTTGTAAAAAAAACAAAATTATACCATTTATCCCTAAAGCTTTCTATAAATGAATTGAACAATCCTTAAATTTAACGATTAATTTTCTATGACTTTCCCCATAAAAACATCCCTTTCAAATCCTCTTTTTTTTGAATATATTCCTACTCATTCAAACGTCGACTCTAAAGTTGAACAAGTTAAAAAAGGAAATACTTTAGTTGAAAAAATAGAACAGTCGTTTCTTAAAAATGAACCCTTTGTAACGACTATAGAAGCAATTATTTTTTCCCATTTTTCATCTGATACACTTCCCAACGATGGACAAAAAGAACTTTGTAGAAAATGGATTAGAAATGCCACCTACCACATTTTTAGCGACCCCCTTCGCTCTTTTTTAGAACTTGTAACAAATGCCATTGATGCAAGCTATCCAAAGGAAGAATCGATTGGCAAATATGGAATGGGATTTTTTTCAATATTGAGTTTTTTAACTTTGAAAGAAACAAATGGTTGCAAACTCTCCCTTACCACAACCTATAAAGAAAATGAAGTTTTAAAAACTTATAAAATAATTATCGAAAATAGTTCAGATAAAGTGGATGTTTCCTATTTTAAACTAGAAGATAGCCTTACAAAGGAAACGGGAACGCAAATCCTCATTCAACCAAATGATGAACCTTTTTCTGAAGAGTTATTGATATCTTTAAAAAACTACGTCTACTATCTTCAATTTATCGAAAAAACATTTAGCCTTGAATATCAACCAAATTGCTTTAGCGATAAAAAAATTCAAACCATTGGCAACTCCTTTAATCCTTCATCAATTTTTGTAAACCTGAACCCATATAGTTTAGAAGTTAAGGACAATGGAATTGGTATTCCATTAAAAGTTTCCGTAGAAAAACTTTTTATCCCGTCAGGTTCAAGCAAAATTCAAGAGAGTGCTAGAACCCATCACATATCTTTAAACAAATGCCTTTCTTTCGTGTCTTTTAAAGGGAAAAGCGAGATAGATTTGCCGTACTTTATCATAACGGTAAACAATGTTCTGGTCTTTAAATTGCCCCTTAAAAAAACTTTTTTTATTCCGGCACATTTAAAAAATGGGGATGATCTCTGTTTACAACTCTCTTCTGCTACACAACTTACATTAAGTCGAGATGAAATTCTTATTAACAAAAAAACTTCTACTGAAAAGGAAATAAAACAAATCATCGATTTAATTTTTAAAGAAATGAGTAAAAGCGATGACCCATCCATTCCCTACCTATTTGTGGCTTTTTATAATAGCCTTGAAGCTTGGGAAGCAATGTCTAATAGCAATATTTCAGGATTATTCACGACCTATTGCAAAAATCAGTTAAACAAATTATTACTTGATCACCCAACTATTTTTCCAGTTGACCAATATGTAGCTACCAAAATTCAAACTATCATCGATAAAACTTCTGGATTAAATGAAAAAACTATATTACTCCCTCTCCCCTCTTCTTTAGTTAACTACAACTTCAATCCTTTAACCCATTTTTTATATAACCATTTTTCAAAAGTTTTAAAAAACAATGACTTAAATTTTAAAGAACTACAAATACTTGGTTTAGATGGGCAAATTATAGATCAGACCATGGTTTGTTTTGTGCCAAATGACGCTCTTCCCCATACACCAGAAGGAACTCCCATCATTTCAAAATTTGGGTTACTTAATACCCTTTTTTGCCCCTTTGCTTTATTAGAAGAAATTTCGGCTACTCTTCCCATAAAAGAGCAAGCCCTTTTATTGGGTAGCAAAATATTGTTTTCCTACTTTGATAAAGGAGGAGTTACCCTTGCCAAAAACCTTATAGGCCATGAAACAAGTCATTCTATAAGTCATCACTCTGTTTTTATTAACTCTTCGAAGCAATTTACCATAAAGGATTTAGAGAATAGACCTTGGGATAATAAAGGTGAATATCTCCTAAAAATTTATGAAAACTACAACGTTCTTACCTGCAATGATAAATCCATTGATCTTTTTTGGAATAAAATAAAAAACAGAACTTTTTTAAATGAAGTATTTAATTTGACTGACTTGCAGTCTAAAGAATCTTTACTTAAAGCAGCAGTAGAAATTTTTGAAGACTACCATTCTAGTTGCCAACAAGGCTATGATAAGTTGGAACACATCAGGTTTTTTCCCTATGCAGGAAGTCTCTTTTTTTTAGAAGAAAAAGGTCTAATATTAGAGGTGACTGATCGAAAAAAAATATTTAAAACGTATCAAAGATTTAAACGATTTAGAAAAAAGCATAAAACAATGGTTGTGACGGAACTTTTACAGCAGTTTTTTTCTAACAGTGAAACGCTATTATCGATTACCACTCCTATTTGCCATAAAGCCTTTATCAATTATTTATTTCTTACTTTTTTTAGAAAAAATAAGCTTTATCATCCTAACTCTGTAGAATCATCACTTTCGCATGAAGACAGTTCCCCTTTTGTTATGCTTGGAACAAAAAACCTTTATCCATTTTCAGAAAACAGTTCTGTAGAACAAATTTCCCAATTGTTCGCTGTCCTATTTTTTATAACCTATAAAAACAATTCTATCCCTTACATTATAGAAGATGACGTACTAGAAGAATTTTTTAAAAGTGAAAAACAACTTATTTTCAAATCAAAACATATCCCAAAAGAAAATGTAGCAAACATAAACCGTCAAGTACCGCAGTTATCTTTTATACTGCGACATGTGAAAAATTTACAAAAAATTAAAAACTCCGATTTAATTTTCGATGAAATAGCTGCTATCTCTAAAATCTTTTTTCTATTAGAACAAAATAACAGTATAAGCGTCCTTCAAAGAGCACTAATTGAATCATTGCGCTTCTCTTTTTGGAAATTATGCGATCAAGCATTAACAATTGATTTAAAGATTGAAAATGCGAGATATGCCTCTAATGCAATTCAATTTAAGAGTACAAATATTTCTGATATAAACCCTATAATTGATGCTTTTCTTGTCATCCAAGAAAACACAGATGAGCTAGAAAAAATCATCCAATTCTCTATTTCTCATTGGACAAAAGCCATTGGATTAAAAGACAAAGATGATCCAGATTTTCAAAAGTTAGCCGAAAATAGCTTGAAAATCCCAACTTTAGATTTCTTTTCACCTATTTACATTCTTAAAGAAATCATATCACAGGAAATAGATATCAATTTGTTGAAAATTACCCTTCGCCTTTCAAGATGCGTAGAGGAATTTTGCTTAATAAGTTATCTATTATTAACCACAAATAGAAATGATGTTCACCTCCTGAAAGAGGAATGTTATGATTTCCATGACTATTTATTTAAAGGAAAAGAAAAAAAGAAAAATTTAAATTTTGCACTAGAAACCTTCATCAAACAATTCCTCCATGAAAAAATTTCTCTTTATGTTATAAAGTATTGGTATAATAGCCACCTCAATAAAAATTACTTTGACTACTCCTTATTTTCTAAAGAACAAGTTTATCAAGATTTTTGTTCCTATTTAAGAGAATCAGATAAACAGAAAAAAACCACTTCTATTTCACAACTTATTCCAAACCAACTTTTAGAAAAATTGAATGATTACTCACCACCTTTTACAGTAAAGCAATTAATTAATGCTTTTTTTGAAAATAATAATCTTAAAATACAATTTCAGACTGTTTGCCTAGATGATATTCTTAAAACTATTTCTAAAGCAAACCCTAATTTAGAAATAAATTGCATTAGTCAATCTATCAATAACGGTACAGAAAGAGATCCAAATTTAGCCATCGCTATCGAAACTATCCAAAATGCCATGGATGCCACACATAATTTTTTACAAAAAGATCAACTTCATTTAACAAAAAAATCTTGTGATTTAAGAAAGGGAATTTACCAAAACGTACAACTGTCTTTAGCTACTTATGCCAAAAGACATCTTTGCTATACGATCCACGATACCGTTGGATTTTACGATTTAAGTGTTTTGCTACAACTTTTAATCCCCAATTATTCAGAAAAAAAAGATTGTGTCGGGCAACTTGGAAATGGTTTTTTTTCTCTTTTCCAAAATGCATTTCAAGTAATCATTGAAACGAGATTAGTATCTGATCCCCATAAATTTTATCTTATTAATCTAATCCCATTATATCAACCATCTAGCACACTTATCGAAGATATAAAGTGCCAAATTATCGATAGCTCAGATTATATGCTGCGAGAAAATTCTAATTTTTTTGGGACAAAAATAACCATTGTTAAGAATGGATCTGAAAATCCTGAAATTGATTTAGTTTCTTTTCAGCACATATTAAAAGAAACGATTGGAACTACGCATGTGATCGTGAAAGATGAGGGATTATTAAAAATAGATTTAGGACATTATTGCCTAAACTATAATATGCAAGGCAAAACATTTTCTAGCTTATTAAAAGATGAAGTCTTTGGATTTGAAATAATCACTATTGACCATGATTGTAATATCCCGTCCCATGTGACAACTGGCGGCATTCCTTTTATCCCTCTTTTTACACTCGTTGAACAATACCAATTGTGCCCTCCTAATTTATTTCTAAAAATTGCTAAGGGACTTATTTTGGAATTGCCTAAAGGCACCTTTACCCCAGTACAAAGTAGAACGAAAATTGAACTATCCCATGAACAACAAGATTGTTTAAGAAAACTTTTGGCGAATGCAATTTTTTATTGTGCATTTGATGAGGCTTTTGATCACAATAAACTAGATGATTGTTTTTTATTTTATAATTCTAAGGCTACTTTAGACCAAATTCAGTTAGATATTAATGTGGATCTCTATGATGATTATGTTCATTCCGCATTGAAAAAGAAAAATTTCTCTTTACAAGAGTTTATGACCTACTTTGAACCTTTTGTGTTTGATCACCTCTCCCAAAAAAGTTTTTATGAATTAGTAGAATATTTTTATACAGGCAATTTATCCGATTTAGAGTTAGAAAATAACCGTTTATTAAATGACTGGCTAAATGAATATAATTTGGCAATTAAAGATATCTCTTTGACAAGTTCAGAAGAACAAAAAGAAAAAGCTATTGAGCAATGCTTGCAAATATATAAGCAATGGGACGAAAGTATTACAGCTATTTTAAATCAATTAAATCGAAAATTAAATGAAAAACTGACAGTTCAAATTGATCCATCTAAAAAAGATTTTTGGAATAAATTCATAGTTGCGTTTTGTAACTATTTTAAACCTAAATCGTTCAGAGTAAGTTGTCTTTATAATTCGAGGGAAAGTTTATTACTATTTCAACCCAAATTAAATAAACCTAAAACTCTGGCTGAACCACGTAGAAGAGAAAACTCAAAGAGCCTTCATGCACCTGCTAATAGCCCAAATTTAGATTTTAAAATTAGTCCTACTATAGAACGGATTCACGCAAAAGACACAACATCTTTAGAATCATTAAAAAGTATTAAAGAAAACAAAAAACTCAAAAAAAAGGAAAAAAGAAAGGAATTACATCAAAAAATTTATCAAGTTATTAAAGAAGGAATTAAGCAGTATTATGTTTATTACTTAAAAGGGATAAACGTAAATCTACCTCCTCCAAACGTTTCGTTTATTTTTGAGATTAACCATTCCGACGCTTCTTACACTGCTTTTTATAATCAATTAAACATCAATTTTTATAATGCAAGTTATGCAAAAATTGTCCACTTGTTCTCAGACATTGCTCATGACAAATTCTCTAAAATTAGTGAAGGATTAAACGAGCTTTTTTGGCCTAACGCTTTAACAAGTGGGAGTTTAAATCACGAGGGGGAACATCTTCGCAATAGACATTTGAGTTGCAAGGCAAGTCACGGAACGATGATTACCGTTGATGGAAAAGCAGCCCCTTTTGAAGCCTCTGCTATTATTTCTGCGCAGCGTGCCATTCATAATAAAATGTTTTTTGCTTGGTTTGCAAAAATTAAAGAAATTTGCCAAGATGCATTTGGACCGGATTTTCCTAATTTCCTAAAAAAAGCGGCAGAAAAGTATCAAAGCCATGAGTCGCAAAAAACGTGGGTAGGTAAATTGATTCAAGCAAATGAAATCAAAGTTGAGTCCACCAAAAATTTTCCTTTACAACCACAATTATCTTCTAATACCTCATCTTTGCAAACTTTATGGTGGGAAAAAGCATCAAAAAGTGTAAAATCGCAACTCAATGTTTGGAGCCATTTAGCGACAGCTAAGGGTAGAGTAGAAGAAATCGAAAAAATTGAGCGACTATATAAACAAAGTAGCTTTCACAAAGCAACTTATCCTTTTGAATCCTCTATCAAACCTCGATATAATTCTCTTATGGGAACAGTTTACGCAATTCCTGGCGAATTTAGTCTTTGGATGCCAGGTGTTGCCATGGTTGCTTCCTATTTAAAAGAAAAAAAACAAATTGAAGGGCTCTTTGTATGTAAAACATTGGAAGCTTTAGCAGAAAATTTGGCTTCCAGTTTAGAAAGTCCAAACGATCAAAGATCTGCTTTTATTGTCGGATCGTTTTCTTCCATGAATAATCCCCCGTTTAAACCCAATTTTCCTCAGCACAAATCGAGCGTTTGTTTTGAAATAAAAGATGGAAAAGCAACTGTCATTTTACTAGATGCGCAACCTCTTAAAAATAATAAATATATCACTAAATCTCATCTATCTAAAGATATTTGGGAGAATTACAATGGGCTACATGAGTTTACCCCTCAAGAAGTCGTAATGCGCGCTATTTTAAAAGGTATTCATGAAGCAAAAATACCCATTACCCTTTTTTATTCGCAGGTGAAAAGAGAAGTTGCCTATGGTTGTGAAGTCTATGCCTTGCAAGATGCCATTGCCTTTTTAAAAGACCCTGGTTTTTTTCAAAAAATAACAACAAATGGGCGAAAAATTTCAATACGAGACAACTTAATTCTTGAATCTGTCAATTATTTACCACCAGAATTTATGATTGGTACACAGTCTATCAATAAACTAAAAAAATATGTAGCAACGAATTCTAATATTGAAAATGAACAGCTAATTAGTAAGAAGGGGGAAAAAACCCTTGCAACATACATAAAGTCTTACGCTTTTTCGGAAGAAAATAAAGAACAAAACCACTACATTACAAAAAAATCTTACCAATATTTAAAGTTTGTAGCTGAAGCTTTAACCTATCTAAGCGTTGAAGATGTGCAAGCAATTGTAAAAAAGAGTTTATTAACATAAGGTTTAATAATAGTTTAGGACTTACACATCGAATGACCTTCAATTTTAGAAGGTCAAACTTTACCTGCATTTCATTATTTATGAGATCTTTAAAAGATATTAATTATTAAATGTTAAATTATTAGTTAATTATTTTAATAAGGATACTATTCTAATGTCTAGTTCAGTCGAATCTAAAAGAGTTTATGGGTCAATGCAAACTAATGATTTTGAAGGCAACTTCAAAATTCAAAATCCAAGAGAAGAAGCGAGAATTTCTTTTTTACAGACTTTTATTCCAAAAGTGATCGTTTATATACCGATTATTGGAGAAATTGCTAGACCCATCATATTTAAATCGATCGAAAATTTGTGGAATAAACATAAGAACGATAATGACCATATTAAAGCTACAGTTTTTCAAATTTTAAAATATTACAAAAATGTCAATGAAGGCTTTGGGAAAGTGAATGCTAGTGTAATGATTGGAGCATCATTAATAGCAATGCTTGTAAGTCCTATGTTTATTACGATGGCACCTGCTCTTTCCTTAGGTTTGCTGATCGGAGGGGCGATTTTATTAATTCTTGCTGTTTTCACATACAAAGAAAATATAGGGCGATTTGAAAGCGAATTTATAAAAGAAATCCGAAAGAATTATCCAAACGTTCAATTTTAGGTTATTGTTCCTAAAGCTAGTTTTTCTCACTTGAGCATATATATTTTTTCAAATTTCTCATTTAGACCATAGAGACGTCAAATGTCTCTATGGAACTAATATCATTCTTTTTTTATTTCCTAATTATAAAATTAAATAATTTAATAATATTTTTGAAAATTATTATTTTTTAAAAAATTAAATACTTGTTAATTATTTAAGGTCCAAACTTTCCGATTTAGTCGTAAATACATACTATCTTTAAATTATATTAATCATTAACCAGTACACTTTTGTTTTATTAATTAATTTTTTTAGGGATATTTATGGTATCAAATTACGGCTCAATATATTCAACTAGACCAAGGGACGATTCAAGGGATACATCGGAGTTCGAAAATAACGATTACATAGAGCGTCCAGAAGCCAAAACAATCTACAGGATCTCTTTTTTACAAACATTCATACCAAAAATAATTGTGTATGTTCCTGTCATTGGCGAAATCGTACGACCTATTTTTTTTAAATGCATTGAAAATTTAACAAAAAAATATCCACCTTGTGAAGAAAATCAAAACAAAAGACTTCAAATAAAAATGATCTTAAGAAACTACAAAGATGCGAATAATGGTTGTGGTACTGTTAATGCTACCTTAATGCTTCTCGCTGGTTTTACTTCTATCCTATTTGCCGTAATAGTAGCTCCTGTAATTTCCTTACCCGTTTTTTTAGGTTCTCTTGTAGTTGGTACTATTTTAATTACTTTACCTTTTTTAACTTTTAAAGAAAGAATGGGCCAATTTGAACGTGAATGCGAGAAAGATTTAAATAGAGAATTTCCAAATTATTAAACTCTCTTACAAAATCTAAAACATTTTAGACATTCATTACACATCAAATGACCTCCAGTTTTAGGGGGTCAAACAATACCTGTATTTTCCAATTATTTTATGAGATCTTTAAAAGATATTAATTATTGAATGCTATTATTTGTTTTTATTTTTTAATCGGAAAACAAAATGGTTAACAATTCAAGAGATACTACAGATTTTGATGGCAATAGTTACATCAAAGTTCCAGAACCAAAAAAACAAGAACGAATCTCTCTTTTAGAGACATTTATTCCAAAAGCTATTGTTTACATACCCGTAATCGGTGAAGTTGCAAGACCTATCATATTTAAGCTAATTGAAAATTTATCGAATAAACATGAAAAGGCAAATTCCACTATCCGTGCAAAAGTATTTCAAATTCACCAATATTATAAAAATGTAAATCAAGGCTGGGGTAGTGCCAATTCAATCGTTTTATTTATAGCAAGTTTTGTGTTTATGGTTGCATCACCCTATCTCGGGATTGCTTCTCTACCTTTAATGTTAGGTTTAATTGGAGCTGCTGTGATTATTGGACTTTTACCTCTCTTTACCCTAAAGGAAAATATTAGATACTTTGAAAATCCATGTTCAAAAGAACTAAGAAAAGAATTTCCAAATCAAATAATCTAATAAAAATATTAGGAATTTAATGCAACCAACTCGCTTAAATCATGATTTTTTAGATACAAATGAATTTCCTCCTCAATCATTTGTATCGAAAGTAGCTATTCCAGAACAAAAAAGAATATCCATTTTAGAGACATTTATTCCAAAGGCTATAGTTTACTTTCCAGTAATTGGAGAAATCGCAAAAATAATTATTTATAAAAAGTTGGATCAATTATGTAAGGAATATAGTTCAGAAGATCTAACACAACGTACAAGAGTTATACAAATTGGTAACTATTATTTTAATGCACATCGTAGAACTAACAAGATTAATTGCGTGATAATAGCTGTAGCATCTTGTATAACAATGTTAGTATTTCCTATGTTGCTTATTAATCCTATAATTGGCGCGATTGCAATATCAAGTATTATATTATTTGGCGTATTAACTACAGTTAATTTTAGAAAAGATACTTACAAATTTTTCAAAGAATTTGAAGAACAAGTAACGAATGATTCTTTAAAAAAATAAATCAATAAATTGATTAACTTAACTGAATAACAAATTTATGAATTTGTTAAATCCGCCATTTAATTTCTTGATTTATCAATTAAGTCGATTATAAGGCAAAGACAAACTCAAGACTTAAATGATTATTTTTTTATTAATTCTACTACAAATAAGTAAGTAGAATATCTACTTAGAAATGTTTGTTCTAAAATGAATTGCTTATATTCCGGTTGTTGTTTTTGTTACATTTATAATTTTGATTTTTTGCAAGTGCTGTAAAATTATTATAGTGACCACTCCTTCTTTTAACATCGTATATCCTAATGGTTACCATGATGAGTGAAGCAGTTGTCTTAATTGTGTTCGCTATCCTTTCAATGGCAAAAAATGAAAAGCAGTAGCAGTTAGAAAAAAAACACTATAAAAATTTCACTTAATCCGAACACATATTTACTTAAACTTGCTATTGTGTGTAAATTCAGCTAGTCTTACATCCGTTTGTTTAAATTAACCATTTATTCTTTTATGACATCTGTTAGCTCCATTGGACCGTCCTTTCCCAATTTTTTTGTTTCAGAAGAAAATCAAATAAACGAATCGAATCAACACTCTGTTCTAAACTCCCAATCAAAGCTTGTAGAAGCAATTCGGGAAAAATTAGGAGTTAAGAAAAGTTTTTCTATTACTTTAAGTGATTTGCTATTTGCCAATTTGCAAAAAAAAGACAAATCTACTCCTTTACAAACTGAAGTCGCTAAGAAATGGACCAACAATGCGATCAACAATATATTTATTGAGCCTTTGCGTTCCTTTCTAGAGCTAGTAGTAAATGCAATCGATGCTACAAATGAGGCAGAAGAGTCTATTGGTCAATTTGGTATGGGCTTTTTTTCAGCTCTTTGTTTTTTAGATTTAAAAGAAACGGAAGGTTGCCTCATTGAAATCACAACGCGTTATCGAGAAGATCATCTTTTAAGAGGGTATAAATTACAAATCTCAAAAAATGAAACTGATATAGAACTCAATTATAAGCCTTTAAAAAAAATTGAAGGTGCGAATACCGGTACGGAAATTCTCATTATCCCCAATAAAAATTCTTTTTCTACAACCACTTTACAATATTTACAAAATAGCCTTTACCATTTGCAATTTACTAATAGCTGTATATCTATAGAAACCTTTATAGATCCTGAAAAAAAGAGTATTGAAAGTTTTAATTCATCTTCTTTGCAAAAAACAGTTGGAGTGCAATTACATCCTCAATTTTTAAAAGTAGTTGATCAAGGGACTGGTATTTCTTTACAAGTATCCGTTGAAAACCAATTTATGATTGGATCTTCCACCAAAAACAGTATAAAAAAGGCAAACTTTTATGATAAGCCCTTAAACGAATTAGTTAAAGTTACAAATTACAAAGGAAAAAAAGAAAAAGAGCAGTCCTATTTTTTAATACTAATCGGCCAAGTAGTAGTCCTAGAAATTGCTTTAAAGAAAAGATTGATTATACCTGAAAATTTATCTGATGGGATTGATTGTTGCTTATTCCTTCCCATTTCTGTCAAAACTACACTGGCACGAAACGAAATACTCAGTGACTTTAAGCAAATCGATGACACGGAAAAACATATCCAGCACATCATTGACTTAAGCTTAAAAGCTATAACAAGTTGTGAAGAAGATCCTTTAGCGCCTTATTATTTTGTAATTTTGTACAATTGTTTTAAAGAATGGGAATTTCAATCGACTAATCAAACAGGAAATCGTTTCACTTTTTACTGCAAAAACAAATTGCATAGTCTTTTATTAAGCAATTCTCACATCATCCCTATTTCGTATGAAATGGCCGGAAAAATTTACCAAATGGTTGGCAATCAGAATAAAAACTATACCTTACTTCCCCTACCGCCCCATCTTGTTGATCACAACTTTTTCACACTTACTAATTTTATCACGAACTTTTTCTTAAAAAAATTAAAACTTGAACAAAATGACACCAAAGAGATTGAACAATTAGCCATCGATGAAAAGATCATTTTTGGTACTAAAGTTTTCTTTGTAGATGACAACGTCTTATCTAAAACTCCTGAAAAAAATCCGATCATTGAGTCTTTTGGACTGTTAGGTTGCTTATTTTGCCCAAAATCCCTTTTAAAGAAGTGTGAAGATTTAAGCCTTCGCGATGCAAAAAAATTCATCGCTAAAACAATTATGTTCTCGAATGGAGAAATTGGTGGCTACAATCTAAAAAATACTTCTGAAAATAGCTTTGGTAAGAAGCTTGAAAAGTCTTTAATTTTCATAAAACCCATTAACCAGGCTTGTTTTTATGATACCAGCAACTATCCCATTTTTGATAAAGATTTTATAGAATTAGCAAATGAAGAACTTCATATACTCAATGTAGATGAAAAAGTTATCGATGAATTTTGGTTATCTTACATCAACGAGCATGCTTCTTCGCTAGATGTTACCCATTTTCCCAAAATTGCTCCTATAAAAATGGCTATTGAAATTTTTGAAAAACTCCTACACGAATTCTTTAGTTTAAATATCCCTTTCAATACTTTAAATATCGCTATTAAAAGCTTTTTTTCAAAAAAAGATATCCCTCAATTTTATTATAACTTGGAAGGAAAACTTTTTGTTATAGATTATGAACTTATAGAAAAAGAGCTTATCTTTGCTTTAGACCATAAAACTCAATATAAAGATCTTACATTTTCCTCAATTTTCACAAAACTTTATCCAAATGAAGAACAGTTTTTTTCTAAAATTACAAAAGTTTTTTCCCATAAATCTTTTATTAACGCCTTATTTTTAGAGAGTTTTGTTTATTATGGCCTAATACCTTTGGCAAACTTTCACCAATGCTATGCTCATTTTGTCAAAAAGCAAGGAGATGCTATCCATCTTCCACTACCCGATAAAGAAATAACAACCAATAGCAACAAAGATTCTTTTGTAATAGTTGATAGTCAAAAACTCTATCCTTTTTTTAACCCTACTTTAAAGCAAATCCAAGCCCTTTTTTCTTGTCTTACAATTTATCGATCTTCCCTTGCGATCGATCCTTGCCAAAAAAAGAGGATTAAGGAAAACAAAATCATCTTTAACAGTCATTTTGTTAATGAAGAACAATTACCAATCATACTATGTGAATTGTCTGAAACCTTTTTTATTCAAAAAATCCAACAAGATTTTGTTTTAGCTAAAAATTCAGAGAAATTATTAGAACAAGTTTTATCTTTTACAAAAGTTTATTATGTTTTAGCCAATAATAAGCAATTTAATCAAACCCAACAAAAGCAAATACGAATTCTCAAAAATACTTATTTTAACCTTTTACACAAAACATTAACTCTTTCATTAACAAGAGAAAATGTTAAATATGCTTGTAAGACTATTTTTGATTATCCAAAATTTAGTGAAAGAGCGATTTTTAGCTATTCCAATCTTCTTCTGTCTTTAAGTCAAAATAAAGATGCTTTTGAAAAATTTAATTATTTTACCATATTAAGTTGGCTTAAAGATCTTCATCTAGAGGAAGATCTCTCTTATGATAAAAAGATTATTATTAATAACAATATTTCTATTCCCCTTTTGGGTAATCACACTTTCTTGACACAATTTATAAAATTAGAAGAGCAAAAGATATCCATAAAGTTAATAACAATAATCTTAAATTTAGCTCGCAACTTATCTGAGTTAATTTTATTAGCTAATTTTCTCCTTTTTGAAAAGAGCTTACACGCGATTGAAAGTGACATGCAAATTGAAAAGTTTACCCATTTTATCGAACAAACATTACCCAAAAACATATTTTTAGAAGACATAGAGAGTTGGTACAATAATTTTATTTATAAGGAAGAGATTTCTTTTGATAAAAAGGCAAAAAACATTAACAACTTTTGTTTAATTAAGAAATTGCAAGAGATTTACAACCAAGAAAATGAAAAAGCAAATATACGTGCGGTAAATTTAATAGAGCCCATTTTAGAAGAGAAATTACCACCTACCTATTTTTCCCTAAGTCAACTAATCACGGCTTTTTTTTTAGACAATCAACTAGAAAAAAACTTAAAAGAGGGGCACTTACAGTTATCTTTAGCGTCAATCTCCAAAACGGAAGCTTTTCCTTTTCTTAAACAAAATATTTTGCAAACAATTCATTACAGCACAGGCAGAGATCCATGGATGGCAATGAGCATTGAAACCACGCAAAATGCTGTAGATGCCATTACCCACCTTCATAACAATCGAGCCTTGTTCAAAAAAAACAAATTACCTTATCAGAATAAAATTTTTTATGAAGTGTGTCTCTATAAAGAACGTCACATCACCTACTCCATCGAAGATCATTCAGGTTTTAAAAATCTTTTTTCATTACTTGTAGAATTTGGAATTCCAAACTTTTCTCAGAAAAACTCCCCTTATAGTATTGGAAAAATGGGTAATGGTGTTTTTACCATTTATCAAAATGCTCAAAAAGTGATCGTTCAAACGCGATTACTAGAAGATTCAAGTAAAGTCTATTTATTAACTATTATACCTGTAAGAAATGAGCAAAATTTAATCATTGATTTGCAATGTAAAATTGCCGACATATCAGAGATTACCTTGGCAAAACTTCCAAACTTTGTTGGAACAAGATTACACGTTGTGATGAACCCTTCAGATAACGTTAACGCTGATCTAAAACAGTTAAAGCATGTTTTAAAACAAACCATAGCATCAACAAATACCAAAAGTGCACTAACACCTTTTATTAAACTATATTTTCGGGAAAACCACCAACTAATCAATCTAAATTTTGACCCTCTAAATCCTATAAAGGTTTTATTTCAAGATAGCGATTCTCAACTTGCTATAAAAACGACGCCAAAAGAAGATATGCTTTCGATGGTAACAACAGGTGGCATACCTTTTATACCGTTACAAAAGTTAGTAGAAACCTTTCGTTTATTGCCAATAAACTTTTATGATATTGTAACCTTTGGAATAACCTTAGAAATCCCAACTGAACTTTTTACCCCGGTTCAAAATAGAACAGAAATAACGCTTAGTGAAAATCATCAAAAAAAAATACAAACACTTTTAGCAAATGTTTGCTATTTGATGTTATTTAATAAAGCCTTTTCACTCAATCAATTAGATACTTGCTTTTACTTCTACTCTTCAAAAGGGCAAAGCCTTGAGCAAATACGTTTAAAAAAAGATTCTAATTTTTTTAACGATTTTGTAAAGGCCTGTGATAAAAGCATTACATTTCCGATACAACATTTTATGACCTATTTTTTTCCCAATTCGTTAAAAGTAAACAATTGTGATAGTTTTTTTTCCATTGTAACCAGCTTTTCGATCGAATTTGTGCAAAAGATAAAAGATCATCACTCTAATAGATTATTTAACTTTCAAAAAAAGGTTAAATCTATTCTTAAAAAGATAAAAACGAAAACTTCCGAAGTCAAAAAAACAGCTGCTATTGAAGCTTGCCTAAAGGAGTATCAAAACTATAGGGAAGACTTAGAAGAATTTCAAAAAAAACTACTTCAGTCTTTAAAAAACACTTTAACTAAGTTATGGATTAAGCCCAATACAGTTGAGGATAAAGTTTTTTTAGAAAATTATATTCAAGCTATCGTTTCCTTTTTTAATAATAAATCCATTAGTTTATACACACCTTTTAAAACAAAAGAAAGTTTACTAAACTTTGCACCTAAACTGCGTTCGAATATTGATCTAGTTCAAGTTCATAAAGAAAAAACTGCTTTAAATCTCTTAGATAAAATGATAAATAGCTCACCTCTTCAAGCGAGAAATGTAGCTATTAAGCCAAAAATTGAAATAAAAACAATTTTTGCACTAAAAAAAGATTCTTTGTCTTCTTCTTCAAGAATTTTATCTTTAGTAAAACAATCCATAGAATCCTATTACGCTTTATTTTTTAAGAATTTAAAGCTAAATACCAAACCTCCAATGGTTGACTTTTGTTATGAAATTCATGACTCCTTTTTAGCCTCATTCAATAAGCATAAGAATCTCGTTTTAGTCAATCTATCGCAAGTAAAATACAACCAATTAGTTCAAATTATACATGCTATAACTTTGGATAATCCCAACAAAATTATGAAAAAAATACAAAAATATTTTTGGAAGAATGCCTTATCTAGTGGGTTATTCAATCATGAAGCTGAACATAAAAGGACAGAAGATGGTTGTGAAAGTGCCCATGGACATCGAAAAAATATAGAGGGTGTGAGCATGCCTTTTGAAGTTTCAGCAATCGCTAGTTTTCAAAGAGTGGCTCAAAATACCATGTTTTTGGAATGGTTTGAAGAAGTAAAAAAACTAGCTACTTTTCATCTAGGGGTAAAAGCCCAAGATATTTTAAAACAAGCCTGTATCCATTATCAAAGCTTTCGAAAGGAATGGTTAGTAGATTTTCTAAAAGCCGAATTCACAAAAAAGTAAATAAGATCTTTATAATCTTTAATAAACTTTAATAATTAATTTAAAATTATTAGTTATGTTTATACAAAATAATAATAGAGGTTTTATGAATAACATTGGGGAAAGTCATACTTGTTGCATTTGCTTAGATGAAATCGAAAAGAGCAGTAAACAACTACAATGTGCTCACAAATTTCATAAAATTTGTATAGATGGCTGGTTTAAAAGACAGGAACAGGCCAATGATTCCCCTTCTTGTCCTCTTTGTAAAGAAGTGCAAGCAATTAACCCATCCAGTTTGTTGACAAACGAAGAGTTAAGTAAGCAAAAATTAAAACTTTTGACTGTTGCCGTTTTTACGGCTATTAGCGCTCCTTTAGCATTACAATCTGAACAACCGGTCCTTAGCTTAATTATTGTTACCGTTTTGATGATTGTCTCTTTCGTAAACTTGAAATTAGATATTCTTACGGACAAAAAAAATTCATTTGTATAGATTTAATTTTTTCAAAAATTTGAAAAAATTAAATCTAATCTACTAATGGCTATTTTCATGTCTCAAATGTCTTTCGAAGCAAATGCCTCCTTACAATTTTCTGGAAAGAAATTTAAAGTTTACACTAAGGAAGCCAAAGATCAAAATGGAAAAATTCATCAAACCCAAGCAGTGATTCATCCAGGAGCTGTTGTCATTCTCCCCTTTTTAAACAATCATGAAATCCTTCTTATAAAAAACTACCGTCCAATTTTAGGTGAATTGTTATGGGAATTACCCGCCGGCACTCGGGAGTCCGGGGAAGAATCGTTGCAAACAGCTAAAAGGGAATTAATGGAAGAAACTGGTTATAAAGCAGATATCATGCAACCGCTTCTTAGCTTTTACTCAACCCCTGGTTTTTCAAATGAATGGCTTGACTGCTTTATAGCAAAAAATTTAAAATTTGTTGGTCAAAATTTAGATGAAACCGAAGAAATAACAGTTGTAAGCACGCCATTAACGCAAGCCTACGATATGATAAAAAAAGGTATCATCAAAGACGCTAAAACAATCGCAGCCCTATTAACTTATCGATACCTCCAAGAGGAAAAATGTGTGGAGAATGCAACTGGCCGCTAGAAAAACCAGAAAAAAAAGAATTTAGTCAGCCTGATACCCAAAAAAAAGAAAAAAAGGATGAGGAAAAGTCTAAAAGCTCTTCAACCTCCAGGCTTTGGACAAATATTCCTAAGATCATTTAAAAAACCTTGAAGCGCATTGATTGAAGCTATATAAGAATCGCCATATGTATTTTTTTCGCTAGAGCGTATGGCAGCTAACCGTTCATTTACTCTATTTATGGCACGTTGAATATTTTTGGCCAGATCTTCGCAAACTTCTCTACTCACATTTAATTTTTTGCCCGACTGCTCTTCATAATTGACAAGCATCATTCTCGAATCAGTAATAGATTTTTCTAATTCAGAAAAGCGATTGCCTTCAAAATCACCTCGACTCGAAGTGCTTTCAAAAGCGAATCGATAAATTTCTTGGGAAGTTTTTCTTAAATTTTCGATGACTTGAACTTCAGTTATCTTTTCCATCGTACTTACCTTTTTTAATAGAAATACAAAATATTTAGTTCTTTTTCAAATAGAAAGACAAAAAAGATTGAATGGTAGAAAATTAATGCTTAAAAAAATCAAACTAAAAAAAAACGTAGATAATATGAAAAAAAAAGTGCAAACCTCTTGGGAAAATGTTAACAAATGGTACAAAAAAATTGTTGGAAATGAAGGGCATTATTATCACCAGCAGGTTATTCTGCCAAATATAGCCCCTATTCTTTCTAAACATAAAGCCATTTTAGATCTAGCTTGTGGAACCGGAATTTTAGGAAGAGCTATTTCTAAAGAAACTATCTATCAAGGCTTCGATATCTCCCCCTCTTTCATTAAAGAAGCTATTCGATTAGATCCTCATAAAAATCATGTGTATACAACAGCTGATGTTTCTAAAGATCTTCATTTAAAATCAGAATTTACTTTAGCCACTATTATTTTAGCCTTGCAGAACATTGAAAACGCAAAAGGGGTTTTGCAAAATTGCGCCAAGGGATTAAAAAACGAGGGTCAGTTACTGCTAGTCTTAAACCACCCTTATTATAGAATTCCAAGGCAATCAAGTTGGGGAATCGATGAAGGAAAAAAAATTCAATACCGCCGCGTAGATCGCTACATGGAATCTATGGCTATACCAATAGAAATGCATCCTGGGCAAAAAGAAAAAACACAAACATTTTCCTTTCACCACCCCTTATCCCTTTATACTAAATGGTTAAAAGAAACAGGATTTGTCATAGACGAGATAGAAGAATGGGTTTCAGACAAAGAAAGTACGGGAAAAAATGCAAAAATGGAAAACCGGGCAAGACAAGAGATTCCATTATTTATGTGTATAAAAGCTATAAAAATAAAAGGCTAACTTCATCTTTAATTCAACTTAACATATATCTCTTATACTAGCCCTTTAAAAAACCTTAATTTAAGTTCACTTATGAATAATATTGATAATTTAGTTGGACAAAATCCTCAAAATCTTGGAAATGAACAGCCGATTCATCCTCAAAAAAGAAAAGCCCAGCAATTATCTGATGTTGAAATAAAAAATTTTAAAGAAACGAATGATCCAACCCAGCCCAAAAGTCTTCATTTTAGAAAAGTGGGAGTATTCACACCTCCATCTTTAGAGCGAGAAAGCTATAATGAGTCTTTACAAGAATTTAGAGGGTTTACCCGCCAATTGGTTGAAGAATTATATGAAAACAAGATTAATCCTATCATCAAAGGTATTCACAATCATATCGGATTTATTAACGGTATTTGGACCTCCATCACTAATACTTTTAAAGACAAATTTGGCATTGATAAAGATAAATTATACGCAGCCTTTTATGCAAAGCCAGAAGGTGATACAGCCATTTTTGTTAGTCAGCTCAAAGACCTTAAAGTGGATATCCAAAGTTTAACTCAAGATGAACAACTCATTTATGAATGGTTAAACAACAATCACTTTAAAAATAAATCGTTAGAAACATTTTATGAGGAAAAAAAACAATCTTCTGAAGGTAAAGGATACTTTTTAGAAAAATGGGCTGAGTTTGCGAGAAAAAAAGCTGATATAAGATTTAAAGATAACCTAAAACTTATTGATGAATACTTAAAAAAGGAACCTAATAAAGAAAAAAATGAACTATCTAATTTTGAAACATTAATTAAAGAAAATCTATTTCGCATCGTTGATTCTCTATCCGGTCGTATCACCCATCTTATAAAAGGTTTATCAGATAGTGGTGAATATAAAAAAGTTTTTGATCAATTGCTATTGCGCATTTCCAAACAAATCGAAGCTGAAAACAAAGCTAGCGAAACAGTCACGGAATATAACATTCTTTATAAAAAAGCCGTTAAAAATATCGATAAAGCAGATGCAAAAAGAGCTGCGGGCAAAGCTTTGAGTGTTAAAGAACAAAAAGATCTCACTTATTGGCAAGATTTTAAAAAAAAAGTTGACGATTTTGGTGGAATTGATGCTTTTAAAGATCAGATACGCTTAGATTTTGCTAAAAGAGCGTTAGAAGAAGAGCAAAAAGATGAATATTCAGAACTAGTAGAAGATCTATTTTCCATCGTTTTTCAAGACAAAGATATTTTAAACGTTATTAAACAATTTTCCTTTTTACCAGAACCTTTAAAACATGCCGTTGATGAATTAAAAATTATCACCAATTTATCTACCAAAGATACCCACTTACAAAAAATTCACTCGGCATTATCACTCATTGAAACAGGTTGTAATTTAGGTCTTAGCTATCTAGAAAAATTTCTTGTAAATCAAGCTATAAATAAGGTTTCAGAACCCTCTTTTTTAGGTGATATATGGGAAAATTCTATTTTGCCAAATGTGCGCAATGCTCTCATTAAAAGTAATTTACAAGAATGTATTACAAAAGACTTAAAAGATTTTTCAGAAGAGTTTTCTAAATATTTACAACATTCAAATCAAGCACAAGAGTTCATGACTTATTGTGTTTCACCATTAGAATGTTTTGCTCTTTTAGGTAGTTTAAATACAATCACACCCGCTATTTTTGCCCAAATCAAGGCTAAAGAGTTAAATGAGGCAACTAAGGATTTAGTTTCTCATCTAAAATTTCAATATTCCCAATTTAAATCTTTTAAAGATTTTGAACTTTTTGCAGAAAAGCTTGTTCAAAAAATCCAATCTTTTGCAACCTATCCGGAGTTTGCAAACTTCCTCACTCAAAACAATCAAGCGCAACTTAAGTTTAATGATATTGTTGAATTATTAGTTAGAGAAAAGCCCTCCACATTGTATTTTGATTACGATAAAGACATCTCCCAAAAAGAATTAAATCATTTAGTCATTGAATATGTTTCTGAACTTACAAAAGTATGTCACCAAGTTAACCCAAACGATTATAGTCAAAATACTGTAGTATTGATTTTAAAAGAACAATTTAAAGCTAAAAATCATGGAGAGCGCTCACCAGCTATCAGCCATCTTGTAAAACAAATAGCAGTACTCTTTAATATTCCCCAATGGGCAATCGATGTTTTAGACTGGTCGTTCGTCCAAAAAATTGTGGAAAAGAATCTCACAAGCGCCTTAAGCCCATATAGAGATACCCCCTATGCTATCATCAATACTAGCGTTGATGCTGTTACTAACAAAAATGAGAAGCAAAGTTTAGAATCTTTAGATTCTTTTTTAACGCTACATGCTTTAAGTCAACCCTTACAAAAACATTTATTAGAGATTAAAAAATTTAAATCACCTCTGCATGCAGTACAAAAACTTAAAGATTTAAATACCCTACTTCACAATAATCCCCCCATTGATTTTTCAGATCTTCAAGAACAGCAGTGGGAAGAATGTTTAAATAGACTTCAATGTAAAGTAGAAGATTTTTCAACAGTTGCCGAAGCTCAAAATTTTGCCACAACTTTTATTCAACAAGTAAAAGTAAATCCAGCCCAAATCCAACAATATTTTTCCGATGCGAATACCATTTTCTATAACATACAAGCCTTATTGAAAAAAACGCCCCAAGAAGAAATCGATCCTCTTGTTCATTTTGTTATCGAAATAGCAGAAGCTTGCCAACAATTAGAACCTGGTCAATCAATCGATCATTTTAACACGATCGTTACTCATTATTTACAAACAAAATCCTTTAGCTACTATCAAACCAATTTTTTGTTAGAAAACTTTCAATTATCCCTTACAGCTCAAAAGAAAATCCGCATTAAAGAATCAGAAGAGAGATTTTCTGAAAAAGTTAAAGAGTTTTTTAAAGTTCATAATGATGTTCAAAAACCGGTTACTGGCAATGGTTTTATAAAAGTTTCAGAACAAACAACTCCTATCACAACCGCGTGTGCTAACATTTTTTATGATAAAATCTATAAAAGTGCATCCTCTATCCCAATACTTGGTAAACATTTAGTTACAAAGATATTAGGCGTTGATACATCTGTTTTGTCTAAAGGGATTGAAAGAATTGGAAATTTTTTCAAATTAAAAGCTAAAAATGAATTAATCATTAAGGATGCGACAAGGACTCTTTTAGATGCTTTTGCTACGAAAGAAGGGATTCATAAATCTAATTTTCAAATTGTCAAATCGCCAACTTTAATCCCCCCACTACCTAAGCAAAAAAGAAATCGTTTGCTTTTAGTTGTGAGAATAATAGGTAATATTTTCTTTGGCCTAAGCGAAATTATCATAGCCATTGCGAAAGCTATACGAAAAACAGATTACACCCCGACTTCACGCCAGCGCTTTTTGCTAAGTCATGTAGAAAAAATTGACTTAAATCGAGAGGAAAGTATTGTAGCGCCAGAAAATCAAGAAGTAGAACAACAAAATATTGAGAATAATGAGCCGCAAGCTCAACCAGTAGCGGCAGTTGTGGCCCCACAAAAAGAATATAATTTTGCTATGCAGGCTTTAAATACTTCTTTAAAAGGACCTATTATTCAAGCTGTTGATTATATTTCTCAAAAATATTTGTCACTTAATAATTGCTTTGGAATGAACTTACTTCAATTTGCGGATAAGGCAAAATCTTTTACCGAAATGATAGCAGATATTTTTGCACATGGTTTAAGCAATACTTTAGGATCTATTAAGAATGGTGATGATTTAGTTAATGAAGCCAAGGCAATCATCGATAAATACTCCCCTTCTAAAGAATTTACGGATGGGCTAATTAAAGAATTAAGCGTTGTTTATAAAGATATAACAAGAGAAACTTTTAACAACAAAAAAGAGGCTAAAAAGGTTTTAGATCGCATTATTGACATTGTCAAAGAATATGTTAAAAATTTTAGCACGAAACATCACGAAAATATTACGAATACAATAAAACAATTTCTAGATGACAATATAATTTTAATCTTTGAATCTATTTTTGAAAAATTTAACGATAAAATTGAACAAATTGGTGATTCTGATTGGAGAATAATGTTTGATGAGATTGTGACCACTTTTGACAATCAAGTTCAAGCAGCCACAGAAACGACTAAAAATAAACAAATTAGTTTGATCCAAGTTTTAAATGATAAAACTTTAATTCATTCTCAACTTAAATCAAAATTAGAATTAGAAATTCAAAATAGAAATCGCAATCTATCCGATGAAGAAAGATTTAAAATCCTACAAGAATGGGAACAAGAAAAGTTTAACCACATTATTCGAATTTTGATCGATAGTTTAATGAACGAGCAGGCTTTTATTGGAGTATGGGAAAAAATGAAAAAGCCTACCGAACTCATCAACTATATCAATTTGATAAAAGCACCTTTTAAATCGTCTGCATTTAAAGAAAAGTTTGATTCAGAAGACATCCGCGATTTCTTTATAGGTATGGCCAAAGACGGGTTAGTCGCAATTCTTGGTCGAGTTGTTCGGGATGTTGTCAAAGATATGTCTGAAGCATTTTACTGGAAAAAAATGGCAGGTGAAAATTTATTACCAAAAGTTGTTGAGGTTTTAAATGAGTTAAAAATTGGGCAAGCTATAAAATCTAATGAATTGCTAGTAAAAGCATTTATTAGTAGCCCAGAAAACCAAAACTTAAGCTTAGAACAATTACTTGAGGCACTTGCTGATAGCACTTATGCTAAAGTGCAAGACATAGGAAAAATATCGGAAGAGCAGCTTAATAAAATAAAAATAGAAATTTCCTCTGATATAAAGCAAAAACTGCTTGAGCAATCTATTTCTAAAGAAGAGTATAAAACTAAATTTCTGAAAAAAATACTCAGCAAATTATTAACAGATGCTATTGATTTTAAAACATTAGACAAAAAAACTCTTAGTGCTTTTTTTAATGATCCGAACACACTTGATGAAAACTTAAGAAATTTTTTATTTGCTAAGCTAAAAACAGTTTTGAGCATTCCACAAGATAGCAAGCCTCACCCTCTTTTTGCCGAATTAATCAAACATCAGATCGAAGAGCTTAAAAATATCGTACAACTAGAACTATACGAAGCTAAAAAACAAAATCGAGAACCTTCTATTGAAAAAGCATTAAATACCTTTAGTCAAGAGCAAATAGATAAAACTGATATCTATAAATCAACAACTAAAGATTTATTAGTGCTAGGTGGAATGAATCCGGGAAAATTATTTTCAGCAGGACTTAATTATTTCGATAAAATAACTCCTGTTTTTTGGGATATGCGAAAATCACATCATTGGTTAATTAAAATGATAGCCGACCAATTTATGCACTATTTTGATGAAAATAAGGTTCAAGAAATGGTTGATGGTTTCTTTACAAAAAATAAAAAAGAAACTGCAGATGAGATTAAAGCAAAAAAAATTGCCCAAGAACCTGAAATTAAAAAAGGTATCCAAGAAAAAAATATCGCGCTTACAGCAAACGTAGAAGGTTTATTATCAAATGTTTCGGTTCTAAATAAGTGGGGAATGCGCACCGTTGTATCATGGGCATCTGGTGTTGATATATCTCCAAAAGGTTTTTACAATGCTTTTGAAAACATAGAAAATGAATTATTTAAAGATTCTCTTTTAGAAAACATGTTCCTACATGTCTTACATAGAGTTTTAGACGAACTATCAAAACCAAGACTTGAAAATGTTAACAATTAGAAATAAAGAAATAACAGAAAATCATATAGCAAACGTTTATACAGCTTTTAACGGTTCGCAAAGAAGATTTATTGTGAACGGCATAAATGTAACTATGAGCGAATTAATGAAAATAGCTATTGATGGTTTTAATGACACTAAACGTCAAACGGATATCTCTTTTGATACGTTGGTCAATAAACTTTTTATAAAAATCGATGAGTTAAATCAATCCTCTTTAAAAGAATTACAACAAAAAAGTTTTTTTATTCGTTTTTTTCACGCTTTAAGAAAAGCTTTTGGAGCAAAAGATTACTCTAAAAATTTTTACCTAGCCCATAACTTTCTTAAAAATCAAAAGGCACCAAGGCTTGAAAAAAAAGAAGTTTTAGAAACTAAAGGTTCACCTATCACTGACTATAAAAATGACTTTTTTTTAAGCGGTACTCATATCGTCCTAGAAAATACCAAAAACGATTTTACCAATCTTTTTAAAGAGATTAAGTTAGATCAAACACTCAATGGAAAATCGTTTATTATCTCCGATTCATCGAGTTATAATTTTCGTTTGTTCACGCTTGAAAAAATGAAAGCAAAACAAGTTTTTGTCGCTCATTGGAATGCAATTTCAGGTAGATATTCGATAAATGGCAAATCATATACAAATTTTGAAGAGATAAAAAAAGAGTATTCTTTTGTTCTCGCTGACCGCGATGAATTAGAAGTTATATTTTCAAAAATGTCTTCTAGTTTTATCATTGTCCAAGGCCAACCTTTATCAGATGAAAAATCGATCGCTGATAAGAGTCAAAAGACCATCACCTCATCTTCCATTTCACAAAATACCCCAACCTTTTTCTTGCAATATCCATACATTGCTAATGACAAAGAGTATGATTGGTTTTCCAAGGAGTCTACCTGGAAAAAAATCTCTTTACCTGATAGTTTTAAAAAAAATGAAATTGTAGGAAAATATTTTTTTGTACAAAGAAAGGATAAGTCGATAGAAATACATGCTTTCAAAAAAAAGGGTGTTTTACATAAAAAACCGTTCGTTTTGAAATTTGATTCTCAAAAAGAACAATATTTCCTTCCTTATGATAAAGATTTCTTTGGTAGAAAATATTTTGACAATATTGAACTGGCTTTAACGTTTCTAAAAAAAGATAATCCTAAATATTTTACGAATCCCCTAACAAAAAATGAGCTTACTGCTTTTTTAGAGAAAAATAGCGATAAAGATTTTCATCTAAGCTAAGTTCTAAAGATAAGTTCTAAAATAAATTTTCTGATTAGTTCTTAATCAAACATTAATAGATCATTCCTTTATAATAATATAAGTAAATTACTTATATATAACCACTTATGAATAATCAAGTTTGGGTTAATTATAGAGGTGTGCCAGAAACTAACGAAAGGGTACAACCCAGTAAAAGGGTAATCTCTTCAAGCCGTGTGCAAAAGGAAGCCCAAGAACTCTCTGATGTTCAAATCGATCAATTAAATCACTTAAAAGACCAGAATCAGCCTAAAAGCCTAACCTTTCATGGAGTAAAGGTATATAATCCAACTAATAAAGAATTTGATCCTTCTTTAAAAGAAGCAAGGGGTTTTATACACCATTTAGTGGAAACGATCTATACCGATAAAATACAACCTACTGTTGAGACTATTCAAAAAAACATTGGAATGGTTAACAATATTTTAACGTCTTTTACAAAGACTTTTAAATCTAAATATGGGAACGAATTACAAGCTAAATTAGAAGAAGAGTTTGACAAAATCCCCCCTCAAGACCTGGCTAATTTACTAGAACTTTTTAAAAACGACACTGTTGATCCAAATACTTTAAAACCATTTGAAAAAATTATTCACGAATGGATTAACAAAAATCTTTACAAAGAAATTTCTTTGAAAGATTTTTTCTTAAGTCAACAGCAAGAAAACGAGTCATTAGAAGAGTTTAGAACAACTTGGTTTACCTTTGCTAAAGCTCAAGCCAATCAAATATTTAATCAGCAATTAGAAACCTTAGATCAAAGTTTAAAGGATAAAGGAAATTTTGAACGTTTAATAAAAGAAAATATTCTTCAAATTGCTGATTCCCTGTCAGGTAGAGTTTCCGAACTTCTACAAAATTTATCGAATAGCGGAGAATATAAAAAAGTGTTTGACCATATTCTTACGCGCTTAGCAAAGCATATGGAAGCACATAATGATGCAGATAAAGCTGCAAATGAATACGCTAGCCTTTATGATAAAGCAAATCAATACATTGAAGCTAGTAAAGAGAAAAAAACTCTTACCCCAAGAGAAGCAAAAAATTTAGCCAAGTGGATTGATTTCAAGAAAAAAATTGATGATTTGGGTGGTATAGAGTCTTTTAAAGAACAATTATATATAGATTATGCCATAAGAGCAGCTGATCCATCCGATCAAAATGAATTAACTGAATTATCAGATGAAATTGTTCGAATTTTATTTAAAGAATCTGGACTAATAAGTGGTCTTAAAGGCTTTACGCTCTTACCAGAGCCATTTAAAAGTTCTTTAAATAAAATGCAAACCATTGCAACCCTTTCAGTTAAAGATTCTCACCTCGGAAAAGTAAAATCTGCCTGTCAATTTATTGAAAGTGCTAGTAACAAGATTATACAGCAACTTGGAAAAGGAATTATCGATCGATCCATTAGCCATTTAGCGGAGCCTACATTTTTGCAAGACTTATTTAAAAATGCTATTCTTCCAAATGTTCGGGATGCAATGGTTCGCTCTCATTTTCAAGAAATTATTAATCTAAAAAAGGATGAGGCCTCTAAAAATCTTTCCATTTACTTGAAAACATCACAAAATTATCAAACTCTTTTAAACCATTGTGTAACCCCAAGTGAAGGCTTTGCCATTTTAAGCCAATTAAGTAAACTTAGCCCCTCCCAATTAGCTGAATTAAAAACTAAAGACGATCCTAAAAGTTTATTAAACTACTTAAGTTTTAATTATACTCAATTTAAAACATTTCAAGATTTTGAATTGTTCACGAAAGAACTTTTTGCCAAAATTGCATCTTTCAAAAGTCATCGCGATCTAATCAAATATCTTTCAGATGGACAATCAGCTGAAATGTCTTTCAACATTTTGCGAAATTTCATTCAAAGCAATACACCAACTGGTTTTTTTAATTATGAAAAAGATATCACTAAAGAAGAAGTAGAAAAGTTAACCAAAGATTACATAACGGAACTAGCGACAGTTTGTCAAAAAGTTAGTCCAAATGATGCAGATGAAGCTACTGTAAAGTTAGTTTTAGATGAACATTTTAAATCTAAAAATAAGGGCGAGCGATCACCCGCTATTAGTCAACTCGTTCAGCAAACAGCCCAGTTATTTAACTTGCCCGATTGGATTTTGACAGTTCTAGATTGGTCCTTTGTTGAAAAGATTGTAGAAACAAATATAACTAGTGCTTTAGCTCCTTTTAGAGAAACCACACATGGGGTCGTAAATACAACCATTGACTCTTTAAAATCAAAATTTGAAAAAGAAACCTTAGAAGCATTAGATCAAGCCACAACCTTTTACACATTAGTGTCAAATTTAAAAGAATATACAAGTGAACTAGATAAATTTAAAAACCCTTTAGTAGCTGTAGAAAAGTTTAAACAGTTTCATAAATTGTTTAATGAGCACCCAGGTGTAATTTTACACGACTTAACAGAAAAGGAATGGCAAGAGTGTTTAGAAAGACTAAATTGCCCAATCGAGGATTTTAAGTCAGAGAAAGAGGCACAAGAATTTGCCCAAGCCTTAATTTTGCAAAGTAAAAACAATGATCTTTTTTATTATTATGAAAAAGCTTTACCCTTACTAGATCATTTTCACTTTTTGTTAGATAAAACACCATCAGATGAGATCGGTAAATTTATTCTTTTCTCACAAGAGATCGCACAAATTGCTAAAAATATTGAACCTAACAAATTAAATTTTAGTCATCTTCAACTAATCCTATCTCAATATCTACAAACCAATAGCTATAGTCGTTATGGCACTGAGTACCTTACTAAAGCCTTCTTATTGACAGAAACATCTCAGAAAAAATTAGGGCTAACAAAACCGGAAAAAAGCTATAAAGAAGCAGTTGAAGAATATTTTAAAACCAATACAATCAATCTAAAAGAAGTCCCAAACATTTTTTACGAAAAAAAGGCAAAAGCAACGGTTGATATTGAACAAGCTTGTGCCAATATTTTTTATGATAAAATAGCTAAAGCCGCCTCTTCCGTTCCAGTGCTTGGCAAAACTATTGCACAGCAAGTTATTGGGGTTGATACAAAAATTCTCTCTGATGGTATTAAAAAAATTGGAACTTTCTTCTCTTTAAAAGCTCGAAATCAAATCATTTTAAAAGAGACCTCAAGGACCATTCTTGACGCCTTTGCCACTATTGATGGAGCTAGTAAAACGAACTTTAAAATAACAGAAAACATTCCTAAAACACCAGCTATTGCCAAACAAAAAAGAAATGGATGGTTATTGGCCGCAAGAATTATAGGGAACATATTTTTTGGAATAGTCGAAATCATTATTGCTATTATAAAAGCAATTAATACTAATACTTTTACTCCAAATTCTCGCCAACGCTATTTGTTGGATCACGCAAAGCAAATCCACATCAATAAAGGAAAAGTTTTAGAGATTGAAAATAAATTCCAAGAGCTTAAAGAAAATGAGAATTTTGTAAAACCAGATGTTAATGCAGAAGAAATAAAAGAAAAAGAAGTTGTTAGGGAATCTGAAGAAATAGCAGTTGCAGAATCTCCAAATGAATATAATCCTGCCATGCAAGGTTTACATCAAGCTATAAAGGCACCTATTGTAGAAGCCGTAAATCAAATAGCGAATAAACATCTAAAATTAGAAAACTTTTTTGGCGTTAACCTAATTGATTTAGCGGATAAAGCGCAATCGATGACGGATATGATTTCCGAAATTTTCTCTCAAGGACTTTCTGATACATTAGCAAATGCCATCACAACACCCGAAAACCTCGGAATAAGAGTAAGAGAGGTTATAAACAAATTTTCTCCTTCTAAGGAATTCACCGAAGGTTTAATCGAAAAACTAAAAGTCCTCCAACCTCAAATTAACCAACAAATATTTTCTAACAAAACGGCAAGTAAAAAAGTTTTGGACGAAATCGTTACTATTATTAGAAATTATGTAACTGACTACTCTTCTTCTCATCACAAAAATATTACCGAGACTGTAAAGAAATTTCTCAATAATAATGTAGCTGTATTATTTGATTTTATCTTCAAAAAATTTAATGAAAAAATCGAACAGATTGGTGACATTGACTGGAGAATCATGTTTGATGATGTTGTTACAACATTTGATCATCAAGTCCAAGCCGCCATTGATACTACTAGAAATCGCGAAATAACCGTTGTACAAGCATTAGAAAATAAAACTTTAGTGCATAGCCAAATTAAGGGCAAGCTAGACATACATAAACAAGATATACCAGAAGCTGAAAAAGCAAAATTAATTCAAGAATTAGAAGAACAACGCTTTAAAGGAATGGCACGCCTTTTAATTGACAATCTAATGAGTGAAAAAGGGTTTATAGATGTTTGGAATACTTTAAAAATCCCTCAAGAGCTAAAAGAGTACATCACATTGATAAAAAATACATTGAGCAGTAGTTTTGATGGAGATAAATTTGATCTAGATGATTTACGCGATTTTTTACTCGGAATTGCTAAAGATGGCTTAGTTTCTGTATTAGGTCATGTGATGCAAAATATTGTAAAAGATATGTCTGAAGCATATTATTGGAAAAAAATGGCTGGTGAGTCTTTACTTCCAAAAGTTGTGGAAGTTTTAAATGAAATAAGAATGGTTCAAACACTTAAAGCGGACAAAAATTATTCAGCCACTTTAAGAGAAGCCTTTATTTTAAATGATAGCAATAAAGATAAAAGCATAGCTCAATTGCAAGAAGAGTTAGCTACCGCAAATTTTACTAAAGTAAAAGAGATTGGAAAAATCAGTGAATCACAACTCGCCTTGTTAAAAGTTGATATGACAGAAGAGATGAAAACGAACTTGATGAACCAAGCCTTAACTGAAAAAGACTTTAAGGAAAAATATATAGCAAAAGTATTGGCAAAATTTGTTGATGACATAGCCATTGACACAAAAGAAACTACTCTAAAAGAAATTACTACTATTTTTGAATCAGGTAAAGACGTTCAAGAACAATTACAAAATTACTATTTTCAAAAACTTGCAAAACATTTGAATCTTCCAAATGCTAAACCCCATCCTTTATTTTTAGAATTGATTAATAAGCACATAGACGATTTAAATGGCGCCGTTCAATTAGAAAATTACAAAGCCAAAAAAGATGGGATTGAACCTTCAATTAAACAAGCTATCGAATCTTTTTATCGTAAAAAAACTGATTCTACAGAGATTTATCGAGATACAACTGTTCATTTATTAACCTTAGGTGGTATGAATCCAGGGTCTATCACTTCTAAAATTTTAAGTTGGCTTGATCCTATCACTCCGCAATTTCAAGAAATGCGCGGATCTCATCATTGGCTTATTAAAACAGTCGCTGAACAATTGAATAACTATTTCACAAGCGAAAAAGTTGGTGGAATGATTGATGGGATGTTTAGCAAAAAAGAAACTGTTATTAAACCACAACAAAAAGTTGTCAAAACAGACAAAGAGAAAGAAATGGATCGTTCTTCAGAAGAATTAGCTACCCAAAATAAATTGAAAGAGAAAAATATTCAATTAAGTATTGAAGTAAATAATTTGATCAATCAACAAAAATATGTTGGAACAATCTTAAATACAGCCTATTTAGGAGGAGCTGCAAGATTTTTAGTCAAAAAAGCAACTGGGGTAAATGTTGACTCAAGAGGATTTTACGATACAGTCAGTAATTTGGAAAATGAACTTTTCAAAGATTCTCTTTTAGAAAATATGTTTTTACAGGTTTTTGGACGAGTTCTTGGCGAATTGTCTAAACCTCAAAAATAAAAATTTTCCATTTGTAACACTAAGCATTCATTCTCTATTTTTTTTATTTTGCTTATATTTCTTATTAATAATTTAATTAAAAAAATGTTACTATTAGTTACTTTTTTTTATTTTGGATTTAAATTTATGAATACTTGTACCGATATTATGATTTACCGTGCAAATAATCCCTATCAACCAATTATTGAGGCTGTAAAGAAAGAAATACTTGGCAAAACGATGGAAGTTTACCATACTTTTTTGCAAATATCTGATTTTTCGATCTATCTGGAAAACAATTTCAATTCCCCTCCTGCTCATTTACCTGTTTCTGTTAGAAGACTTTGTCAATCAAGAATGCTTATAAAACAATGTAGGTTACTTATCAAAGCTCATACAGATATGATGTGGATTAGTCAATATCTCAACCAACATCCTTTCATAAGTGACGGGCTAATTAGTGAAACAGATAAATTACAAATTCAACAATCTATGTCTTTAGTAAATGCTGAATTGAACGAATATATTTTTGAGACAAAAGTTTATGAAGAGCATATTATAGAAAATTCACAAGGCATCTTGAATCATTAACTTTTTAAGATTTAAATTTAAAGGCTCTTTGTTAAAAGAGCCTTTATAATAGCTTACTTACGATGAATAGGAATTAATTTTTTGTATTAATCGGTTCTACTAAATTAAACCATGGATTAAATGTATCAAATAGAGAAAGAAATTTTTTAAAACTTCCCTCTTCTCCTTTAATGGATACCTTATTTGATTTTGTTAAATCTTCCATAGTCACTTTTCTCATAATAAGTGAATCTAAGTCTTTACGGTTAATCGCAATAGACAGGTCTGCAGAATCATTGTTTTTATTAGCAAAATAATTTAACACACCATTTTTAATTTGAAGATTATATTTTTTATTCTGATCATGGATATCAAAATTAATGCTCATAGGATTTTCAGCTGCCTTTAAACCATTTAATTTGATGGATAAGTAATCAAAAAAATTCTCTATTGGCATAGCAGTTACCATATCCGGACTTAAAGTATTTGCAGCAGCTAATGGATGGACACCTTCTCTTAATTCTTTAGCACCTGAAAGATAAAAATTACGCCATGTACCATTTTCATTTTGATAACCTAATTGCTCTAAAGTATCTGCAAGAAGGCTTTTAGCTTGTTTATTACCTGGTTCTGCATACACAAGATAGTTAAGAACTTGAGCTACCCAACGATATTTGCCTTGATCAAAATCTTTTTTTGCTTTTTCAAGAATCGCTTGTGCTCCTCCCATGTATTCAACTTGTTTTTTGCTTTCTTCAACTATTGGAAGAGGATGTAAAGTAGAAGGGTTTCCGCTAAACCACCCCAAATAAAAATTGTAAACAGATTTAGCGTTATGGTTTAAGCTTCCATAATAACCACGATTGTACCATTCTTTAGCCAAGCTATCCGGCATCTGAAGTTTTTCTCCAATTTCTACCATATTAAAACCTTCATTAGCTAAGCGTAAGCTTTGATCATGAATGTATTTATACATATCGCGTTGCTTTTCGATAAAATCTATTACACGAGCATTCCCCCATTTTGGCCAATGATGTTGCGCAAAAACAACTTCAACTTCAGCACCAAACATTTCAATTGCTTGGTTTAAATAACTGGCCCAAGCTCTTGCGTCACGTACCTTTGCTCCTCGTAAGGTATATAAATTATGCATGGTATGAGTAGCATCTTCAGCTGCGGCTAGGGCCTTAAAATCTGGAAAGAAAAACAGCATTTCGGATGGCGCTTCAGAACCTGGAGCCATTAAAAAAACAATTTTGACTCCATCAATAGTCATTTCTTCTCCAGTCTTTGTGATCAAATGAGTGGGAAGGATTAGGGTGATTTCTCCGCTAGATGTTGTTAAACCAAGTCCTGCAGACAACTGCCCTTCTGGACCTGGTTTTAACAAAGACCCATACATATAGGAGGCTCTTCTTGACATAACGTTACCAGCCATAATATTTTCATCTAAAGCTGATTCTGTAAAACCATATGGTGCAATAACTTGTACTTTTTTTGCATCTACATCTGCTTGAGAAATAACTCCCTTTACTCCACCAAAATGATCGGCATGACTATGGGTATAAATTACCGCTTTAATTTCTTTTTTGGGGCGATTGGCATAATAAAGTTCAATAGCAGCTTTGGCCGTTTCTTTTGATAACAGTGGGTCGATGATAATTAATCCACTATTTCCTTCTATAATAGTCATGTTAGACAAGTCAGCGCTACGGACTTGATAAATGCCATCTACAACCTTAAAAAGGCCAGCTTTTCGCAATAATTTTAATTGACGCCATAAACTAGGATTTGCTGTATCGGGAATTTCTTCTTTTTTTTCATCAACAAAATCATAAGATGATAAATTCCAAACAACTTCATTTTTATCATTTTTTATCACACCATTGTTTGGAAGCGGTGCGATAAATCCCTTCATAGATTCTTCAAAGTCATCTTTATTATCAAAAGGTAACTGCTTTAAAACATTTTGATTATAGTCTTTCGTAAAAGAACTTGCATCCGCGATAAGTTGCATGCTGCTAAATATTAGTAGTCCATTTAAAATGAAATGCTTAATCATACCCCTCCAGATTTTTCTCAAAGACCAAATTTTTACCGATAACAGAAATAAAAATAGGGTGTCAATTTTATTTGAAGGTTATTAACGGATTATATCAAAAAAACTTAATGACACTCGGACAAATATCCTAAGCAAATGATCCAAATATTCTTTAAAACTAAGGTTATAAATAGTTAAGGTGGGAAAAAAAACTAAAGGGATAAAGATTTAAAAAAGGTTTTCTAATTAGTACTAGTAAGACAACTTGCCTCCCAATTTTACAATAATAATTTTTATTATTTATATAACAATATTAATAATTATTTTTAATTAGTTTATATAAATTTAGAAATTTGATATGTTCTTATATATTTTATTAGGATATATATGATAATTATAAACGCTGCTGATTACAATATAACAAATTCTTTTAAAATCATAACTTTAAAAAAAACTTATGAAATTTTACAAACTTATCAACACTTAAAAACTATTTCTTTTTGAAAGGTAATAGTAATTGTTTACCTCTATCTTTGAATAGCTTTAGATTTTTTTTAGCATTGGAAAAAAGAAGAATAACTGCACAAACAAAACTTATTCAAATTCAAAAATTGTTATTAACTAAACTTTTTGTAAATTTAACTCAAATACACGAGCTAATTAATAATTATCCTTTAGTCTCCTCAAGATTTTTTACACCTGTCAATAAAGCGACTATTAATGCATCAACTGAACTTGTTTTTCAAGAATTGATAAAACATATGGCAAAACATTTCGTTTTTGAGTTTTTTAATGAAAGAGCCAAAATTCGTTTACAAACAATATGTCAATTACGAAGTATAAACTTAAATTAATTACTAGTTTCCAATTGCCGTGCTTTGAATTGAGCACTTAAAGTTAAGTAAAGGCTCTTATTAAAAGAGCCTTTTAAATTAGATCAGTTAACCACAATATTTAGTAACTTATTTGGTACAAAAACAATTTTTTGAATTGTTTTGCCTTCAATAAACTTTTGAACATTCGGATCTTTTTTTGCTAAGAGAGTGATTTCTTCTTCCTTTTGGTCAATAGGATAATCAAAACGACCTCTTAACTTTCCATTGACTTGCACTACGTAGGTCACAACTGAATCATGCAAATATTTATCGTCAGCTTGAGGATAAGGTGTATTTTCTAAACTTGTTGTAACACCTAGCATTTGCCACATTTCGCTTGCTATGTGAGGCGCATAGGGAAATAATGCTTGGACAGCCATCATTACTACATTTCTTGGGTAATGAGGCAACTTTGTGAAATCGTTCATAAATTGCATCATTTTTGCAATGGCCGTATTAAATTGTAGATTTTCTGTATCTTTTCCCACTTGATCAATGAGACGATGCCCTAACTTATTTGCTTCTTCATCTTGTGTGTCCACCAATTTTTCAGAAGTTACAACGTCAAAAAAGCGATCCAAAAATCTCTTACAGCCTGTAACTGCGTCTGTATTCCATACTTTTTCTTTTTCTAAAGGACCTAAAAACATTTCATACAAACGTAAGGCATCAGCGCCAAATTCTTCAATAATTTGATCTGGAGGTAATCCATTTAATTTAGATTTAGACATCTTGTCGATTTGACTTTTAAGCTCTTCCCCAGTAGTGCGATCATAATATTTACCATTTTTCTCTTCTACATCTTCATAGGAAACATAAAGTCCTGAGCTACTCATATAAGAGCGAGCCACCATTAATCCTTGGTTTCTTAAAGCTTGAAATGGCTCTTTTGTACTAACAAGTCCACAATCATATAAAACTTTATGCCAAAAACGGGAGTATAGTAAGTGAAGTACCGCATGCTCAACGCCACCGACATATAGATCGACAGGTCCCCAATATTGCTCAGCTTCTTTGCTCCAAGCTTCGTTGTCATTGCTTGGGTCACAAAAACGTAAGTAATACCAACAAGACCCTGCCCAATTAGGCATGGTATTCGTTTCTCTTCTGACTTGTTTTCCAGTTTTTGGATCTACTGTAAAGACCCATTCTTTCGCTTGAGCTAATGGACTTTGACCATCGCCTGTTGGTTTAAATTGGTGAACTTCGGGGAGAGTTAAAGGCAATTCATCCACATCAAGCACTCTTACGGTTCCATCTTCGAAATGGTAAATTGGAAATGGTTCACCCCAGTATCTTTGGCGAGAAAACAACCAATCTCGTAATTTATAACTGATAGTTTTTTTACCAAGGCCTTTACTTTCAAGCCAATTTGTCATTTCTTGAATAGCTTCTTCCATACTCTTTCCATTTAAAGAAAGGGTGTCATTAGAGCTATTGATACAAATTCCATCGCCTGGCCAGCAAATTTCGCCTGACTCTATCTTTTGCAAATTTTCATCCGTTTCGTTCTGAGGTTTATAAACAGATCGAATGGGCAAAGTAAATGTTTTGGCAAAAGCAAAATCTCTTTCATCATGAGCTGGAACGGCCATTATAGCGCCTGTGCCATAACCCATTAAAACATAATCAGAGATCCAAACAGGGACTTTTTCTCCGTTAACAGGGTTAATGGCATAAGATCCGGTGAAAACCCCAGTTTTATTATTTAGATCGGCACGATCAATATCGCTTTTTGCACTCGTTGCAATTTTATAATCATCTACCTGTTTTTTCTGAGCATCTGTGGTAATAAGATCAACTAACGGATGTTCTGGAGCTAATACCAAATAGGTTGCTCCAAAAAGAGTATCTGGACGAGTTGTAAATACTTGGATCTTATGAGAACTATTACTAATTAAAAAGTCAACGCTCGCGCCTTCACTTTTTCCAATCCAATTAATTTGTAACTTTTTTAAACTTTCGGGCCAATCGACTAGATCCAAGTCTTGTATTAATTGATCTGCATAGGCAGTAATTTTTAATACCCATTGGCGTAAAGGTTTACGCTCTACCGGATAACCACCCTCTTTAGATTTTCCGTTTTCAACTTCCTCATTTGCTAAAACTGTCCCTAAATGAGGACAATAATTCACTAACATTTCAGCTTCGTAAGCGAGCCCTTTCTCATACAATTTTGTAAAAATCCATTGGGTCCATTTGTAATAACTTGGATCACTTGTTGCAAATTCTCTATCCCAATCATAACAATAGCCTAATGATTGTAACTGTCGTCGGAAATTATCAATATTTTTTTTGGTTGTAACGGCAGGATGAGTTCCGGTTCGAATAGCGTATTGCTCTGCTGGCAACCCAAAACTATCCCAACCTATTGGATGCAAAACATTAAATCCTTTTTGTCTTTTATAGCGAGCCAAAATATCTGTTGCTGTATAACCGATTAAATGCCCAACGTGAAGACCTGCCCCTGATGGATATGGAAACATATCAAGGACATAATATTTTGGTTTTGTATGATCAATCTCGACTTTGTAGGTCTTATTTTCATTCCAGTGGTCTTGCCACTTTGCTTCTATTTGTTTATGGTTATATTTCATAGATTTAAATGTTGCTGTAAATTGACTATCGTATAAGTTAAAAAGTATGTTACTATAGCATTTTTATGGAATTATACTAAAGACATGGGCAAAAAAAAAGATGTAAAGCTTGAAGGAGAAGAAACTCCAAAAGCTAAAAAAAGAAAAAAAACAAAAACCAAACCAGATAAGCTTTTTAATAATCTCTTCAAAGTCACCTTGCAGTACGTACAAGGTAAATCCTATACTCCCTCCTCAAGTCAAGAATTAATGGAAAAGCTTCGTTTATTAGAAAGCCATAGCGACATCTTTAATGAGATTTTAGACCAATTGATTGAAAAGAAAATTATCACATTTTCTAACGGCAAATATCTGAATAAACCAACTGACAAAATTATTGTTGGTACATTAAAAATTCATCCAAGAGGTTTTGGATTCTTACAAACTGAGGATAGTTCTTATGATGAAGAAGTATTTATACCAAAGCAGTTTACGCATAACGCGGTCGACGGTGATTTAGTAGAAGTCATTGTAAACCCTATAGTTTCTGAAAAAGGACCTGAAGGAAAAGTTGTTACTATTTTAAAAAGAGGCCGTACCCATTTAGCTGGCATCATTCGAACAGTCGAACCTTGGGCTGAAATTGTGGCTTATGCCCCACTACTTGGAAATTCTAAAAAAGTTCTCGTCCAAAATAGTGAAATTGTAGATTTAAAAGTTGGCGATCGAGTGGTAATGGAAGTATTGGAATGGGGCGATAAAGACTCTGATACAAGATGTAGAGTTTCCCATTATATCGGACACATCTCTGATCCTTCGGTGGATGTAAAAGCTGCTATTGAAGAGTTTGAACTAAGATCCGATTTTTCCCAACACACCATTGAAGAAGCTTTAGAAATGGGAACGAAAGTCCCTTTAAGTGAGATCAAAAATCGGGAAGATTTAAGAACTCTTGAATGTTTTACAATAGATCCTGATACTGCAAAAGATTTTGATGATGCCGTAAGTCTTTACAAAGATGATAAAGGTTATCATTTGGGAGTGCATATAGCAGACGTTTCTTTTTATGTTCGACCAGGAAGTGCTTTAGATAAAGAAGCCTTTGACAGATGCAATTCAACTTATTTCCCAGGAACAGTAGTTCCAATGCTTCCTTCCGTTTTATCCGACAATCTATGCAGCTTAAAACCAAAAGTTAACCGTTTAACTGTTTCTATATTTGTTGATTTTGACCTGCAAGGCAATCAAGTTGATTACCGAATCACAAGATCGGTCATTAAAAGTGCGAAACGATTTACTTACAAGGAAGCTAAAGCTGTTTTAGATGGCAAAAAGCAAAGTAAATTTAAATCTTCACTCGAATTAATGGTTGAATTATGTGGTCATTTAAAACGTAAACGGTATGAAAGAGGAAGTATTGAATTTTCTCTGCCTGAACTTGTCGTTATCGTTGATGAAAAGGGTGTGCCACAAAAAACCGATTATATTGAATATGATATTACGCACCAGTTAATTGAAGAATTTATGCTTAAAGCCAATGAGGTTGTAGCTACACATCTTTCAACGCACGGAAAAGAATTAACCTATCGTGTGCATGATGTTCCAGCTGAAGAAAATTTAAAAGATTTTTCAACTCTTGCTTTAGCCTTTGGTTTTGATTTATCACCTATCCCGACCCCTGCCGAATTGCAAACTTTATTTGACGAAGCTCTACATACGCCTTACGGTGAGTATTTGGCAACAAGTTATATTCGCCGGATGCGTTTGGCGATTTATTCTCCCGATAATATTGGGCACTATGGTCTTGGACTTACTCACTATTGCCATTTTACAAGCCCCATTCGTCGTTATGTTGACTTAGTCGTCCATCGCATCCTTTTTGAAAAAGAAAGTGATCGAGAAACATTAGAAGTTATCGCTAATAAATGTTCAGAGCAGGAACGAACAAGCGCTAAAGCTGAAATGAGCGTCGTAACTCTTAAAAAATTACGGTTATTAGACTCTTATCACAAAGCGGACCCAAATCGTCAATATGATGCCATTATTACACGTGTTAAACCCTTTGGGATGAGCTTTGAGATAATTGATTTTCTTTTAGAAGGTTTTTTGCATATTTCTGAAATTGAAGATGATTTTTACATTTTCGAAGAAGCCAATAACATACTAAGAGGAAGACGAAACGGTGCTATTTATAGACCGGGTGACAAAATCACTGTCATATTGAAGAAAGTTAATTTTATTCTCCAGGAGAGTGAATGGCATTTCGTTGCCAAAATCGAATCAGAAGTAGATTTGAATCGAAAAAAAATTCACAATAACAAAAAAAAGCATAAAAAAGAGCAAAGAAATACAGATAGAAGTCACAACAAAAAGTCTTTTAAAGGTTTTAAGTCAAAAAAACGTAAAAGATAATGATACTTCCGCCAAGTTACTACCAAAACCCTGACGTTTTATGGGTAAGTCAAGACCTGTTAGGAAAATTCCTCATGACAAAATTTAATGGAATTCTAACAGGTGGTATGATTGTAGAAACAGAAGCTTATAAAGGACCTGAAGATCGCGCTTCTCATGCTTATAATATGCGACGTACAAAAAGAAATGAAGTGATGTATTGGCGAGGCGGATACTCTTATGTGTATTTGTGTTATGGCATCCACTACATTTTTAACATAATCACGAATACAGAAGATATTCCTCACGGAGTTATGTTAAGGTCCATTGAACCAGTTGTAGGAATTGATCACATTTTAAAAAGAAGAAATAAACAAAAGCTCGATCATTCTGTTGGAAGGGGTCCAGGTTCAAGCACCCAAGCATTAGGAATTACAACAGCACACAATGGGGAAAGTTTGCAAGGACCATTAATTTGGATTGAAGATCGAAATATGCAAGTTTCTAAAGAACAAATTGTTGCTTTACCAAGAATTGGCATAGATTACGCTAAAGAAGATGCTCTACTCCCCTGGCGTTACAAAATTGCAGGAAACCCATACGCCTCTCCACGTTAAATATCTAGCTTATTTGCTATAGGTTAAATTTATGAAAAAAACATTTATTACAGGCCTTGTTATATTGCTTCCACTAGCTCTAACAGTTGCCATCCTTTTATTTTTGTTTAATTTACTCACCCAACCCTTTGCTGGAATTATTGCTTTTCTATTAGAAAAGTATAATTTTTTTGCAAATGGCATATTTTTATTGAACAAAGCACAAACTCACCAAGTAATCAGTCAATTAACGGTTTTATTTTCCCTATTTGGAATTACAGTTGCTTTAGGAGTTTTTGCTCGCTGGTTTTTTGTAAATTATATCTTGCTTTTAGGGGAAAAAATATTTACTCAAATACCCCTTGTTAGTCCCATCTACCGCACTTGTAAAGATGTTATTAAAACAATTTTTAAAAGCAAAAGTAAGTCTTTTAAGCAAGTAGTTATGGTACGGTTTCCCAATGAAAATACTTGGGCTATCGGACTTGTAACAAAAGAAGAAGTACAAGCAACTGATGCAAATGGCACAAGAAGTTTTGTGGCAGTATTTGTTCCAACAACACCAAATCCGACTTCTGGTTTTTTACTCCTTCTACCCCAAGAAGATTTAGTTTATTTAGACATGAGTGTTGAAGATGCTTTTAAATATATCATTTCCTGTGGTGTTATCGTTTCCCCTTTACGTGAAATTGAACTCAATCGCTTGAAGGTGCAAGAAGAATCTGGTGTATTATGAAAAAGTATATAAAAACGGGCCTACTATTATTACTCCCCTTACTGATTACTTTTGCAATCGTTCGTTTAGTAGTAAATGTTTGCACAAATCCTTTTCTTCAACCGATTCAATCTTTTTTAGGACAATATTCTTTTTTTCAAACCTCCCATTTGTTTTTTTCTTCTGCACAATTTATTGCAATCGCTAGTAAAGCCCTCATTATTATTTTTCTTTTAGCTACGATCTTTTTTTTAGGCTATTTAGCAAATTGGTTTTTCTTTCGACAAATTTTAAAAATTAGTGACTATCTTATTCTCCATCTCCCCTTTATAAAAAAAATTTATAAACCCTTGCAAGATGCCACCAATTCTTTATTTGGTTCTGATAAAAAATCTTTTTCTAAAGTCGTCTTAGTTCCTTTTCCAAATGAAAGAGCATTAAGTATAGGGTTAATCAGCAATGAAGATGCCACAAAAACATCAGACCCTTCTTTTAAAGAACAAATTTCCATTTTTGTCCCAGGTATTCCCAATCCTTCGGTTGGTTTCATGCTTCTTTTTAAAAGGGAAGAGTTAATCGATCTTGATATGACAATAGAAGAAGCTTTTAAATTTTTAGTCTCTTGTGGCATGCTTGATATCCCATTAAAAAATAAATTTTTATAGCTAAAATCTTATGGTGCATGTTCAATTTTTAAGGTTTTCTACTAATCAAGAAAAGTTGATTCGCATATGTCAATTAGTGACAGATCATTTCAATAAAAAAGAAAAAATTATCCTATTCGCCCCCAATGAAGAAGTGGCAAAATATGTCGATTTATTATTATGGCGTTTGCCCGAAGATGGCTTTTTGCCCCATCTTTATAGCGACAAACCTTCGAATAATTTTATCCAAATAACAACTTTGCAAGAAAATTTAAACCAAGCTTCTTTTTGTTTAAATTTATGCCCAGGTATCGGCATTATTATGAAAGAGTTTACTGTAATATACGATATATTAGATGGCACCCATGAAAGTAAATTCCAATTGTCTCAAAGAAGACAACAAGAGTATGTCAAGCAACACTTAACTTGCCATGTGATATAAATTACATGGCAAAATACATTAGCGATTGTTAAAAGCAATGACCACTGGCTTTGGCAATTGAAATACAACGTCTTCAGTTGTATAAACAACATCTTCAACTTCAGTCACCCCAAAGCGAACTAAGGTTTCAATACAAGCTTGTACAATTTCTTCAGGTGTAGAAGCGCCGGCTGTCAGTCCAATTGTCTTCACGTTATGGAACCACTCTGGTAAAATCTCTTTTTCATTGTTAATTAAATAGGAGGCTACCCCTCTTGTCGCCGCAACTTCACGCAAACGATTGGAATTTGAACTTTTAGGGTCCCCTACAACCAATACTAAATCGGTTTGATCGGTAATTTCCCTTAGTGCCATTTGTCTATTTGTTGTGGCGTAACAAATAGAAGAGCTTGGAAGAGTTTCAATTTGAGGATATTTTTTCATTAAAGCATCAGTTATTTCTTTCACATCATCTAAACTAAGAGTTGTTTGCGTAATATAAAAAAGCTTTTGATCTTGAGTATATTCTAAATTATCTACATCATTTGGAGATTCCACAATAGTTGTAACGTCTGGCGCTTCTCCTGCAGTCCCAATAATTTCCACATGATTTTTATGACCAATCAAAATGATTTGATAACCTAAGTTAGCATATCGTTTTACAGCAGAATGCACTCTTGTAACTAAACCACAAGTTGCGTCTATTTCGATTAAATTTCTCGCCTTTGCTTGATCTCTAACAGCCGGAGAGACACCGTGAGCGGAATAAATGAGTCTAGCACCAACTGGAACTTCACTTACATCTTCAATAAAAATTGCCCCTTTTTCTATAAGACCATCCACCACATAAGTATTATGAACAATTTCATGTTTAACATAGATAGGTCTTCCCCAAAGTTCTAATGCTTTTTCAACAGTTTCGATCGCACGCTCCACTCCAGCACAAAACCCGCGAGGTTTAGATAGTAGTAATTTCATAGATTTCCTTAATATTGCCCTAAATTTGATCTTTTCAAGTATAAAATATGGGGATTAACTACGCAAAAGAAGAAATTTTTCAAATAAAGAATAATATTCTCTTTTTTTATCAAGTTAATTAATCATCTTAATACATTCCTAATAATAATAAATTAAAATTAAGGAGTATTACAACCAAAGTAACTATTATGAGCGATAATAAAGCAATAGATTGGATTTTGAAGACACCGATTTTAGGAACTATTCTAGCTCCTGGACAAATCATTGCTGGGATAGTCCAAACGGCTTTAAAACCAAAGGATGCAGAAGTAAAAGAAGTCGCCAAAGAGGTTTTTGCTCAAAAATCTGAAGCAGAAGCCCCATTAGGAACTCATAAAGCCGAAAAAATCGATACAAAAACGATGCGTCAAAAAGGTGTTGATAACATTTGGCGAGGAATTCTTTCTTTATTTGTACCAATTCTTGGAAGCATTATTTTGATCATAGTGGATGCTGTAAAAAATAAAAAGCCAGCACCTAATTATGATTATAAAGTAGAAGACTTAGTACACTATTACCAAAAAGCAATGAAAGGTACTGTAAACCTTAATGACATTAGCGAAGAAGGTTTAAAAACGATTAACGAACAGCTAGTTTTATTTAACAATTTATTAGATGAAAAAAATTTAAATCAGCTCTTAGATTTTGGTTATAACAGTAAACCTCGTGAATATAGCAATGAAGGAGATATAAGCTTCTCCATTATTGATAGTCAACAAAATATCGGAAAAAAAAATAAAGTAGAACGACGCTTAGTAATAAAAATCCCAATGCCAGTTTATGGAAAGCCAACTGAGCTACTTATTAGAAAAAGTGAACGAGAAGTTATTTCATCAAAAGTAAAAATGGATACCTACTTAAAGGTTTTAGCAGGATTTCTTATAACTAAGGCTAATAAACCTCTCCAAGTTGAATTAGAAGATACACATGATGCCTACGGAAAAAAACTAAGTAGTCATGCACTTATCGAGTGGAAGCGCATCGAAGCTAATAAAGAACGTTATTTTGCAACCATTACGTTAAAGTTAAATTAATCATTAGAAAGAGCTTGAAGTTTCTTCAAGCTCTTTCTCTTTTTTTCACTAAGTCTTTAAAAATATAAAGCAACGTTTGCTTTCGCCGACTGATATAAGAGTCTTCATCTACATTTTTAAAAATAGATGCAATATCTTTACACGCCTTTTTCAAGGTTTTGTAAGACAATTCGATCTTATATTTTTTTTCAAATGCTTCTTTATGTGAAATTAAGTACTCGATAATATTTTTACATTCCTTTAAAAAATCTTCTTCACTTAGACGTTTATCAAACTCTTGATTAGCCCAAGTTATTTTTAAGCGTTCGCAAAAAGATAACCAAAAAAAACTACTTTTTCTATGAGGTACATTTCGAAAAATATTTTTCCCATCAACTCTATATTCAGCAAATTCTTGATCGATCAAAACAAAATCTAATGTTTCAATGAAGTTTTTTCCGTTACTGGTTGTATTGATAGGCTTATAGTTTTCCATTATATTTACTATGTAAGCATATCCTTTACGATGTTTTTTTCTTATAGAAGAACATAAAGCCGCGTGATAAAAGTCATGAAGAGAAAATTGATCATAAGGCGCTTTAGAACCATCAGCCTCTTTTGGAAGAGTAACGAAAGGAAAATGTACAGCTAAATCGCGAGTATTTTGTTCCCCATTCTTTTTTATATCTTCTCTTGATGACAACCCAATGACTGGATTGATTTTTACTGCATCTTTACCATATTTAATATCTAAATAATTTTGCATAAGAGATAAGGAAGGCAAGGAAACAATACTTTTTCCTCCGTTTTCCATTAATCCCCAATTATTAAAATGAGCATCTTTTTTTAAAGCTTTTATAATCGAATTATCTACTATGGAAGGCAAATAAATAAAAAGACGCTGTTCACTTAAAGGTAGCCTCTTAGCTTTATCAAAAAATTCTTTAATTTGTTCTTTAGAAAGATCTGTTTGGGTTTCCATAATCTCTAATGCAGCTGGATGAATCGCCTTTTTATCAAAAAGAGGAATACACTCCACAAAATCTGGTTCTGTCCCAAGAGTTATACTATAATAAAAAAGTACTGTTGATAATTGCTCTTTTGAAATTTTTCCAACTTTAAAGGCTGCTAGGGCAATAAAAGGATATTTTTGAGGACTTTTAAAGACTTCATTCCAATTCAATTTATTAATCGATTCTGTAAAATCGTTTAATTCATTATTTGTGACACCTTGTAACGTTTGATTAATTAAAGATCTTTCTTCCGGAGCACATCTTCTAATAAACTCTTTATATTCTTTTTTTCTTTCTAAGATTTTAGGATCTTTAACTGCAATTTCCGCCCCTTTTAAAACAATTGAGGCTTTGATGATTTTATCTGATGATTTTTTTTTAGTTTCAGGTGCTGTTATGATTGATGTTGTGTCAGTAAAATTAACGCCATTTACTTCCATAACTTCCCCTTAAGACAGATATGTACTACATCCAGTATACAACTCTATAGTTAAGGAAATTTAAAGAAAAAATTTACCTTCTGGAAAATACAGGTAAAGTTTGACCCCCTAAAACTGGAGGTCATCCCATGTATAAGTCCGAAACTATTACTATTACTAAAACGACAATTAGAAGTATTAAGTTCTATTTGTTCTTAAGGCTTTTTCGAATTTTTTTAGAGGGAA
>Ga0209960_1000540_pt1 | contig 75511 bp, 72 predicted proteins | sample ThiBiot_500_plan_2_FD_183947 | JGI IMG/M metagenome (GOLD analysis project Ga0209960, IMG submission 183947) | Wastewater bioreactor microbial communities from Cape Town, South Africa - Thiocy_expt_500_plan (SPAdes) | ecosystem: Engineered > Bioreactor > Thiocyanate-remediating >... | reverse complement strand
GGACGGGATTAAAAATAATAAATATAAAAGAAAAACAAATTTGAATTCTCGATTATACTCGAATAGTTGAGATTATTTTCTAGGTTTTGATTTTGCTAAATTCTTTGTCATGAGTTGAATGAGTGCTTTTGTCACGTCTCCATTTGTTAATTTCAATTCTTCGATTGCTTGTTCTCTAGTGAATCCTTTTTTAGTTATTTCATTAATTGTTTTTTCAGGAAATGGCGATGCTGTAGCTCCGGCCGATGTCTGATTCGATCGGTGTTGTTGTTGTTGAGGATGTGTTTCACCTAAAAAATAGTTATTAATTAATTTATCAACAGATTTTGTTGACTTTTATATTTATGAAAATTTTTACCTGACGAAACTGATGCTCGTTGAAATGCCTCGGATAAATTGGGACTATTGACGTCGGGTGTATTACCGGTTAATCTCGCGTGTAATGGTAATTCCGATTCGGATAGAAAACGTGTTTCAACAGTATTCTCTATGCGAAGGACATTTTTGTCTAAGTCAAGGACGCACTAAAAATAAACGACATTTTATTTTAGTATTAGTTTTTTTTTCTTCTTCATCACAGGAAGTAGATAAATTGATTATCTCTTACTCGATGGCGTCGAAGCATATCAAGTCCTATTAGCATATCTATTGATTGATCTTCAAGAACAGATAATGATGTTGCAAAGAATTGATTTTCAACTTCAAGTTGTGCTAAATTAAGTCGATTTCTATGAGAAAAAAAACTGACTGAACTCGACAACGAACCTAAATGTATACGACCGAGAATATTCTGCGTACCGACACCTCGAGCAATGCCAGCAAAACGTCTGTCGAGAAGTCGCATGACACCACAACGTTCAGCACAAGCTTTACTCATAATTGTCATTTGTGCACCCGAATCAACAAAAGCTTTAATCGGATGTCCATTGATTTTACAATTCTTACGAGAATGAACAAAGAAAAACATGAGAATATTACGTTGTTATCTGTTTCTTACAATGTAGAGCATAACAACATTACCAAAGAATTCAGGTGCATGTTCATACGCATGTTCCATGTTATCTTGAACATTTTCCATGCTAAATATTCGAATAAATGAGATTATGTTTTCGATGAATATATGCCCACTTAATTCTCTCTTCGATACGTCGTTGAATCTCAGGATCAAATAAATCGAAGTCTGTTGGACGTTGCGCATGTCGAGCTGCCATTTGACTTGTCAAATATTGTGCAAATGCATCTATGAATATAAATCAATGAAAATCAATTTTGTTTTTGTATTTTTACTGAAATCATTTCTGTCGAGAATTTCAGCTAATTGAGGATCTCGTTGACGAAATTGTTGAGCAACAACCGGTGGTATCCGACGGAGTTCATCGAATAATCGTCGAAACTCTTGCACTAAACGCTCAATACTCTCGTAAGAATTTCAAATCGAAACCGATCAATCTTACTCTGAGATGATAAATTCAATCCAGCAGCATTTGCTTGCGGATTTCGGTCAGCACTCGCTACAATCAAATCAATCAATGTTTTTTTCTACTTCGAAAACGAATTCTACATGATATTCGTTGGCAAGTAACAACATCATAATCTCGGATATTCGTTTGTTCAAGTGTTAAACTTTCGTTGTCAAGTAATTTGCCTAAATCATTCGAAAGTTAAACGCGATTTTTCTCTTGTTTTTGTTTTACCATCATGATAAAGATTCATTTGTCCAGCTTGTATACCGAAATCTGATTCCGATTCGATGACAGCTTTTAAATCTTTAATTGTCAAATCCGAAGCAATTTCTATAGTCAATAAATCATCTTCACCACCGAGTTTTGCCACTGATATGTGCATGTTTTTAGTTTAATTTAGTTTTTACAAATGTTGAACAGAGAAAATTTATTTGAAATCTAAAACAAATTTACAGATTAACATAGGAACTTTCTAATTAATTCTTTCGTTGTTTTTTAAAGATTGGCGTGAAATCATTTCGTTCCTCTGCATCTTCTTCTTCTTCTAATTGCTGTTGAAAGATTGGTTTTGGTTGTGTATGTACATAAGCTGGTGTAACCCATTTCGGATTCCGTTGAGCTTCATCTGCGTGTTTCAATAATTCAGCTCGTGGATCTTCTTTTTTCTCGCTAAAATTTGGTTTCACAATTTGTTGAACAAGTTGATAATGTAATGACGAAGATTTCTTTTCATCAGATCGTTTTTCCGGATACAACAACTCTTGTTTATCTTCAAGCAAATCGGTCGAACTCGATGGATATGCAATTTCAATTGGATCAATATTTGCAATGAAATCATTTGAATTTGCTGATTTTTTCTCTTTTCGATTGAGACATAATCGAACACCTGCCAATGGAGATTTATTTTCGTCATAGAATATTCTCACAAGTCCATTATTTGTTGTCGTAAATATTTGATTTAATTTCGGATGCCAATACGTTCGAATAACGCTATCATTAAACGGAACCTCATTGATCGGTTTTGTCAAATCATTTCGATCGAAAACGAGCAGTTTCCCGTTCGATTCTTTTGATTTCGACACACCAGTGATGATATATTTATCATTCGGTGAAAACGATATATTCGTCATGGAAAAATGATTGTAGATGTTCTCATGTGCTGATAAACATTGATTAAATTTTCTAATATCCCATAATTTAAGTGTATGATCCGTGGAACGCGATGCAAGTATTTGACTATCGTATGACCATTGTAAAGATGTAATTGATTCGTTCTGTAAATGTGCATTTTGACATTTGAATGTGACATGAACGAATGATCGTCGACGATCCCAAACAAGTATACTTCCGTTTTCACAACCAGCAGAGATTAAATTCGAATTTTGATTGTGATACAACGATTGATTATATGTACATGTTGTTGTACGAACATCACGGCCTGTTTCACCTTTTGTTCGAATAACATTCAATTGTTCATCACGTTTATTCAATGACCAAAGACGTACTGTACAATCATCGGCACAAGTCATAAATTCTTGTGAATTCACCGACGGATTCCAACAACCATAATTCAACAAAGATTTATGACCTTTCGTTCGATTCATATCGGTTACATACATATCACCGAGAACACTTTTAAAAATCACATGTTTTCCCGAAGCTTCACGATTGAGAACAATCGCTTGACAATCGCCAGGAACAACTAAGATCATATCATTATTCGCACTATATTCAATCGCTCGAAGTAACCGGCCAGGACACGGTTGAATCGTTCGAAAAGCTTGAAAATTCTTGTCCATCGATGTAAAATCAAACATTTTCATCGTTTCATCGTGTCCACCGGTGATCATTCGAATACCATTCGTATCCAATGTTAAACATGAAACTGTTTTCAAACCGTGAATAACATTGACGTGCGATGAAATCGGAAGAAAATCATCATCATCATTTTCACTTTCGCTCTCCGAAGACATCTGAAAAAAGACAACAGAAATTTTCTCTTGGCTCGAAGAAGAATATTATTGCATAAAACGACTCTAAACGTTATACCAATCAAGAAACAAAAGTGAAAAGATCATAACAAGTAAGAAAAAGATAATCCAACGGCGCATTTGCGCTGAATTTCTTATTGCATCACGAATATGTATAATAGCAGCAGCGAGATCATCGTTACTCGCTTCGGCATTGACATCAACTTGTTGAATAAGATCACTTTGAACAAATATATTATTAAATAATTCATTTTGTAATTGAGCTATTTCGACAACTTGTGATGAAATCGAATGAATTTCTTCGCTACGTTTAGCAACATCATGATACAATTGCTCATTTTCACGTTGTAATTGTACAAGTTCAGCACCCGTAGGTTGAGCTAATGAATTTGGTCTTTCATCTTCATGTTCAGTTCGATTTTCTTCTTGATTATAATTCGGAATTACAATCATTGGCTTCGGACTACAATCAAATGAAAACATCAAAACAAACAATCACTTTGTTTAAATCAATTTTACTTCTCCTCCGTCGTTGTCGTTGTATTATTTTCAGTTGAAGAACTTTTAGTTTCATCTGTAACAGTATTGAGTCGTTTTCTGATTGTAGTTTGTTCGAAATTGAATGTCACACGTTGATCATCCGTATCTAATCGTCCGATTTTCTTCCGTTCGGATTCTCGTTTATATCTCAAACATTTTTGTTCACTATAGATCTTCGTACATTCGACAAGATGCCGTTCTAAATACGCACAAACGAATTCGAAATTCGATCGACGTTGTCCTTGAAAACAAATTTGTCCAATCGAGGTTTTCAATTGTTCTAATTGATCTCGACATTGTTTGATTTGATTTTCGATATTGGTTTCGAATGTTGAACGTTGTTCATCATTCATAATTTTATTCATTGGAGATAGAAGATAAAATGGACTTAAATAATTCGTACGTGATTCAAGAAGAAATGATTTCAATTTGATAATATCCGTAAAAATTTGCTTAGCTCGAGTTAAGAAATCTGTCGAAATTTTCTCCGTCTTTTTCGAACGTTTACTCGACATCGAAGTCAAATCACTCGATGCTTGTTTAGCTTTTATTAATGCACGAAATACTTTCGTTATATCTGTCATCTAGAATGCAGAGAGAGAGAGAGAGAGAATTGATCGTTGTTTTTCTTTTCTTATCATGAAACATTTGATTTATTTGTCTTGAAAATGGACACATAACAAAAAAGATCTTCACAAGATCGAAATACAAATACGAACAACCAACATTTATATTTTTTCTCGAGTTGTTGTTGTTGAGGAACATTTGTAAAAAGAAAATAATCTAGATCATCTATCCTATACAATATAAACATGTGTTAACCAAAGTTCTTTTTGTTTTTGAAAGGAGATTTGTGGATAGATTTAGATCTTTTGTGGTGGAGCATCGTCATCTTGTTCATTATCATCACCACGTTTACGTTTTTCACCTTTTGCTGATTCTGAAAAGAAAAGAAAATATTAGAAAAGACGAAATCTCAAAGATCTAATCGAATACCTTCAACTGGATCAGCCGAAACATCGCCTTCGGATAAATCATCATCTTCATCTAAAAATATTCAATAGATCGAATTGAATAATTTCGATTTCGAACTCACCGGATTCTTCTTCGTCTTCATTGCCTTCGTAACTTTCTTCATCATCATCATCACCTTCTTCAAATGTTCCAGTATACAAAGCTTTCAAACTAGTTTTGTTATCATCCTACAAGACAAAAATTCAATAATTCACTCGATAGCAAACAATTTCAACAAACTTCTTCGAAATCTTCATCGTCATCATCATCATCGCCTTCTTCGTCTCCATCTTCTACAAAAGTCCAAATCAGCAATCATCATATTTTCTTTTAATTCATTTTACCATCGTTCTCAGCATCTTCTTCTTCTTCATCATCGTCCTCATCTTCATCTTCGCTGTCTCTTTCGACTAATGATGAAAAATATTCACATAAAACAAATTCATTCTTCTTCTTCTCTTACCACCATCTTTATCGATATTATCCAAAAATTTCAATTGTGGTAACATATTGAATACCGTCTCACGGTAACCGTCGGTTGATGTTACCTCACAATTCATTAAATCAAGAGCTGTTAATTTGGATAATTTACCCTAGAGACAAATTTTAAATTCCATCAATCTCAAAAAAAAAGACAAAAGCCAGTGCTACACTGAAATCTTACAAGTGGTTTAAGTTCGTCGATTGATTTGAATTTATTTCCAGCGAGAACGAGCACTGTTAGGTTTTGACAACCTTCGAGGTTTTCTAATCCCGAATTTAAACGATTGTCGCTGAGATAGAGCTAAAAACACGCGTTTCTTTCCTCAGAGAGAAAAATAAAACGAGCCATACTTTTCGAAGTTTAGGTAATGCGGGAAATTTAGCAAGCGATTGAAGACCCACGTTGATTATTGAAAGCATACGTAAATTGCAGAAATCTTCAGTTAAACCTTGAATTGAATGGCAACGTGCGCAATTATCAAGCACAAGTTCATTGATCTAAAGTTTTTTCCTCGTTTCAAATTTCGAAATTCTGAATGAAAACGAACAGTATTTGGATTGCGACGTTTTGTTTCCAATGCAATACGATTCACCATGGGATTTTGTTCTGTACTGACATTGTTTTCATCTTGAATTGTTTGTTCCGACATGATGATGATTTATTTGAGAAATAAAGTTTTGTCTACTTTTTTCCTTCTTTTCCAAAGAGAGATGACGTATGAAAATAAGAAAACAATGAATGAAAAAAATATGCAATAGGCGAATTCGTCGACCGATGAATATTCATTCTTATTGGTAGTTTATCACTAAGAGGAGAGGACGCCAGTTTACGAAAGATCCTTTCTTTTTTTTTTATTTTTAAAGCAAAAAAACATCAAAAACAAGTTTTTCTAGATTTTTATTTTCCGTGTTGTTGAGTGAAAGCATCGAGTCTTCGAATATGTTCATCGCTAGTTCTCGGTTTAATTGAAGCTAAAGCTCGTTCGAAATGTTGCCATTCGATATGTGGAGCATCGATATTATCTCGAAGAGCAATTAGCGCAGCTTCATCACAAACTGCCGTGATTTCTGCACCGGAGTAGTTCTTGGTCAATTGAACTAAACGTTCGATTGAAATCTGCGGATCAATCGGCGAACGACGAAATCGAATTTGAAAGATTTCAGCTCGTGTTTGCTCATCAGGAAGAGGCACATAAACCAGACGATCGAAACGTCCTGGACGCATCAAAGCCTAAGGAAAATCGAAATAAAAACCTGTGGAACGAGAAACTCGAAGTTGACAAACCGGATCAATGCAATCCGGGCGATTTGTCGCAGCGATAATCGTGACTCCTTTAAGTTTTTCGATTCCATCCATTTCAATAAGTAACGTAGCAATAACTCGATCGCTAACATTCGCTTGACTTTGAAATGAACAAAGCAAAAACGAGTTTGTTTCCTAGAGTGTTTTTAAATAACTTACGAACTCGATGAACTCGATCGAGAATTGGCTATAGCATCGATTTCATCGAAGAATATGATAGCCGGTGCAGCGAGTCGCGCACGACGAAATAATTCACGTACAGCTCGCTCGGATTCGCCGACCCATTTGCTGAACAATTCAGGTCCCTAATTTTCGATTTAATATTCGATTAAAGACAACAATTCTTTTTACTTTAACAGCAATAAAATTGAGTCCAGACTCGGTGGCAATGGCTTTGGCGACCATTGTTTTCGAGCAACCAGGTGGTCCGTACATGAGAATGCCTTTCGGCACTTGAACACTGAGTCGATCGAGTGCATGAGCGTATTTCAATGGCCAAACGACCATTTCTTCCAAACGTTTTTTTAGTTCATGTTGACCACCGATATCCGACCATTTGACTTTCGGTACTTCGAGAATAACTTCTCGCATGCTACTTGGTCGAATTACTGTCAAAGCATTTTCGAAATGTTCGAAGGTTAAATTCATTTGTTTGCTTTTTCTTGCGTAATGATTTGCTAAATACAAGAATAGAACTAATTCGATTGTTTGATTTCGAGTTACCTTTTCGGCATAAATTCTCTAAATCTGATCCACTGAAACCGTGTGTTCGTTCAGCAATTTGTTTTAATTGTTCATCATTGAGTTCATTTGACATTGCTCGTAATTGTAAATTCAAAATCTTAACAAAACGAATTTATCGAATGAAGAATTCGATTGTCTTTACTTCGAGTCGATCGTTTTGATTTGGTATTGAGATTTCAATTTCTTCGTCGATTCGTCCAGGTCGTCTGAGATTTGTGTCAACTGAATCCAAACGATTCGTCGTTGCAATCAGAACGATCTGTTTGCCGTTTAAATATCGATCTAATAACTCAATAAATGTCGTTGTTAACCGTCGTTCTAATTGTTGCGTCGTACGTTCCTGATTCGGACAAAGACTTTCGATATTTTCAACAACAATTAAACATTTCTTTTTCGTCGAATTTGTTGTTGTTGTTGTTTGAGCAAAAAGACGTTTTAATTTCGTTTCACTTTCACCGTAATGTCGACTGTAGACGTCCGATGGATTGATAGGAATAATATTTGCTGAAAGTTCATGTGCTATTGCATTGATTAACATCGTTTTACCACAACCTTTCGGTCCGTGAAGAAGAATTCCACGAGGTGGAATGTAATTTTCATTTGTTGAAAGAAGAAGAAGATCGGTTAGATCAGTTTTTTCCTTTTTTAAACCGCCAATATCCGAGAAAGTGATCGATTTATCTTCACTAACAGTTGTTGAGGATGTTTTCAATTCGAATTGAACGGTAATTGCGGTACTTGTTGGAGAAATTCGATAGAAATTTGTCGGATTACTACTATTCAATGAAAGACTATGAAGTGAATCAACGAGATTTGCATCATCAGCTGGTAATTCAACACGAAATGATATCGTTTGACCGAGATAAACAAAATCGATACGTTGTTCAATGAAAACAATACGATTCATCAATTGATGTTTAAGACATATTGTAATTAAACGACGTTCATTGGCACTCCGAGATTCATTCGAATCAATTGCACTGAGTAAAAGAAAATGTCGTTTTCAGAATAAAATCGCAGAAAAGATATTTTTGTGAAATACTTTAGACTAATATTCGTTGCATCTTGAATATTTTCTTTTGGAATGCTTTTCAATTCGATCGTTTGTTGATCGGAGAGTTGATCAATAAGACTTTTATGAATACTGATTTGATTATTGGCTACGAACGCATTTGGCCATAAGAAACCTAATTTGAACAATTGTTTTTTATCTTTGCCTGTTGCTATCAAAAGAATCTGTTCATTTCGATGTAAATCTCCGAGAAGACGCATAGTTTCTGGCGAAATAAAAATCAGATCTGTATGCATAAATGTTGGCAAATTTAAATCTTTAAAATAATCTATAGATTTCCAAATAAAAGTCAAATAATTGTTTTTGTTGAAATTGAAATACCAGTTTTATGTTCTTGAATATTTAATCGTGCTCGATTCGATTCAACAAAGATTCCAATCGATTCATCTGAACATTGATGATTTTCACTAGTCGAAGGTATTGATTTTAGACATTCCGAACATTGCTGCCACCGAAACAATGATTCACTAGTTCTAGTTTTCGATGATCGCATTCTCAACAACAACAAATCTGAAAAAAGCCTTCAGTTCGAATAGTCTCTCTATCTCGAGTCGTTTTTAATTGACATATCTCTTTATATTTATATGTATATGAATAGAATACACACACACACACACGATCAATCTACAACAGCCAAACACTTCGCTCGAATAAGAGAAGAAACACAAAAGAAGAAGATATCTATACAATATGTAGATTGACACAAAAGAAGAATCGAGACGACTGTTTTTTTCTTTTCATTTCGAGCTTAGAGAGGGGAAAATCATTTTGTTTGAAATTGATTCGACGGTTTGACAGTCACTTTCGGCGTCCAGAAAAGACACTTGGTATCGACACGTAAACGTCGTTTATCTTCGTAACTATCGAACAAATCTTTTGTTATTGACAAAACATATGAACCTTGTTGATAACGGATGATATTTAGATTCTGAAGAGCAGCTAGAACATCTTCTTTCTTGATCGCTGTTATTTCACTTAAATCACTAATTAACAAAGAAAACATCAAATCAAACATTTCGATCAAAGGTCTGCGACGTACTTTATCGATAGTAATGGATAATCGCTTTCGTTATCTTTGGGTTTGTATTTTAATAGAGCTTGCAGAATTGCCTCTGACCAATAACGACGATAGGAGAGTAAACCTAAATCGGACAACGGTTTTTCCGGTGTACCGATTTTTCCTTCGAGCTTCGAAAGTGTGTAACCTAGAGAACAGATTGATTCGACTTTAATTTCGAATTTAATCAAAAAAAAATCTTACTAAATTCAATCATAAAATGCCCGTAGCCTTTCTTTTGATAGGGTGGTAGTGTTAAAATACACGAGAGATTGTAATCTTCGCTCGATTCTTTATCCTAGACAAACGAATTGAATTGCTTTTGTGAAATAGTTCGAATTTGACAAAAATTTACTTTGGAGAAATAACCAACAATATGAAAACCTTGAGCGTCGAATTCAGTTAAAATGTAAAACATAAATGGATCAGTATCGTAGTACAATGTTTTATGATCGAGAAATAATTTAGCTAGAAGACACATGTTATGTGCATAGGTTTTGTTTTTGCGACCATCGATTTCGAAGAATGAAATCGTGCCATTGCGATAGATTTCATTGCCTGGCGGATGAATCAACGTGCATTTTGTCTAATTGGAAAATCAAAACAAAATAATTCGACAAATCTCTCGTTTTTACTCGATGTCGTTTCAATGCTTCGATATCGATGCAATATTTCAAACAAAATTCACAAATATAAACAACCGGACACGAGGTAAATTCCTAATTGAACAATAGAAAGTCATTCAGTTTGAAAATCGAACTCGAAAATTTACTTCAGGATAAGGTGAAAAGTACCACGGTTTGATGAAATATCTTCCGAGATGAATGAGATCGATGTTTTTCACTTTCGTAACCGAATGTGCGCCACTGCCGTGATTATTTCCGTTGCCACGGATTTTCGTTGGTACAACCGCAGCCGGTGTTGTTGGCAACGTATTTGTCAGTGATGGAAGTTTAGCTGTTTGTGAGAGATCGCTGTTTAACGAGTCGGCATCATCGGAGAGAAAGAATGTGGTCGTGATTCCAGCTGGAGTTTCGCTGGATGTTGTTGCGGCAGCTGTTGTTGATGAAGGAACTGTTCGAGATTGAGGTGTGTTTGACATTTCTTGGCAAAGATTGTTTGAGGATGAAGAATTTGTGGTTGCTGATGATGATGAAGATGAAGCGGGAGGAGCGAGTTCTTTTAAATTCATTTTTTCGACTGTGACCCATTCGTCGAGACGACGATTGTAGTTGACATAGTGAATGTAGTATTCGGAGACGCCGTTGTGCTCGCGAATGCTAACGATTTCTGCGGGAACTAGTTGAGAAGAAAACAGTTTTCAAGAGAATTTGAAATTAGATTTTTCGTACCAAACGCGTCTTGAATGTCCATAAAGACAGGAACTCGACAACCTTCCGTCATTTTCGGCTAGAATTCAATGAAAAGTTGGAATTAATTGATGGAAAAATCAAGAAATTACGAGATTTTGCACGACTTTCGTGTCCAAAGAACCGATTGGTTCGAGCGGTGTCTCCGTCAGCTTGCTTTGGACCGGTTCAGTGACCATGGGCATTTTTTGCACCATATAGATTTATTTAAAAAAACATATAAAATCTAAAATGACAATTTCATTCGAGCAATTCTTCGTTGATTATCAACAACAACGAAATATCACAAATAAATAATGAAATCAATTTCATTGCTGAAGCTCGATGAATCATTCATCCTTCAAAATAAACAAATTTCCACCAATCATAACACAGATTTATTTATTTCCGAACAAAATCAGTTTTTTTCTCTTCGAATTTGTTAAGAATAAACTCAAAATTATTCTTTCGATAATTCTCTTTATTAATAAATCGACATTGTTCATTTCTCATTGACTGACTATTACAGCCATCTATCATCGATCGAAGATTTAACTCTAATTGCAAATTGATTTCATATTAATTAAGAATTTGTTTGTAGAGAATCGGATTGAGTTGATTTGCACTTTGTATAATACTAAATGAAATGAATCCTATTTTAAAATGTATATTTATCTAACTAATACGTAGTTCTGAAGTAAACTGAAAAAAAATCGGATGATCATATGCAATTTACCACGCCCTTAGAAATGTTACTGATTGTTTCTGGAAAAAAACAGATTTTGTACTTGAATTAACCCAAATACGAATCATACTTTAAAAAAATATTAATAAAAACGACGCAAATCTTCGAACTCGTTTGCAATTGAAATGCAAAGCAATTAATCGTTTTTAAATAACACTTCAGTGTAGAAAGAAAAGCATTGAAAGAGTATTTTCGTACCTATATCCAATCATTTTTTTTTGAATGAATGAAAAAAAATCTTGTGATTTGTACTAAAATTATCTTGCTATCTAAATATTCGACAAAAAACACAATTGGCCGCACATTAAAAATAATTTCAATTGTTGTCCTTTTATGATTTTTTTCACTCAATTCGAGTACTTAAAATCACTCGTTCTTTAACTTCATGTTTTTTCTTCAAATTTTTTCAACTTTTCGCACTCATAAAATCGACACACGTATAAATATCTGTGCAACAAAATCAGTTTAAAACAAATCTAAGCATATAATATTCTTTCTCGTTCGCCTCCGTACAAAAACAAGAAAACAAATAATCGGATTATTAATAATGAAACAACGAGCAAGTCTGCCCATGTAACATTCTTTTGTTTTTTATTATGCAAACAACGCATAAAATTCCTTCTCAATTAAGATTGACAACGAACGGACGATCGTTTTCAAATACACCGTTGGGTCGTTCAATATCCATCAATAGGTATTCAATTGAGCTTTTGTTTTCGATAATTTTTCTACGAATCAATTCTCGATTTAGTTCATTTTCGACATTTCGTTCTAATTTGGTTAACAATTCTTCGTCGAATGTTTCATTGAAAAAAATCAAATCTGAACCATGGCAACGTTTGTTTGAAGTAAAATACAGATCTCATTTTGCGAATATAATTGTTTTTCTTAGGGTAAAAAACAACACCATCTTTCAAACAGCAAAAATAAACTCAATAACGATGCTCTGTTCGACGATGATATCATTAATGGACAAAAATCTATCGCTGAAAATCTCAAGTAAATTAAACAAGAAAACACAGTTTCGGTTCTTTCTCAAATTCATATTGAATTTAGTACATCGTTTCTTCCAACAGCAATTCAAAATCATATCGATCATTTGCATGAACAAGTCGAGAATTTAACAGCTCTTCTATCCGAAGAGAGATTCAAACATAAACAAACGAGAATGATTGTAGATTTGAAAATATTGAATTTTTGAAATGACAGATGAAATTGTTTTTTTTACAGGCCAATGACAAATTTGTTAATCAATTAAAAAGCCAGGAAACACATTTTCAAGAACTTTTACAAAAACAAACAATCGAACATCAAAATCAGTTAAACGAACAAGAGCAAAAACATGCGCAATTCATCGATGAACAACGCATTGCCAATCTTCAACGAGAAGAAGAATTAAGACAGAAATTCGATTTCTTAAAAAAAGCATTTCATGCCTATAAAGTATAATGAGACATTCTTAATCGCAAACTATTGTTTTTTCTTGTCATAGATTAATTCCGATAAAGGAAATGTCGAACAAATTCACACAAAAATCAACGAAGTTTTACATATTCTAACAGAAGAATCACCGGAAACCGATGGGTTATTTCAACAACGAATGAAACAAATTTTAGTTCGAGAAAGACAACTGATGAATGAAAAACAAAAAACTGAAATTGAAAACATAAAAAAACAGCATAAAATGCAAATTGATGTACGAATACGAGAGATATATGCAAATCAATTTGAATGTTTTTCTCTTTCAGCAACTTCAACGATCTCTAACGAACGCAAATCAAGATAAAGAACGTTCGGAAGCACTGGACAATGAGTTAGAAACGACAAAACTCGAACTTCGTTTTTCGAAAGAATTTGCAATTAATTTAACTACACAAATGAAAGATCTCGAAATGCAACATATCAAAACCGTTAGTTCGGGAGAATTGTTTTTTCAATTAAAATCTTTTGTTTTTTTTCCTCTTTAGGTAAGAGAATTAAATGATTATCGAGCTCGTTTCAATGAAAAACTCAACGATTTTGACAAATATCGATCGGAAAAAGTCGAAAATTGAATCCGATGTAGACTTCTTTGTTTTATTTTCAACAAAATCTATTTTGAAATAAAATCTCGACATGACATTTGAAGTTCTACGATTTCTCATTTGCATTACAAGTCCATATTCTTCGAGATCAATCTATTTATGTATTGTGTCGACGACGACGACGAAAATATTCATTTCCTATTGGTCGACAATCGACCATTACTAACTGACGGTTTCTTTTTCCCAACAATAAATGATAAATGAATAAATCTTGCGTCGAACACTGAAATTCAATGAGAATTTTGTTGTTTTTTTTTCTATCTTGAATATCAATAAAATTTGTCGATTTTCTCTTCGATGAGTCACTGAATTTGCCCGTTGTTTTGCAAAATTTGTTTATTCTAGATGCAAGAAACTAATCTTGTTCGTTTTTTCGAAGAACTTTCAGCAACATCAACAAATGCTGAACGTATTCAAGTTCTTGAACGCATTCAAATCGAACTGCTAGGCGTAACATCAATCGCACAATATGAACAAATCTATCAACATGTACCTTGGTCCCAAGTTTTTCAATTGCTTCGTACCAATGACAACGATGAAGTTCAACGTTTACTCTGTGCAATCATGGAATCTTTTATCAGCAATCTTTCAATTGAACAGATTATGATTCATTTCTATCCATTGTTAAATACTGGTCTCGATAGTCAAACAAATCTTTCTCAACGTGCAAAGATTTTCTGTCTAAAAGCCTTGGAAAAACTAGCTCGATGTTCAAAAATCGAATCGTTTCCATTGATTGAAAGTCTATTTCAATCGACACATATCAACGCCTTGCTTCATCTATTTCTCGATAGTGATCAACAAACATTATGGTTGAAATCGAAAGAAATTCTCGAGCAACTCGCTCGAACTGTTTGCCGAATTGAAAGTCAACAAACATTCGAAACCTATCTCCGTGAACATTATTTTCACGAGTCCAATCGTCGAATTTTACTTTCGTCAAACGAACGAAATGAAATCGTTAAACTTCGTCTCTACGAATATTTAATCGATCTTTGTCTAATCGATGCGCGGATCTACAAGCATATCACCGAAGAACAACATCTTCTCGATAAATTCCTTTCGGATTGCACACAAAACGATGCCGATCTACTTTATTTAATGAATTGTTTAGAATTACTAACAAATTTAACACAAAAATCTCACACATTGACTTATCTACAAAATCAAACGAATGTTATTGATCATTTTCTTCGTTTGTTATTAACAACTAATGATGACAATCCTTTGTATGAATTGATTAAGCCCGGTTTTATTAAATTTTTCGGTTGTTATATTCGAAATTATCTTGCTCTTTTGCAAAACAATTCGATCGATAGCCAAACCAATCAATTACTCGAACGGTTTCTTCCGTTTTTATTCGATATTCTTCTTCAATCAGATCCCAGTGCTTTTATTATCATCGGTTTAGACACCATCGGTTTCATTGGTAAAACATCAAATGGCAAACGATACATGCTTTCCAAGCCGAAATTTGCAGATTTCATTGAAAAACTCATTCAAATGATTCGATCGGCTCAATCGGACGTTCGGTAGGAATCGTTTCACAACAAAAATCTCTCATTCATTCGTTCGTTCGCTTAGAATCCGTGCCATCGGTTGTCTAGCTGATTTATTTCGTGTCTCAGAAAATTCGAACGAAACCGAAGAAATCTATCGATTGTGTAATCGAGTCTTTTCGATTCTTCCGATTTTGATTAACATTGCCAAACAACCGTTTGTTGATCTGCGTCTTGCAGCATATCGTTGTTTACTTGAATTGACACGGTCATCTTGGGCGTTGTCTGCGATGAATAATGAGCCCGGTTTTATTGAATTTTTATTAAATCGTTCAACGGAAAAGGATAAAGAAGGCAAAGAAGCTAAATTTGCGATTATTCAATCGATTTGTCAAAATGATAGTGAAGCGAAAGTTGCATTGGGAAATGTCAACTATTTGAAATTAAGACGATATATAAACGAAGGAGTTTTTTATGTTGAACCCGAAGCAAATGTTGCTTTTGATGGTTCAAATCAATGAGTTTTATTTTGAAGATCATTTGTTATAAATAAACGTTCTTTTATTTTCTATTCAAGATAAAAAATCATGTCGAATATTGCCGAACAACTTCAACAAGCAGTTAACAAAGGTCTTTCGCATAAAGAACTCATCGACAAGTAGACCAATCAATCGATTGTTTAAACATCATGAACTCTCATTTTCTCGATATTAGATTCAAATCCATTCTCGATGAAATCATCAAAGATCCTCAACAATCGCAAACAGTAGACAATCTAAAGAAATTTCTCGATGCTGGTAAATTCTCTTTCTTCTATCCGAAAAACTAAACTTTTTGTTGTCAGTTGTCGATGATAAGATCGTTCTTCTTGCATCACGTCAATTACTCACTGATTTATGTACATCGTACTTAAATCGTCTTTCATCTGAACAAGCGAAAGAAGTTGCTCTCTATGCTCTCGATCGTATTGCTGCTCGAGCGATATCATTCGATGATCAAGTCGGTCTCTATCGAAATTTCCTTGCTGATATCTATGAACGTGAAGAAAATTGGCGAGAAGCTGCGAAAATTCTCTGTGGAACGCCGTTAGAATCCGCTCAAAAGTAAATAAAGACAATTCAAATTGATTGAAGAACAAATGAATTTGTTTTCGTAGACCATTACCATCGGATTATAAACTGAAAACATATTTACGTATCGCTCGTCTCTATCTCGAAGACGATGATCCCGTTCAAGCCGAAGTGTTTATTAATCGAGCATCACTTCTGCAAAATGAAACCAAAGACGAAGAATTACAAATCATTTATCGAGTAAAAACGAAGTCGTTTTTTCGTTGAATTCGACATTTTTGTATGTCTTTTTTCAGGCATGTTACGCTCGAATTCTTGATTATAAACGAAAATTTGTCGAAGCTGCTCAACGTTACAATGAATTATCACTTAAATCGGTAGTTAGCAATGAAGAACGTTTGAAAGCGTTGGATAATGCATTGATTTGCGCTATTTTGGCGCCGGCTGGTCCACATCGATCGAGAATGTTAGGAACTTTGTTCAAAGATGAACGATCACAACAATCGAACGCATATTCGATGTTAAATAAAATGTACTTAGATCGAATTATAAGTCCACATGATACGAAACAATTCGAAAGTCTTCTAGCTGAACATCAAAAAGCGACGACACCCGATGGTTGATAAAAAGTTTTTAAGAGAGATGAAAAGATTTGTATTAGGAATATATTCTAGGTCATACGATTCTTCAACGAGCTGTTATCGAACATAATCTCGTTGCTGTTAGTAAAATCTACACAAATATAACATTTGCTGAACTCGGTGGTCTTTTAAGCATTCCAAGTGAAAAAGTAAATCAATCTGATGATTCATTTTCTTTATGAAAAACAAAAAGAACATTTTTTTAGTCAGAAAAAATCGCCTCACAAATGATATCCGAAGGTCGTTTGAGTGGTTTCGTTGATCAAATCGAATCAGTTCTTCATTTTCAAGGTGAATTTAATTGAATTTAAAAACTAACTCATCATTGTCTTTTCTTCTTTTAGCAAGTGAACAACTTGCGCAATGGGATCGTCGTATTGAATCATTTTGTGTGCAAGTTAATCAAGTACTCGATAGAATTCAAGCTGTGCATCCTGATTGGTGCCAAAAGACAATGGCATCAATCGAAGCTCGAATTAATGCAGCAACCAACGATAATGATGATACAATGATCACCGAACAACCAACAACAACAACAACTGCGAAAGCGATGGATGTTTCTTAAAAACAAAACTATATTCTTATTTCGATTCTATTGACTCATTCTTCTTCTTTTTATTTTCTATACAAAAATCCAGAGACGTTAAAAGCGAATAAAAAACGAGCAATTTGATGCGCATATATGCATACATGCACACATACTAACACCATTGCAATCTTTTTTCTTTGTTTTGTTTGCTTTTATTTATCACAAATAGAGAACAGTAGAATACGAGAGCACAAAAAAAAACTCGAAAGTCAATCAGTTGAGAAACGATTTTCGATTGAAAATTCATCTTGTTCGTTTTCTCATTTCGATTCGAACTGTGAAATTAATCGAAAAATAATGAACACATTAACAATTGACTGTGAATATGTGCTGATTGTAGTATAACTGACTCTATAAAAAATTTCTTGCTCTCTCTCCCTCTCTCTTCCTCTCACGCTCTTGCTCTCTGTCATTCTCTTCTTTATTCTGCTTCCATTTTCGTTCTGCGTAAGTCAGTTTTTTCTTTCGACCGTCTATTTTTTTATTCTTCTCGCTGATGTGTTAGTTTCATAAGGTCGAACGAGAAGAAACAAAAAAAAAGAACTATGTTTTTCTATTTGTTGTCGTTTGAAGACGAAGAACAACGGCAAGATTGAACTTTTGTCCGATTTGACTTGATTTTTTTTGTGGCTATTGCTCGTTTACATCTATGTACGTATGTGAACAACCAAAGCACTAATCCCGTATACAAAAGCATGGAGGAAAAAAATGGAGACAACGAAGAGAAAAGAGAAAACGAACGGATTAAAACACAGCAATTCAGAAGCTATAATCATCGTCGATTTTCAAATCAAACAAATGATCGTAATTATCAAGTGAGTGCGTGTTCTTTGGTTGTTCGTGTTTCGTTGAAACAAATTTCAGAATAATAACAACAACAATGTTCGACGTAGTATAGCCGTATCAGTCATTGAAAATGATGTTTATCCATCAGATAGTCCAAATCGTCGGCCAGAACGTTTGTCTCAACCGATGAAATCATCGCAGCATATTTCGAATACTTTTCTTAATAACCAACAAGCCTCCTCACCCAATGAAGACGAAACATCGACATATTCGTTTCGACATGTAACGAAAAAATTACAACATGCCAAATCATACGGACAACTTTATCAACCACAAACTCCATTACCACTTCCGACAATAACAGCCGATCCCGATGATGAACAAAACTATGATGTTGAATATCGACAAAAATCACCGTTGAATCAATCTTCACAAAGCAAATCAAGACATCGAGCTTCATCAACAACAGCTATACCTGCCTTAGCTCGGCAAACAATGATTTCAGCCAATGAAAAATATGATCCACCAACACAGAAAATTCCTCTTTGGAAACGATTCAAACGAATTATCATTTCAACGAAAAAAACGAAAGATCGACCGAAATTATCTCCATATACTCTTGCTCCACAATCGAACGAAATAAGTACATTAGTAACATATATGTATATCTTAACAAAAAACGATCTTTTTTTCTCTAGATCGAACAGTGCCCGATACTACTACGGTCAATAATAATAACAATTCTCTCCTACAGAATCCAATTCCATTGAGTGAACTACGAACATGGATCATTTCGAAACCATTTCCCGAACAACGAATTCGTGATGAATACGAAGTAAATTCTCGTGAATCTATAAATCTACACATTGCTTTCAATTTCGAAATTCAATAGAAATTACCCACAGAATCATTAAATTCTAAAACAATCGCACTTCGGCCAGAGAATAAACCTAAAAATCGTTTCAACGCTATCGAACCATGTTCGTTTCATAATTCTCTAGTGAAATAAATAATAAATCAACTTCATTTAGATGATCATTCTCGAGTTATTCTAAATCCTCTATCCAATGATCCATCGAGTGATTATATCAATGCATCGTACATCGATGGATACCGTTCAAGTCGATTATATGTTGCATCTCAAGGTTTGTTGATAAGATTTCAATTCGATTAAGACTTAATCGGATAATTGTTGTTGAAATTCGATAGCACCAACTGATGGAACTCTAAACGATTTTTTTCGGATGATTTGGCAATTGCGAATTCAATCGATAGTTATGGTTACACGTCTATTCGAAGACGGAAAAGTAATGACAGATGAAGATAAACTCGATTTTAATTTGAAATTTAGCATAAATGTATTCAATATTGGCCTGATGAAGGTGAAAAACGTGTTCAAGACTTTCGAATTCGTATTGAAAACGAAGAGAAATATGCTGATTATACAATACGAAAATTTCTTATTTACAATCAAATCGAAGTATTAAATCTAATTCGAACCGAGATTAACCTTTCATAGAGAATGTCTGGTATTTATCTCTTTTCTTATTTAGTCATCAGATATGTTAATAGTTAAACAATATCATTTCGTATCATGGCCAGGTATGTCAATAGTTTCGAACGAATTCCGAGAGAGAGAGAGAAACCGATGTCATTTTAGATCATGGTGGTTTGGCTTTGTCGACACCGTTGTTGGACTTTCGACAACGATTTCGATCGGAATATAAACCGTCAGGTCCGATACTTGTTCATTGCAGGTTGAATTGACTGATTTTTGTTTGATATTATTGAAAAACGATTATTTCAGTGCTGGTGTCGGCCGATCAGGTACATTTATTGCTCTTGATAGTTTATTAGAAGCAGCTGAGCATGAAGATACACTTGATGCACTTGATTTTACTTATCGAATGAGGTAATTAAAACCAAAGAAGAAGAAGAAGAAGAAAAGAATCTGAGAAATGCACTTTTTTCTTTTCTTTATCAAGACAAAATCGAGTTTATATGATTCAAACAGCTGATCAATACGTATTTCTTTATCGAACATTAATCGAAGGACTTGTAACATTAAATGCAACTGTTACACTTCAAGAATATCTAACAACGAAAAAACTTCGCATGGATAGTAAAAGTCAATATAAAGTCAGATAAAAATAACTATTTTCAGAATGTAAAAAGAAAATTTCGTTTTTTTTTCTTTTATTTTCAATAGCTTCTAGAACAATTTCAATCGACAATTGAATATTCATATCGAGGCGCTCTCGAGCCTGCCAATCGAAATAAAAATCGAGTCGAAACAATTCTCGCACGTAAATTTCTTTCAATCTTAAACAAACAAAACGAATCTTCACATTTGTTCAAATTTAGCCGATAATAATCGACCCTATCTGATGACACAAGTTGACAAAACAACTGATTACATCAATGCAGTTTTCGTCAACGTACATTTTTCTTTTCTCTATTCAAATAACAAAACTTAACGTTTCTTTTTGTAGTCATATCGACATGCTCCGAGATATATCATCACGCAATATCCATTGATTCATACATGTGTCGATTTCTGGCGTTTAGTCTACGATCATAATGTTTCGATAATCATGTTATTAGAACCGATACCGAGAGATTCAGTATGTAAAATGGAATTTGAAAAAAATCTGATTGGTTTTGATATGAATTAGAAAACAACACATTATTGGAATACAAATCTCGGTCAACCGATTTGTTACGGACCATTTGAAATCATATTTGTTTCGCAGAAAGAAGATGAACAATTAATCGAACGAGTTTTCGAAATCAATTTTCTTAATAAAACTCATTTTGTAAGTTTTCAATTGAAGTTCGATTTTAATTTATTCATTTCTTCAGCAAACAAACGAGCAAATACGAACAATTCGACAATTTCAAGTCAAAGATAATCTACGTCTATTACCAATTGTCAAACGTTTTCTCAAAGAAATGCGTACTTATAATGATCAAAATGTTATTTTACAATGTTTGTAAGTTAAAATTCAAGATTCGAAAAAAAACAAAAAAAGCAAATCTTATAATTCTTTAGAAATGGCGTTACATGGTCAGGATACTTTGCTGCTCTATGTAATTCAATCGATAAAATGCAAACTGAACAAATCATAGATCCATTTAAAATAGTTCGTCTTCTACGTTCGATTCGTCCGCAATTTATTGATCAGGTAAAATCAATTGATTTCTAATCGAATCGAAAGGTGAAAAATTCTTTCTCTTTAGGATCAATACGAAAATTTAATTCTTTCAATGCGAGATTATATTCAGCAATATTTATCATCGAATTCCGCGTATCGAATCTCGGAAAATTCATTTACTATGCCTATGAACACATCTGGACAAGATCAATCCATACCAGTTAATCGAATTACATTACGATTATAGTCGTTGAATTCTTTCTTTTCTTTTCTTTTTCATGTCATAATCTTTTTTTTCTTTTTTCTCTGCACTATACTCGGTGATATTTCGTTTGTGTTTCTAAACTTAGAACAAATATATATATATAACTTAATGAAACAAAAGAAAAACAAACAAAAAATTAGCGTTGAAACGGTTTCGTTGTTCGGACACGATATAATAACAATGTTTTCAAACTTTCATAACGATGTTGAAGCGATTGAACATCTGGTATACGTTCGCGTATTTTACGTCGAATGACAAGATACATTGTCGTACTATTACAGAGAAAGAAAACGAAACAAATCAATGAAAGAATTTTCAAAACGAGACGCCAATCGGAATTTGGTTCAGTTAAAGGCGAATTCGATAGACAAAAGAGAACATAAGCATTGTACAAATGAAATAGATAACCAACAACAAGAAACGGTGCAAGAAATGATAGACCACGTAATGTCCACGATTGAAAACCTTCGATTGTTATTTGTAATTCATCGGAATAGCCCAATGCTCGTAAACGATAGAGCAAACCTTGTTGATAATAATACAAAAGAACTTGAACAAAACTTATATATAAACTGAAGATATAATGTTGTTGCCGAAATAATTGATAGGAATAAGCCGATGGCCAAAGAAGAATGACACATGCCGATGCTGTCGAAATGAAATGATGTAAACGCCACCATAAACTTATTTTTGAACCATTGACAGCAAGTATCGACTCGCGTATGGTCAATGTACAATAATACCAAACAAGAAGAAAATGAAAGAGAGCATCCAATGCTCGATTGTTTGGCAAGAGAGTCGACATTAACAATGAAACAATCATTATGATTAATGTAACACGTAATTTAAATCTCTCGTAACTTTCTTTGTATCGCCATTGATCGGATTTGTCGAGAATTGAAACGGGCAATTCCGAACCGAGAATAATACGTAGATATCGTTCGGATGATTGCGGTAGTGTATAAGCAATACGTTTGAAATAATTTGAACGTTGTTTGAGTGAATCTCGATGAATAACATCGAGTAAATCAGTTGATTGCGGATGTTTTTCAATTGATTTATTTAAATGATGAAGTTTTTTCTGCATTCGATTGAATTCAGTTCGATGTTCTTTTTTTAACTTTTCGATTTGTTCTAATTTCGATAAATAGACTCGATGATTCTGTTCGAATGTATTCAATTCGTTCGATAGATTTTCCCATTGTTGAATGAGATCCTGAGTTTGACTGTCGAATTTCGATGTTGGTACAGCTGAACTTCGACGTCGTTTCAACATTTTTATTCTCGATTGCATTGTATTCTGATTGCGCACTCACTATCATATCAATGAGTTATAACAAAAATAAACGCGACCCAATGATCACGACCGACATGCGTGATACATTTTATCACACATTGGTCACGGCATCAAAGTCCAAGCCAACACGAAGAGATAGACGCACAATTTCTTTTTATCTCATTCCATGATGTTTCGTATTTTTGACGCGAAAATATTTGTAAATAGATTGAATTGTTATTTATTTATTGTTTTGCTATACAATGAACAAAGCAGCACTTATATGAGAGAAAAATTAAAAAAAAGAAAGAAAGAAAAGTGTTTAAGTAAATAGAAAAGAAGAGAAAAAAAAATAAAGAGGATTTATTCGAAAACACCATTACGACGATAAAAAGATTCTTCAACGATTTTTCCTCGAGCATATGTTGGAGCTTTGAATTGTTGTCCGCTATCGCTTAATTTCCAACCGTATTCCATTGTCGTTGATATTGGATATTGATATTTGTGTTCAGGTTGAATTTCTTTACGTAAATTCAAATATTTATAACGACCTTTCTCTTCTCTTGAAAATCCATCGAATAAAACATCTTTTTCTTGTGATTTTATTGGATACATTTCTTTTAATGCATTCGGATTATTGTCTAAATCAAGTCGTTTGGCTAATGCATCTAACGTATCATTTGGATCGTAACGAGGTTTAGGTCGTGGTGGAAAAACGATGCTTGGCAACGATCGTCCGACAGGTTTTTCCGTAGCTTGTGTGTAAAATGCACGTTTAAACCAGTCGTCATCGTTCGAATTTGGTTTGAATGTTTGATGCCAAGAGACTCGAGTCATGGCCTCCTTTTCGATTAATTCTTTCCACGCATTTTGCGTGCGCGTATCAAAGGCCATACGTGTCATGATGATGATAGATTTTGGATTTCTTCGAAAAAGAAAAGGTTTTTGTCTAGAAATAAGATTTGTTATTTACTGTTGTTATTCAAAAAATGAAGAAGACGAGGAAAAAGAGAAAATGTTCTTTATGTTTTCATTCGGTTTTTTTTTATTTGAAAGCGAATGAAAAAGAAAAGTGAAGAGTGGCACAACAGAACATTGTATCATGGCAACGAAAATGACGCGGCATGGTTGACTGTCGAGTAAAACGCAACAATAGCTGATGAAAGAGGAAAAAAAATCAACGAGAAAAAGAAACGTTGATGTGCTGTTTACCTACGAGGAGCGCGTAAAGTCGATAGAAAAAGAACGAAAGAGAATTCTCATCATCATCATCATCATCAATAACAAGAAAGAGAAAAAAATGAACATAACTTTGTTATTTTTTTTTTTGTTGATTAACAATAATGTGACAGATTTATTTCATGTCTGATTGACTGCAGTTTGATCTTAGGATTAAGTTTTTGATTTCCAATTTTATTACATCATGATAATATTCTGTTCTCATATTGAACACGTTATTCACACCTTTTGAGAAAAGAAAATCGAAAATGATATACATCAAAGTTTATTTCTCTGCAATATTATTTGACATTCATCATCATTCCTTCTCTCAGCTTCATCACTCTCAGATTTACTCAATATTATTCAAGCAAAACAGAAAGCTGTCGCACACACATACATTCACATATATGTTCATTGTTGTTCGTTTTTTGATAAGTTATTTATTTGTATGAATGAAACATTATTGCAGCTGGTCTCTTCCTTCTGATTGCATCATCATAACATCGACATAGTGTTGTTGTTCATTCTAATTGTTAGTTTTCTCTTTCTCCTATAAATAACTGCATATCTTAATATTTTTTTCATGCTATTCGATTCAGGTCAAGAGTGACACATTTCAATTTCACTATATCGTCGCCTGGGACTTCCGTTAAACTGACCGAAACACTTGAGTAACACCGGCGATTATATAGATTGTATTTTTAAATTTATGTATGTAATAACACTCGGACACGTGGTACTTCGCATATTAGAGACATAGTTCGTTTGATTGCATAATTAATTTACGGAAGAAAAGGAAGCGCAAGAGAGAGAGAAAGAGAAAGAGGAAGAAGAGACATGAGAAAATCGAGAGAGAGAGTGAAAAAAAATTATACGGAAAAAAGTGTCAATCTCAATTAGATAGTTGAGTCGTTCATTCATTGATATACGACATCATCATACAGTCAATTTGATCGACACGCCTTCTTCTTATTGAACTAACTTCTAAAAACATGTAAGTTAGTTTTTATTACTGATTAATCAATTTGTTATCTTCTACTCGTTTTAATAGTATTGATTTTCATTTTTTTTTGGTTTTTATTTAGATAAGATTTTCATGTCTCAATCACAAGGTTACAAACGATTTCGTTCGTCAATTAAGACCATCCATCAAGGCACGAGTACACCTCAAACATCAAGCAAACGAATCTTTCCTCGTGCTTCGACACCAAATCGTCGGTCAATCGAACGTTTCCAACAACCGACTATGCCAGTCATTCAATCTCCTCGAGCAACCGTTGTTGTTCCACAAAAAATCCATAAAAAACGTCGACAACACCGTTCGAAACATCAATTTCAAATTCATATCGATCATATTATTCTTGTTCAACAACAAAAACGGTCTTGTTCACGTTGCCATTGTAAAAAAGACAAATCGCCACAAATCTTAGGTGTACTCTGATCGAATTCAATCGAAATTTCGATTCGAACTGATTGATTGATAGATAGATAGATTGATTCTCGTTCTGATCATGTTATTTTTGTTTCTTTGCTTTTTAATTTTCAATAAATAAGTACGTAGAAAAAAAAATGTTTCGTCATTCTTTAGTCTTCTCTTTTTGGTTTTGATCAGCAATGAAAAAAAAACAGTGAGTAACATAAAAAGGAATTATAACAACCAGATAAGGCACCGGTCACATAAAGCAACAGATATCATCGAAGTAGAAGACATTATAGGATAGATAAATAAATAGACACGATTATTTTAAAAAAGAAAAAAAAAACATAAGACATATTAAGTTCTTGATGAATTTATATTATCTTGAAAGAGCCAATAGAGACTAACTAAACTGTCACGCGAACGTTCTCTCGGCGGTAAATGTGGAAGTACTGATGTTTGAGTCGAATTTGTTCGCATTACACATTGTGCTGATGGCATTGTTGTTGTTGTTGTTTGTTGATGAACTCTTGGTCGTTGATGTCGACGACGAGAAAAACGATAATGACTACCTATTCCATATCGATTTCTTACAAGAGGAATGGTCGGAGGTGGACTAGGAGCTATAGTCGATGTTGATGATGCTTGCCGATGATTACTATGATCTAACAGACTGGTAGCTAATTGACAGAGTTTTTCCACTTTTAAATCCAACGTATCGACCTAGACATCATAAAAAATCAATGAATTTCATGTAACTAATTGACTTAAAAAGCATAAACACGAACTTGTCGTTCAATTTTACATATTCTCGATGCTAGACTCGGTCCTGATTCATAACTATCAAGAGATTTTGATGTACCCAAAACTTTATCCAATCTAGAACGAATTAATATCGATGAGAAACGAAGCTGATTAGTCAAAATGTCAGTCATCACCTTGCTTGAAGATATTTCATTCGTGCAAGCATATCAACATTGCCCGTTGAATATTGTTCGATAACATCCGTCACATCATACGGACGTAGAGCTTCACGAAATTTTCGTCTCGAGACAAAATATTTGACTTTGCGTACAAATCGAATAGCATTTCGATGTGCCGGTGTCAATGATGCGACATCATTTGCAAAATATGCACGATCATCTTCGTTATCTAATTATTTCGAATGAACAAAACAAGAATGCAGAGAGAATTTCAAAAGAAGAACATTTACCAGATGATGATGCTTCATGTGGCACGTTCATGCTTGTTGATGGCGTAATCGTAGCTGTTTCAGAAAGTGTATCAATACACGTACGCATAGCAGCAACAGTTGGATTCGATGGAGGTTTAACAAGTGTATTGTCATTGGAATTTGACAGGTTTAAAATTGTTGATGCTGTTTCTCGTGTTGGTGTTCGTCGACGGAAACTGACACGATTTAAAAATGATTGATTGTTTCGCATTCGAAATGAACTAAATGAACTGAATGGAAAATTTCGTGAAATGATTCGATTCAATGAGAATCTCGAAGAAAGCATACACGGGATGAGGATTGCTTTGCGATGTTATCGAAACATTTGTGTCTGGTCGTGGTGGACGTACGTGAACTTTCCATGTAGCTTTCGATGAGGACTTTTCATCGGCTGCATAGACACGCCAAAGATTTTGAATTAATAGAACGGCGGGAATTTTTCGGCGTTTATAATGTTTTTGACGTTGTTGTTGTTGAACTTTTAAGGCAAAACCTGAGCCAAGTATACCCTAGATGAAATATTCTTCGATTTTAGAAAAAAAAACAAAACGTTCGATATAATTACCGCAGGCAATGCAAAAAAACTAATACCAATAAATGAACATACTGCAGCAATTAATTTGCCGAAATTTGTCGACGGAACTTTGTCACCATAGCCGACCTAAGATTTATATTTACAGAAATTCGTATTTTCATCAATTGATAACACAAAGATTCTTACCGTACACAACGTAATCTATACGAGAAAAAAAAACGAGAGAAAAAAGAAAATAATTGAGATAATTATAAAAATCAGATTGAATACATACAATTCCCCACCAAAGAGCATCGGCAAATGTTTCGAATTTATGTCGATCTGTATCGATCAATGTTGAAATTGAATTCGCAGTCATTAGAATAGTCAAATTATTTGCTCCTTTGGTATCGATAACACTATCTTTTTCAACAAGAAACATTATAAATGAAGAGAAAATTAACACTAAAAATCCAATATAAATCGTAGTAATAAGTTCCTAAAGAAAATCTTGTTTTTTTTCTTGGCTGATTGTTCAAAAATCGAATATGTCTACTTGTCTATGTGCATAAACAACCGATCCTAATAATTTCCATGTGCCACCACGACGATCCATTCGTAACATGCGTAAAATTTGGAAGAAACGTAAGCCACGTAATGCTGAAGCAGCAAAAACACCATTTCCACCTCGACTATTCAAGCAAAGTGTGATAACAGTCGCCACGATCACAGTGAAATCTATTCCAAAATGAGTGTTTTTTGTTTTTGTTTTAAGAAAAAAATCAATCTGTATACCGAGAGCACAAAAGGGTTTCTTCATAAAACGTAGACGACCCATTAATGTTTGATATCGTGAACGACAGCCTGCACTCCAAACACGTAGTGCCAATTCAATAGCAAGCCAAATAACAACAAGAATTTCCTTTAGATCGAAAAGAAAAACAAAGAGGTTTTCGTTTAGTTTTTTTTTGGTTCTATGATTCGATTTGATGTGTCGATATTTACAGTCTGCAATAACACAGTCGACGCTATTGATTCATAATCGGGCATTGTTACAACCACAGACAAGAATAAACAGAGAAAAACGGTGAAAAACCTAAGAAATTAGAAAATTAACAAATTCATTGGTATCAATTCTCTTTGTTTTCTTTAATTAAAATATCAACCAGGCATAGAAAATACGTCATCGGATATCTATTTTGATTTTTATATGCAATTGAACATAATTGACTTCCATCATTTTTTTTCAATATCCGGAAAAAATTCTCTTAGCAATCTGTTGATTCAATATTCTATTCGTATGATGATCATCTCATTTTGTTGTTGTTGTTGTGATTCTTTATTGATCTACTATACACAACGATCAAGAAGGCAAAAGAATTTTTCTTTTTCTCGGTTCAAAAAAACAAAAAAAAAAAGCCGAGTTCTTGTCAAATACTCGTACAGAATTATCAATTCGAGAGATACTAATCAAAATGATTGCTCTTTCAAAAGAACTACAACCTAATGCTAAGTAAACAAAACTTAACTTAAGCGCCAATTAGCTTCTCATAACAACAACAATAACCACAGAAACGCAAAATATACGATTTAGGATTTCTTGGAATTAGTTTCAAAGGATAATCAAATGTTTATCAAAGAATAAAATAGAAAGTAAAAAAAAACGTTGAATATTGCTTTTGACAAGATGATTGTTCAAAGAAAAACAAAAAACAATTTAATTTCCTTATTACTCAACTCATAATCGATTCATTGTTGTTTGTGATCGTGTAAACAGATTTGTTTTAGTCACAAATTGCACTCGTATTCTTGTTTCTATTAATTCTTAGAAGAAAGAAAATCATGCGTGCAGAAACAGGTGAGTAGAACATGACTTGTACTATAATTACCATCGACAGATATGTACGTAGCCAATGTCATTCGAAAATGTTTACATATAAACAAATGAAAAAAACGAGATTGCTAATCACGAGCTTTTTTTTCATTTAAAAGTCACGCAAATTATGGAAATTGTAGGTTAATACCGTCCCGATTTGTTGTACTTAATGGCATTGTCATGTATGGTTTATTTTCTCTTCGAAAGATTTTTATTGATTGAGAATACTACCGTCTATGCAAACATTCATCGGCGTAGGTGGATGTTATATAATTTCGTCTGTGTCATAAAAGAGAACAAAAACCTCACAATAAGACTACGGTGGTATCGATGAATGAATGAGTTTTGCCGAACATTTCTTCGTATCTCATTAAGACATTTCAGATAGATTTTAATGGTCCTATAGGGAGAGACTCTACGACGAAAAAAAACATTTATTTCCGGTGTTGTATTTGAGGTGATTAACGCCTCGAATTCTTTTTTCGGGTAATATTTTTTTCTCAATTAAAATATGTCTTATATGAACTGGCGTTTCTTTTTCTTCTATTATTATCAATTCCGGATGTAAAAGCAAATGAAGTTTGTTCGAAGGAATTAATGATTTTCTCGAGTCATTGCATATATCTTTTCTTAGTTCAATTGTTCTACGAAAGTCAAACGACCAAATCAAAACCAACTCACACCCTCACAACCTGAAAATTGAATTGAAATTCACTTACACAAATGTATGATAAAAAACAGCTTTACAACCATGAGGTCGTTCCAAAAAATTATAGATTCGTAATTGAGTACGACGATAGGATTGTGAACGTTTTTGAATTGGATGAAAAATTAAGGGTTTGCCAAGTAGAGAAACACGTTTTTCAAGTAATAAACGATTATCAGTTGCAGATAAGCCGACTAATGGTCGATATTTTAATGGTGAAACATAAACAGGACGAAATTCAGCACCTAATGTTGCTGCCGAGCTTGTCGTTGTTGTTATTGGTATTGATATTGAAATATCTTCTTTCATATTAATATACGTTATTGATGAACGTGGTTGAATTTCAATACCGGTAAGTTGTGGTGTTGATGAACTTCGATGAATAACGGTTGGTTGATCTTTAGTGAATGTTACGCAGGCTGCACGCGTAGGAGACTGATCGTCGCTTCCATCAAATCCTTTTACTGATGATGATGATGTTCTTGTTCTTGTTCCTGTTACTTCTGTTTCTAATGGAAGAACGAAGGGTGTGGATGGTGATGTTCGAAAAAATTGATCCCTTTGCTGATGAAGAGAATAATTGCCGCAATGTTGATGTCGTTGTTCATTGTTTTTACTTTCCTCTTTTCTGCTTTTGCTATTGCCATTACTTTCTTCTTCGTCATTCTCGTCTCCTGTGTAATCGGAATCTCTCTCGTCATCATCGTTCTCAACATGTTCAATGACGTTTTTCTCTTTTGCTATTGAATTCTGTCCACCAAGAGAACTCGACTCGTCAATTGACATGTTTTTCTTTGTTTGTTTGCGCAATATCGAACGTAATGTTGTCATGGTTGTTTGCTGTTCGGCTAATTGTATCTGTTCATTGGAATCAATTTGAATTGAAACAAGTCTCGTTGTTTCATCGTCTTCATCTTCATTGTCGAAATTCATTTTCGTATTCGATAACATTTGATTACAATTATTAGATTTGATTGCATGATGATTATTTGCTAAAGTTTCGTCTACTACGGGTATCATTGAAGAATCAATTTCGAATAAATGATCCGATCGAGAATGATCCTATTTATCAGAAGAAAATCAAACGAACATTATTTGCCAGATTTTCACCTAAAGCAAAAAGAAAAAGAAATTCAATAAAAAGCAGATGGTAGAATAGAAGTATTATTGCGACGTGTGCATTAACCTTCAACACAATTGGTACGATCCTAATGTTACTATGTATCTGTTATCAGACACGTACTCAACATCCGTTTAATCTCTAATACTTCGATATATTCATTAGCTATTTATTTTTGATTAAATAGAAATTTTCTCTGATGTTTCGTTCTTAATATAAATAAATATATACGTTTTTAATGTAGTCTGACTTTGACATGTCGAAAACTGATTTAAATAATAGATTGAAAAAGTATGATGTAGATAAAAAAGCATTTATCTTCATAATAAATATATTCTATATAAGTAAGGTAATTCCGGTTTGAACAAAAAAAAATATAGATTTAGACAAATATTATCGTACTTGTTTATGAAGAAATCAATATAAAGAATGAATACTATTTTTGGTTTGATTATTATTATTTAATGTCTACAATAGAAGAAAAAGTTCAGTCATATGGGTTTTTTTCCAGAATACTTTTTCTCTCGTATAAAGCTAAAGGAAATTCTTGCCAAATATAACTTATAAAATTTAAAATGTTCGAATAATTTCTATTCACAAGAATATTTCTTCTTTTTTTTTATTATTAAGAATGAAAAAAAAGCAATAAAATAACTGTGCGAACAATGCCTTAGCCTATTTCTTCTGTTTCAAGCTGTTCGTTTCAGTATGATTGATTTCTATTCTATTTATATGAGTAGCATAATGGCATCAATATACTTACTTGTATCAGTTTTTCATCTACTATTATGAAGAAAAATATAACCAAAATAGAAAGAATCAAACTAATGTGTGAACAATATAGATTAACACCAGTCATTGACTCGATTTTTTTCTTCTTCTTCTTGTCTCTCTGATTTCTCAAGATATTTTTCTTTTTTCTCTATCTTAGCTCGTTTCTTACAGTCGAACCCGAGGATGTTTGTCGTATTTTTTCGCTATCGTTTTTTCACCATAATCATATTTCATCATTTATTCGATACTATGTGTCATTTTTTGTTTCCTAACTAACGTACAAATACTCTTGACTGAGAAACTTTTTCATAATGCTTCACTCTCTTTCTATATGTTTTTGTTTTGTGTATTTCCTGTAATGAAAAATAAATCCTAATGATCGCCAAAAGCCATTCAATTGTAGAGATAAAATCTAATGACACACTACCAAAACAGAAAAGACAAAAAAAAAGAACTTGATTCTAATTAAGTGCATACTTCAGGGAATAATCGCATAGTTTTCATTAATCAATCGATCAAAACTAATATATCAATGCGATACAAACTAACAACTTGATTATCTGCTTCGATTTTTTTCTTATTTCTAATTATCACTTTGATCAATTAATCGTAACTCTAGTTGTCAGATGAGAATTATTCGTTATCAAAAAAAAGGCAAAGTCATTAGATTAAATCGTAAGAAAAAAATATTTTTACTGATAAACAATGAATACTAATGATTTATTGACGTTAATCTTCGATTTGATTGTATCGAAATTTATACGATGTCAATAAAAATATGTTAACTCTAATAAAACAATCGCAATTTGTTCTCGTTTCCCTCGATTGAAAACAATAGCGTGCATTGGATGAACTTACCTGATTTATTTAATAAAATAATTTCTCCCTCATTGACTCTCGTAATTAATATTCAATTAGATTGATATCGAAAGGAAAAAGAATGACAGTCAATCTACAGTTTTTGCTTCAACTTACCAATTCAAAAGAAATCTATTGCAGAAGAAACTATCTCTAAACTGCAAAGAATCATGGCATTTCTTTTGTCTTCACTCGCTTCCTTTTTATATTATTTTATCATTATATAGGATTCATTTTCTTGGAAATAATTATTCGAGAGATACGCTCGTAGTCAATGACAAGGATATAAAAAAAAGAGAGAAAGAGCGGAAAAAGGAAACAGTTTGTCCAATGTATATTAATATAATTTGAAATCGATTTTGAAAGGCTGTTTGATTGTGCCAAAAACACTTAGATCCGTACTCATTCTCTTTCAATCCTACTAGATTCAATGTCGACCGAACAGAAAACAAGAAGTCGCCGACATGAGCACCCAAAAAAAAAGAGAATAGATATATATATATATATATATATATAGAAATATATTTGATGAATATGCAAATTATTTTTTTTTCTCTATTAATCGAAGAGATATAAGCGAGTGCGAATACTCACATATCGACACATAAAACAAAACATGAACAGACTAAGAACGAATAATGATCGTAATCGAGATCGAGTTTGTTGGATTAACTATGAAACGAATCGTTCTCTTCTTCTCTTTGTCGACTAGCCGAGTATTCTTTTCTATCAGTGTGCGTTTTTTTTAAGGACAGAAATCATGCGGAAAATAACTATTTCGTAATAAGTTAAATCACTAAACGAAGAGCGAGAGAAAATAAATAGGGTTTATTTTACACTTAGTTTTAAAAACAAATGAGTAATTAAACAAGTCAAATCGGAAATGAAATTCTTCATTCAGAATATTATACAAATTTGACATGTGAATTGAATAAAAAAGATCTTTTGTTTTGGAATTATAAGTATCATCTAGTAAAATGTAATCTAACAGTTGTGTAAAGAAAATAAATAGGCTACGTGTCATTTATGTCGAACTTTAAATTTAGGTAATTATTGTTTTTCATTGAACTGTAAAAAACATACAGACAGGATACATGTATATTAAGAATAAGTATTTCCGATCTATGTCAATTAATTATTTGAAACATAAGAGTAACGTGTAAATCCATTGAGGAAAAACGAAGCAGCCTCGAGATTTATTTCAAATAGGATAATTAATTTTTCTTTTCGAATCTAGAAAACAAAAGAATACATCTAAATATATTCTGCAAACAATTCTTATTCGATTTAGTTTTCTAAATCTACTTGTCATTCGAGAGATTTTTTCCTCTAATTGGATTTGACATTATGTTATTCATTCACAAGTACAACAAAATCAAACAATTATCCATGCAAATCAATTCTTTTTTTTTTGTTTAACTGTGTCCTCAAGACATAGGTGCTATAAAATTCTGAAAGCAAATCCTCAATGACAGACTAATAGTTTGTATCAAGGAAATCAGAGTTCTATTGTTTGTTTGATTACTATTTTATTAAATTGCGCATATAATAGAAATAGTACTTAGGAACAATTATTCAATGAACCCAGATTTTCAAATAGACAAATCCATTTGAAGATTAACTTATATTTTCTTATAGCGTCATTATGCTTTTCACTTACTCTTTGTTAAGCATTCTCATTACTTATCAAATGAAAATACTGATCATTTTTTTTTGATTGTATCTAATGATCATTATCTCTGTCATATTGAAGTAAAAGATAAATTCATAATAGCTTATCGATATATCTTTTCAATGAAAATGATTGATTTAAAAGATCAATAAAATATCGAACTCGTTCATTCGAAACATATACAAATGCATATTTCTTTTTCAAAAATGAAAATGTGTAAAATTACAATTTAATATCAATTGTTTAATATGTACAATGAATAGATTTGTTGACTGCATAGTGTAGTGTAAATGAACAAATACAATGTGATTCGTAAATTGAACTTTAATATATAAAGAACAAAGCGAAGGCAATGATCATTTAAAACATATGTTTAGTTTTCAACAATATGAAATAAATCTTGAGAATGATTTAGATTGTTAAATTTTATACATCGATTATCTCGAAATACGTAATAAATACAAGTATATACATTCATATCTTCTTTTGTCTTCACGACCTCTTCCTATCATCAGATACTGATTTATATATATACATATCCATCGATTGATATTGACGCCCTACCTCAATTAAGGTCATGGTTGAATGCATTTCACTCGGTTTGTCTTCTTGCGTTCACATCCATCGCGGTATATATGCTCTTACTCTCAACCCTGATCGCTTTTATTCTTAAGTTCACTGATATATACTCATCAATCTAAATATACGCTCTTGATTTCAACCAAATACAATGAGGTAAAAATTATCTGCAGTGAAAAGAAATAAATCTACTAAATATTCTTTCTTCTTCGTTTTTTTTGTTTCTAGTAGCACGAAAACTAGGTAAGATAATCCGATTGAAATCAGTAATCGAATGAGAAAACCCAAGATTATTTCTAGTACTCACATTGAACATCGATCAGCACGTCCAAGTAAAGAAGTACATCGTGAAAAAGATTCACATCGTGAAGAAAAATCATCGACACATCATCATTCAGCTGTAACTCATGGTTCATCAACCGACCGTGCTTTTAAAGATAAACATCATCCATTGCTGATTGCTATTTGGAATACCGATCGTACGCAAACAAATGTCGATGAAAAACTCAAAGGTCTTCGGGATTTAATTAAAAAAGGCACAAGTAATTCGAATGATTCAAATGAAAATCTATTTTTCGTTGCTTTTTTGAGATCCAAGTGTTAGTTGTGAAATTCTACATGAACAAACTGGTACGCCTATCGCTCAAGTATCACCAACGATCATAGCTTGTTTCGAAGGCGATGTCGATATCATTCGTTTTTTCCTTGAAGTAAGTCGAGAGAATTGAAAATTTCGAACTCAAGATTTGATTTGTAAATAAAAAAAGAATGCTGCCGATCCAAATCAAACTGAAAGTGAACATCATTTAACACCGATCCATGTCCTATGCGATGCGGAATATCACGGGCAAAGTTTACGAGTACGAGAAAATCTCGATTTTCCGATTGATTTAATTGTTTTCTTCTTATTTTTTTTTCAAAGCAAAAAGATCGAGCTGATCTAATTCGTTTACTAGTTAAACATGGAGCACAAGTTAATCATTTAGATCGCAGTTCAATGGCGGCTATTCATAAGTAAATGAAGAGGAAAAAATGAAAAAAAAAAGTCATTTAAATTCAATTGAACATGTTCTAGAGCTGTTATTCATGATCGACCTGAATGTGTTGAAGTATTAATGGATGCACATGCCGATCCAAATGTCGCCTTTATGGGTGATACTCCATTGAGTATTGCTGCGAGACATAATCGAAGAAAAATTGTTCAGTAAGATAGAAAATGAATTTCATTTCGTCGAATGTTTCTTTTTCTTTTCTTTCAAAAGAATTTTACTCGATCATAAAGAAACAAATGTTAATCATCGAAATGATCAAGGTGGTACGGCACTTCATTTTGCCAGTGCTGGTTAGTAAAATCATTGTTTTGATTTTAAAAAAAAAAGTATTATTCCTCTTTCAGGAATTGTCGATAGTCCGGAATGCGTCGAATTATTATTACATCATGGTGCTAAAGTAAATGCTCAAGATTTAAAAAATAACACAGCAGCAATGGTCGCTTGTTTTTTCAATAAACCACGTATTTTGACAACTTTAATTCGAGCTGGTGCGGATCTAACTGTTCGAAATAATGAAGGTAATCTCTTCAAATTGTCTTTCTTTTGTCACACTCCTACGATGCTCGTGTTTTCCTAGGCAAAGATGCATATGAAGTAGCTGTTGAAAAAGAATTCGATGAATGTAAAGAACTTGTTGGTAAAGCATTAGAAAAACGAGGTATTAAACCTGGTGTCAAACCAAATTCAACAACAGATAAACTAGCTGAAGATGTCGATAAACTCAAACTCAAACGTTAAAAACACGATTAAATACGTGCATACAAAGTTCAAATAGAAACATTTTTATTTAATTAGAATATAGGAGAAAAAAAAAGAACAATTGAGTGCTCATCAGTCAAACTTTGCTTTTGTTTCCTTCATTCCATTGTTGGTCTTATTTCTCATTCTTTTGTTTAATTGCATCAAATGTATTTCCTTTGTTTCTCTGTTTGATTTAAACATACGCATGTGTTTCACATTTTTCTAACGTCAAACAATTTTTTTAACCTCAATTGATCGACTCTCATGTCAAACTTTAGAGTACTTGAGTGGTATATGTATGCGTTTTTTTTTGCCCCCCTTATTCATTCATACTGACAACATTCTTCCTCTCAGTTTTTTTTTCATTCTATTCTTTTCAAAAATCGCTTAACATTGCCGGAGGTCTAATGCTTTTTTAAATTGATTTCCCGCGCGCTTATTTCTCTCTCTCTCCTGTCACCACTTGACTCATTCTTGCAAGTGTTAACTTTTTTTTTCATTGCATGTCATATTATTATGCATATCCAACATTGTCATCTATCGATTCTGAAACAAATGATCATTTTTGTTTCTTTCTGACTTGCCTATCTAACATGAATTTTTAAACAACATACACAAATAGAAACGAGCTTGCTTCTAATAAATCAAAATCGATCTTAGATTTTTTTTCTTCTTTTTCTTTCTTGCTGTTAATTTTTTATTTATATGTCTGTCTATTTCTTCTCTTTTATTCTTTTTTTTTTCTCTTCCCTTTTTTTTTATCGATTGTGTCTGCTTTACGACATATACTAATTATTTTACGTGTGAATGTGACTGTTTCTTCACACAGTAAAAGAATAAAATGAGCAACCGAAGAACAATCTGATTGCTTCCTGAAAATTCTGACAACATCTATAAAGATGATCTATCGAGGTGCACGTAATAATAGATTTCGGCATTTTCTTTGTTTCTTTTTTTTTCTATTATTGATTTGTTGGTCAACTAAACTTTGAAAATAAGATAGTTTTGATTTATTCTTTGAATAAAAAAGAGCTCGAATAGAACCAATAATAGGTGCAATGAGAATTACAAATATGAAATATGTAATAAACATCAAGAGGAAACCTTCAATTAGAAAAAAACGGAAAAGAGAGAATGAGAAATAAAAAGAATTCATTCTCATATAAATATACGAAAAAAAAAACTTAGATTTTTCTTTTGCTGTATTATGAATCGCAATAAGAGAAAAATCGAGAACAACTTTGTGCTTATCTTCGTTTATTATTATTAAAAAAAATATATGCATTCTGTTTTTCTTTTATAATGAATTTATTGTTCGGCGTTCTTTTTTTATCAAAAAATAAAAATAAAAGAAATTTGAGACAAAGAACAAATTGTAAAAATGTTAAATGAAATTTTAATGAAACATAAGAAGAACTGAAAGAATCAATAATTGATTGAATAATCGTTTACTTCGTTTCAAACTTCATATTAATATTTAAGTTCTTGTTCTTTTCAAATAAATATTAACGATACTATCATTTAGAATTTTTTTTCGCCTAATTGTTGCTAATCTGTAATCATAATGCATTTTTTAACAACGTTTTTTTTTCTCTCTCTCTCTTTGCTTGCATTCATTGACTATGAGAGAAATGGAATAGCATCATCAATTTATTTTTCTTTTCTGTTCGTTTACTTTTATCATTCTTTTCCTCTGTCTCGTTCATTCGGTCATTTTGAATCGTTTTACAGGAACTCATCGCGTATTTCCTGTATGTGTGACCGAATCAGCGGTATATTAGCAAGCATCATAAGAAGAACTTTGTTCGAATTTTATCTCATATTAATGAACGCAATGAGGAAAAGAAGAAGAAGAAAAAAGAAAAAAAAGAAATTTGGGCTTTTTTTCTTCTTCTCTTTAGATCGAATAGAACGTTAACAAACAAGTGTAGCAATGAGAATTCTATCTAACAAAAAAAAACTCAAAGGAATGATCGAGTTTATCATTTAGTTCTCTCTCTCTCTCTCTAGTTTTTTTTATATGCTAAGCAATAGCCAGTTGGAATAGGCCTATGTGCAACTACTGTAGTTAGAGTGTCATCCGGAATTTGAAACTCTGTTTTCCATTGAAGAGACGATGAGAAACAGAGAAGAGAGAAGAGAGGGAGAGAGAGAGAAAAGAAAGAGAAAAAAATTTTTTTTCCTCTTACACATAGATTCTACTCGACTAGAACTTCTAACTGCGAATTTATTTGATAGGATAGTGCTCTATTTTCTCGATAGATAGTTCAGTCTCAAAACAAGATCAGAACGCACATATATATATATGAAAAAAAAGGAAGAAGACGAAGCAAAAAAAAACTAGAAGAAAAGAAGAAAAAAAAATTCATCACATCTTTCATCAACATCTCGACTATCAATTCGACATACATCTTTTTAACTTCAAACATTGGGTAAGTTGCTTTTCACCTTGCTGTATTTTCAAGAGAAATCTAATCGATACTTTAATCAATTATTGAGTAATAGATATGTCAGAGTCAATGAATTAACAAATATACGTATACATAGTAAAATAAAGCGAGAAAATATCGAACTGAAACTTTGCATGCTTATGTTATTGTTAGAGAATTAATTTGTCGCGTGTTGAGCTCGACTGCCGAGCAACTAGAGATCAAAAATGAAATGAGACCAACATCACTACTATAGTATGTCTTGTCGTCGGATATTTCTTCTTCTTCTTCTTCTTTTTTTACAATGTTTTGAGCTTATGCATAAATAATATTTTAGATTGCAGCAAAAAGAAAGAAGAAGAAGAAAGGAAAAAGATAGAAGCGGACAAGAAAATGAAACGATGAGTTTCTTCTTTTCATGCACAAAATCATCACAGATAGAACATAGATCGAATGAAATTTGCTTATTGTCGGAAAGAGAACAAGAAACACAGGTAGGATTAAAATGGCATGATGAGAATTGAACTAAAAACGAATGACAACTATCTAACGTCTCTCCTCGAGCATTTTTTTTACTATTGGTATATTGTATGCTTGAATGAATTGTAGAAGATGTCGTTATTATTGACTCGTAATACAGTAGCCAATTTTCAGAATCATTACGCCTTCAGGTTTGAAGAGCAATCATTAGAAGAAGACGATCACAACGGAAGACACAACGAAGGCAAAGAGCTTGTCGAAAGAGAAGTCAAACACTCATATTTGACTTCCTGCAAACATGTATACAATGAAAAAATCTCGAGTTTCTTAATTATAAATCAAAAAAAAATGAGAACAAAGAAATATAAAAAAAAACTTGAAACATTTTATATTTCTTTAAGTTAGACATCATTTAAGTAATATTAAGCATCGCTTTTATCTTTCTCGGTTTGAGATCTTCCTGTATATTTTTATTGCATGCAGAAGATCTCCTGCTGCTCTTTTTTTTTTATTCTATATCTAATTCTCAATTACTTCTTTCGTCTTTTTTCAGCAATTCATTTGCTGTTTCTCATAAAGAAAAGACAATTTTTTGCATCTTCTTGTTTTTATCCTTTTCTCTTGTTCAGTCGTTTAAAAAAAAAGAAAGAAAAGACAAGCAATCGCGTGACGTACATATCAGGGGGTGCGCTTCGATGATCTACTACCGCATCACGATGAGATTTCAATCGACGTGTGTGTGTGTATCTGCGTTGTTCACTCTCTCCCCCTCTCTCTCTTCATTTCCGTAAACTTTTTTTTGTCTCTCTTAATACACAATTGTCTTGTCAATTATGATTTTCATCGTTTCTCTTTTCTTAATAGATCTCATACTTAAATTTCGAAGAGTCTAATCGACAAATTTTGTTTCTCTACGAAGAACTATAAAAAAAAGAAAGCACGAGAAAGAGAAAAAAGTCTAATAATCTGAAAAAATTTTCGACAACAGCGACTCTTATGTTAGCAGTAGCCCCTGATGATTGTATGGTGGATGCACACACGCACAAGGCATTTGTTGATTGAAACATGTCGAGCTATTTCTAAAAAAAATTTTACTGCTATCTTATTCTCCCTCGGGCATTCTCCTAATAGAGAAGGTGCGACACGCAGATCAGCAACGATGATAGCAATCTCTGTCTATCAATTGAATATAATAAATTGAACTAGAAAACAATGTCAGTGCTACACGTTTTTTTTTCTTCAGATTGTTAGAAATTGATCATTTTTCATGTCTTACAATGTTTTAAGAATAACGAAACACTAACAATAGACGATCTCATTAGAGAGAATATTTTTGATTCTTGAACTTTTCCCTTTTGTGTGTGTGTGTGTGTGTACACACATACACGTATGTGTTGTTATATTTCATTTTCTTACTTCTTCAATCGACTTGTTCGCTCTTTTATTTCTCTTCGTCTCTATCAAGTTCTTTCATATTGAAGTAGGCGGGCATCATGTCCGGAGAACAGAAACATTGAAATTGTGTGTATGTGAATAAAAAGCAGCAATACCGATGATGGCAGTTCTCTTTTAGTTTTTTTTAATATATTTTTGATGTGAATATAAGAGAATGAGGGAGAGAGAGAAAGTTTTTTATTTGCAAGTTTAAGTATAGAATCGATTTATGCGTTTTATGTGCTCTTTTCATTCGAATCGATTGTTGGTACATGTATTTTGATGGCAGCAGATTTTGTCTGTTCTTCGTTTCTTCTTCTTCTTCGTCTTCGTTTTTTTCTTTTTCGTTATTTAAATCAAAGTTGAGATTGGCTTTTAAAACAATATAACACAACATCAAAAAGGAAAGAAACGAAAAATGTGTAAGTAAGAAAAACCGCCTCTTGACTTGTATTGATAAGAATTTAGAATTGAAATGAGGTATATTATATATATGTTGACATTTTCTAATTTCAAGACATGATTGAACATGGCCTCAAGTTTGCATGCGGCCGTTGTTGTTCACCGGGCCCGAGAGAAAAAAAAGGGAACATACACACTTGACAGACAATATCAAATAATAGTGGTATGTGAGAACAAGAGAGGATGGAACAAAATTAAATTTTTTTTTCTCTCTTTTTCTCACTCATAAAGAACACGACGTTTTGTTGAAAGAGGTGAAGGGGACTCTCGGGAAGCGCGTGTATGCACTTTTTTTTAACAACACTCAGTAACCATTCATTCATTCATTCTGTATTGTTGATTAAGTGAGAAAAAACAGGACTGTAGAAATGCAGAAATGAAAAAAAAAATTTTAATCATCATTCATAGACTGTAACAAAACAGAAGAATAAAAAAAGAAAGTTTCTTTCTTTTTTCTTCTTTTTCTTTTAAAGATAACAGTCAGTTTCTTTTTTTTACATTTTGTGTATATGTGCTTTTTTAATAGCAGTGTCCTCATCTTGCGTACATTTTTTCGCTTTTGTATATTCTTTTTTTGGTTTGAAAGTCAAATGAAACAGAACAGATGCCGATGTGTGAGAAGAGAGGAAAAGAGAGACCACTAACGCCGGCCTCACTTCATTTGAAAATAACAAGTGAGTGAATGTAAGAATATAAAAAAAAAATTGCATCGATTATAACTTCGTTTCGATTTTTTTTTCTTCTTTTTCTTCTTCGTCTTCGTTCGATTTATTTATTTATTTGATTTAAACATTTAAATGAAATTGATTAAGAAAAAGGAAACGAATGTGAAGATCAAATATGGCTTCGATAAACAACATATTCGATTGATATTTGTTTTGATTTCGATTGATTGAAGACTTTCGTTTTGTCTTGATTGTTTAAACATCATACAGACGCACACACATCTGGAATGATCATTTTTCTTTTTTCATATTTGGAAAAAAATGTAAATATAATGTCTCTCATCATTGGCATCGAGATAAAATAAGAGATAGAGAGAGAGAGCGAAGATATTCAGTTTAGTATTTAGAATAATCGGCAACTTTTCCGTTCTGTGTACTAGAAAATCTAATCTTGACACATCTGTTTCATCTCTTCTTGTTTTCTATGTCTAAGGTTTTTTTTTCTTATCTGGTTAAGTTGTTTGTACGTATACTAAGAAAAAAAACGAGAAAGAATACGGATTATGCTTTACGATCATAGTTATTCTTCGTCTATATATCGTACGTATCGCCAAAATTCTTTTTTTTGTGGTTCTATTCTCATATTCATTTTCTCTGTTTTCTAATAGATACCATTTTTTTTCTTCTCCCTCTTCTTGAATTTCTGATAGCAAAAGCGAGCAAATGAAAGAGAGAGAGAGAGAGAAAAAGGAAAGATTTGTACAGATGCGTCATTATTGCTTTTCTCAATCGATCAATCAATCTGAAAAGATGAGTTGAACTTTTGCTCGCGTACAATCATCATTTTCTTTTTCCATTCACATCGAACTTTTTTTTCCAATTATTTATCTTCTTCGCACATTCAATGTATCCGTACTATTTGACGGTTAACACGATCGTACAATATATATATAAACACACATTCCTGTTTTCTCAGACGAAGAACTGAACACATACGCACACAAATCGATATCACTACATTATTAGTAAACTGCTATTGAGTGTTTCTGTGTTCTTCTTCTTCTTTTTTTCTTCTTCTTCTTTTATTTGATATGTAGAATCGAGGAGAAAATAAAAAGAAGAATAGAAATGATGTTCCTTTCTGCTTCTTTAACCGATTCATCGTTCGCATTCTATACTGATATTCCTTCTTTTTCTCATTCTCTGTTTGTACAGAATATTATTTTAGGAAAATTCTCGTTTTTTTTTCTTTTCTTTTATACAGAGAAAGAGAGAGAGAGAGAGAAATGGAAAAGTTCGAGCTGAATAAGAGTATATGTACAAGCATCGACAGTATAAGTTAGTATAGTAAATGTCGATGAGATTTTTTTTTTCTTCTTATATTCTAACCAACCAAATATATTTGTATGTTAAGAAGATAGCATAATGCGAGTGTGTTTCTTTACATATATTTTCTCATCGATTCCATCGTTTTCTTGAGTATTCGAAGAGAAGAAGAAAAAAATCTTGATAATAATAATAATGGTTACATTCTACTAGATTTAAAAAAGAAAAAAAACTAACGACGGCTGAATTTTCCGGTAAAATTGATTGATGTTAAGAAACTTTTTTTTTAAATAGACTTTTTTTCTTATATTTAAGTCTTTAATTAAAAGTAAAAAAAAAAGTAATTTCTTCTTTTAAATTTACACAGAGCATACATCCGCTATCCTTTAGTTTTTTTTGTTCTCGTTTAGTAATTCATTTATTTCGACGAGAAGATAAGAGGGAGAATATAAATATATATAGGAATCTTTAATCTACTATTTCTTTTTCTTATAGTCAAACTTCTCCCTTCTTCTCTCTTCGTTCTTTCGTTGTGTTTAAAAAATAAAACGATGCAAAAAGAGAATAATTCTTCTTCCCTCGTTTTTTCTTCTTATTCTCTGTATGTAACTAAATTAAGCTGAGACCGATTCTAAAATGAGAGAAGAAGAAAAAAAAAGCGAGAAAGAAATTCATTACGTTGAAGAACTATCAGAGAATAGAACTGTCGAAAAAAGAAAAGTTTAAACTCAAGAGAGAAAAAAAAACAGAACAGTTTTCGAGTTTTTATTAATCCTGATTAAATACATTTTTTTCATAATTGATGTCCTTGGAGAAAATGAATGCATTCATTCTTTTCTTCTCTTATCAATAATCGACCATCAAATAAAAAAAAGGTAATTTCAAAAAAAAAAACAACGAAATTTTTTTTTATAAAAATCATTCAACCGAAACTCAGCTTGGTCTGTTAGCCTTCACTTTCTTTTTTTTTCTAAGGTTTTCTCTGCTTGTTCGTATTCTCGTCTTTTTTTTTTGATTTGTTTCTTGAAGGTAAAATATCGACATTAACTGACGTTGAAAAAAAAATTTGCAATTATTATTATTATTATCATCATAGTCAGTCCACCTTCATGAAAAAAAAAGAAAAACTAATGCAAACAATAAGTCTGTTTTATGCGAAAGAGAAAAAAAGCCCGAGAAACAATATGGATACCGTATATATAGATTCGATTTACTCATTCATTCATTCGTTTCACATCGTTTTTTTATATAATATTGTCATCGATGCGTGTTATATATTAGTATGCTTGACAACAGTATTTATTTGAATCTACTCGAGTTTATCGAGGGCGAGTAGGTGTGAGAGAGAGAGAGAGGGAAGAAGAAAAATTTTATCTTTTTTTTTGTTTCTAGAAATGCAGATTAAGAATAATAATCAGCATTTTTTTTTAATTCCATATATGTGCTTAAGATTTAAAACAAAAACTCAGATGCCATTCATTATTAAAATGTTCGAAGTAAAACAAGGAAAATAAATTTGATGATCATTATCATCCTTTCGAGATTTCAATCATCACATGCACTTTTTCTCTCTTTTTCTTTTTCTTTTTTTTTTCTTCTTCGTCTTCGTCTTTTTCTCTTTTTTTCTCTATCTATTTCTATTTTCTATTGTTAGAGAATTAGATTCGATTTTTATGCATCGGTCATCAGCAGAAGACAAGCAATAGAAAAGCAAAAAAAAATTGACTTTTCTGGTTTAGTTCGCTTGATATAGAATAGCAAATACTCATTGACTTCGAATTATTTTCTATTTATTTTGTTTTTTTTTCTTTTCTATGTTTTAGATTCAGTCATATTGAAAATTGTTGACTGAAATAAAAAATTAATTGATTTTTAAAAATAATTAAAAAAAAAGACACTTGAAAATTCAACGAAAAATTTCACTATGACAGCACGATAATATTGGAGCGACGAGAAGATTTCAAATTGAAAATTTCTATTTCAACTATGATGGAATCAACAACTACAGTTACTGATCAACAAACTACACCTGCTTTACCTATCAATAATAGTAGTAGCCGTCGGAAACAGAGCAAACCTAATCGGTATGTACAGACACATTTTTCATTTTTAACTTTTGCTTTTCCCTTCAAAATTAAATCGATGACAGATGGTCATTGCAATAAAATACAGGAAAAAGCAGCAGCAGAAGAAGAAGAAGAACTTTTTTATAGCTCGATTTCTAATCCAATGAGAATGAAAACCAAAATCAATAATGCAAATAGTAGAACTCAAATTCCATTTCTAGAATCATTTATCTCGTTCTTTTTCAACCCATCAACTTCATCTCTATGTTGTGTGTCCGAAATTACAATAAGTTCTAATAATAATAAAAAAAAAAGATGAAGAAGAAGAAGAACGATGAATGTTTGAAGAGAAAGAAATGCTTTCATATACATTTACACAAATAATAGGATGCGAGTATTCTCTTTCGTTTCAACTAATGTTAATATTTCTACTCTGAGAGAAAAAAAAACCACGAGAAAAGAAAGAAAGAAAGAGAAGAAAAACTGAAACTGTCTGTCTGTGTGCGTATGTGCGAGGGTTATTGATGAGATGCACACAGAAACGGAAACGAAACTCATCAAGTATTTGCCTCCAACAACAGACGAGAATGACGAATAGATAGATAGATAGAACTCAAAGAAAAGAAAGAAGAAGACGAAGGAATAGATCAATACAAGAAGAAGAGAAAAAAAAAGAAAAACTCATAAATAATGAGAAAGAAAGCGGGAAACGAACTCATTCAAATGCAAATATACGCATCAATGAATGAGATTTTAGCTTAAAGAAATAGAATAAATCTTTAAAAAATCAATCTAATATGTTTCTTATTTACTTTTATTTTTAATTAGAATAATAACCGTGAAAAATGATTTTTCACGCTTTTTTTAATCGATGAAAATTCAATTAACACACGCATACGTTGTTATATCTAACCTTTAAAAAAAAAGTTTTTTTTCTCTTCTTTCAATGTTTAGTACTATTAAATAGATATATCAATCTTTTCACTGAATAGGCTCATTTCAATATTGACATGATAAGATTTATGAGAATCAATTTGTAAATTCCCTTTGGAATAAGAAACAAAAGAAGAAAAAAAACGAGAAAAATTCTAAATTCAAAACAAAACTCTGTCGATTTGACTTTAGACTTGAACATGTTATTGTTGAAAGTTCATCAACATGCGATACATTAAATCCATCTGGAGTCCTTCCATCTCTAACACAATATCATGTTGCTGCTGAACAACAAGAAAGTGCAATAGGTGACGATGATTCTGATCGTGCCAGTTTGAATTGTGAAGATGGTTCGTTATCGTCACATTCGACCGGCGGCGAACATTACGCTATGGAAGATATTTTAAATCGTTCACGACGACATCTACATCAACAACAAACACATTCGAATGAGAAAACAAATTTCAATGAAAATCTTTCGAAAATTTCAATCGAAGAAAACGAACAAGACGAACAAATCGATTCGGATAATCAAGGAACAAATGTCTTAGATTTTAGTATGAAATTAGATGAGTTCAATAAACAATCAGCAAATCGTTCACGATCACTCAATCCAATGAATAAACCACGTTCATTAAAACGTAAACATCAAAATGGTTTAACTGATAATAATAATGGAATAAAAACTCGACCATCGGGCATTTTTCATGCCGATGCTTTCTGTGGAATTTGTCGAAAAGTAAATCAATCTACAAAATTTTCCTTTTCCTTCAATTTTTTGTTTCGTTTCTCTAGGAATTTTGCAACAAGTATTTTCTTAAAACTCAGTAAGACGAAACAACGAATGCGTATTGTTTCTAATCGATTTTGAAAATCTATTTAGTTTGGCCAATAAACATGGTATCCTAGATCAATCGGCTATTCCATCGGTTTCAACTTTGAATCTTTCATCTCTACAAAATCATACTGATATAACCAACGATGATAATCTTCAACATCCATTTACTGTCATTTCAACATTATTACAAAATGGTCATGAAGATTATTCGTCATCACCGAACTCGCCATCATCAGATTTATTAGTCAATCAACAAAATCTCGATGATGGTGATGACAATGAAACTGAACTTAGTTCATTAAGACATGAAATGAATGGTGTCATTGCCGGTGATGATGATAATCAACATGATGATAACGAACAAGACGATGATGAACAAGATGGTACACATATAAATTCATTAAGAAATCTTCCACACAAAATAGCCACTATTTTATGTAATGATAATACAGATAGAAACTCAATGTTAAATGATAATGATGATGATGAGAATAATCAACGAGATTTAACAACGAATTCGCCAACGAATAGTCTCGATTATCAACAACAACAAGCTTCATCATCAACGACAACAACATCACAAACATCGATTCTACCATCAACATCAACGGCCAGTCTGTCACGACAATCTTCAGGCAAATCAGCTGAAGATTTTTGTGATATCTGTCAAAAACATTTTTGTAATAAATATTATTTAAGAGTATGTCAACGAAAATTCAATAGGCAACAAACATAGAAATTCGTTTGTTTGTTTATTTAGAAACATCGTTTAGATGTTCACGGAGTTCAAACGGATTCAAATATAAAACCATACAAACGTATTGATAGTAATTCATTATTAACAAAAAATTCTCCACCATCAACTTCTCAGATATCTTCATCGATACAATTACCATCGTCATTTCCAAATGTTGCATTCAATCGTATGTTATTCTTCTTCTTTCAAATGAATTCTTTAAAAAAGAAAACAAAATTTAATCTTTTTAGCAGCTTCTGTTCAACAGAGTCTCGGCATGTTATTAAATCCGATATTTTCTCCTCTTGTTCAATCTCAAACCAATTCTGAACAATCACTTCTATCATCGAACAAACGTCGTCATACAGATAATTCAAATGAATCTTCCTCATCAACATTATCACTAACTAAACCACAATTTCCACCATCATTATTAACAGCTGCGTCAGATGTAGCCAGTGTGTTTGCAAATCAACTCACATCAACAACAGCAAATTCATCGAAATCACAAATTAGTACTTGTCATTTATGCGGCAAAAAATTTCAAAATAACGAATATTTAAAATTACATCTAACAAATAAACATCAAATAATAGCCACAGATAAAGATCTGGATTCTCAACAACGAGCAAAACTATCGAGTCTTATTAAATCATCATCGAATGGATCATTGACTAATAATAGTACAGTTAAGAAAATCAAATTAGAAACTACTGAAACACCTTCGATAACAACAACGAACGTTATTAAAGCTGCATCACCATTAGATGTCATTACATCAGCGAATTCGTCGGCAGTTATACCCGGCATTGTCGATACGTATTTCGCAGCGAAAATGGCCGATCGAGTTTCGTGTGATATTTGTCATAAGGTAAATTTACAAAAAAACACGGATAATCATTCATTTGATTTCTTGTTATTGTTGTTGTTTTTTTAGCAAGTATGCAATAAATACTTTCTCAAAACTCATAAACTCAAAGTGCATGGTGTCGGACCAGATCCAGCAAATACATCATCATCATCGAATCCATTGAATAATTCTGAACTCAATGATGATACGATTGATCAAGAACAACATTCTCGATCATCATCATTTGATGGTAGTCCGCCGCAACTTGTTGTCGATGAATTGAATTCAATAAATGCCGAACCAGGTGTTATACCAAGTCCCGATGAATTAACAGCATCGGTTAACACTTGTATCTCAACAAATAATACGAGTGCAAGCAATGATTCAATTGAACAAGTTGCAACAACCAAATGTGAACTTTGTTCGAAAGCGTTTCCAACGAAATTCTTTCATGTTCATATGAATAATGCGCATGGTATTCAACAAGCACCAATCATTATGACAAATGGAACAAATAATGCAAAACGACCATTGACTAATGGCAATAACAATAACAATACAGCAGCAACAACAACAACAACAACAACAAATGTTCGTCTGAAACAAACACCACAAGTACAACTACGAGTTACTTGTCAAGTATGCAAAAAGGTTTGTACATATAATTTATAGTTTATTACAAATAAGAAAATGAATTGTTATTGTTGTTTTTTTTATTATAGGAGTTATGTAATAAATACTTTTTACGTGCTCATATGCGTAATGTTCATAATATCTCAGTCGATGATTTACACTTAATTCAACAAAAATCTCCGTCACAAGATCAACAAAATAGTCAAAATGCTCTATCATTATCATCGAATATTCTCTCGTTAACATCAACAGATAATGATATCAATGGTCATACAACTGATAGTAATGACTCGGAAAATCTTCATAATTATTCATCATCAACATCTCTGATAACAACAACAACAGCCAATCTAACAGGAACAAATGACAATAATAATAATAACAACCATCTACTATCTATGCAACCTTTTCTAGTTGAAAGTGATGATGATTTATATAAAGATTTATTTGTGCCATGTATGGTCTATCTACCTTGTCGTCATCGTGTTACGAAACCATTGGAAGTATCACTACGACTCAAACCGGTCGATAATACATCTTCCACAACAAACGCAGCAACAGTTTCAACAGCTGATTAAAACGAAAAAAAAACAAAACAACAATATGTTTCTAATCGATCAATATATACATTCATTTATTTGTATGCGCATGTATCTTTCGAAGCTCACGTTCAGATATCTTCTAAAAATCCTCTACATTTCTCTTTTGTTTCTCCTCTCTCTCTCATGTCTTATATATCTATATGTGTGTGTGTGTGTGTTGAGCTAGTCTACACATCTATTCTATCGAACAGTTTTGTTGCAATCCTTATTTTTGTATCGCAATGGTCGCTCTGTTTCCTTATTTACATCTCGCATATGCGAATATAACGAACAAAAACCCATGACACACTATGCGTGTATGTATAAAAACAAAAAAACTAATTCTCTATGTGTGCAGTGCAGTGCAGTGCGGTGTAGTTTTCTCAATGTATATGTACTTATATCTATGTGTGTGCAATTTCATCATCATCTCCTCCTCCTTCTTTTTCTCTTCTCATGACAAAGAACAATGCTTTGTAGGTGTTTTGTGTACATCTGATTTAGTATATATATATATATCTATCTATCATATCTGCAATTTATTCTCTCTTGTTCTCATCTTTCATTATCTCCGGCTTGAGTTTCTTTCTGTTGAACGAACAAAACAAAAGGGCACATCTATTCGTACGAAATCAACTTCTTCTCATAATTTACTTTCTTCGTTTTTTACCCGTTCTTCCCAAATCTATGCGTGTCGTGCAATTTCAAAACACAAGATTTCTCTTTCGCTCGTTTTTTTTTCTCTTCTTTTGTAATTTAAGGAACAATTTAGACACAACAAATAATACACATCTATGCCATACAAATTTGTTGTTTTCCTCCGTTTTTCTCCTTCTTCTTCTTCTCTGTTATGAAGATCTTCTTCTTCTTTTTTCTGAAAATAGTTCTTCGCATGTATCGATTTTCTTTCTCTCTTTCTGTGTGTGTATCGTTTTTTGCTGTGTGTGTGCGTGAACAAAAAAAGCACAAATGTATACTTTCTAGTTACTGCCACAATAACGATAAGTGGTGTGTCTGCGAACAAAGTAAACTAACAAAATGATAACTATATATCTTTAATAATCAACGACAAAAAAAAACGTGAATAGAGAAAGTTTTGATTAATATGGTTAAAAATGTCGAATTTCATATGAGAAAATAAATTCATCATTTGCATTAACTGGTGCATTACATTTAACGATGGTATTATCACGAGTACAAATATTATTCGTTGAACTTTTTAGTTCTATTCCTGTGCCAGCAAAGAATTGCTGTTTGTATTCGAATATAATTGGACGATCTTTGAAATTTTTCACTTGAACTTGAATATTATAAGGATATTCACGAGAGATTTGATCATAATTGTAACTGGGCGCTGATGCCGGTTGATTCGGTGCGAGTAGCGTAACATTTTCCGAATAACTAACTTCTGAATCTTGTCCAATTGAAAATTCATGTTTATCTTTAGCAGCAACATTTGGTAGAAGTGTCTCGCCAACGATTCGATCATTTTCTCGAACTAAACAACTACGAAGCAAAAAACAAAGAATGGTGAATGTTCGAAATTTGCTTTCCTTACTTTCCATTGGAAAGATATTGATCTGTTTGTAAACGATAGGCACGTGCAGCTTTTCCATTACTCGGATAGGCTGAAAATACTTTTGTTATTAAATGATAACGTTCAACATTTATCTGTGGACAAGGCATTGGTAAAAGATAATTTGTTTGACTATCAATTGTAAATGGTTTATCGATAGAAAACAGATGAACACCTGATAATTCTCGAGGTGCAGAAACAGTAGCACTCGAAGACATTGCTCTTGGTTCTAAATCATATGCAGCATTTTTTGCAATTGGTTGATTGTAATTTTGAAGATTAAAATCACCAGAAAAGAGTTCAGCTTGATCAATTGATAAAGATGGATTTGCATTGTTTCGAATATTTGCCATTGGAATAAGTTTAGCTTCATCTTTATCCAAAAATAATTGATATTGTGTTTTCCATTGAAGATTCGTTTGAAGATAACTCAAATATATATTTTCATCATCTGCTGTATACGTAAAATTAACGTAATATGCATTGTCTACTGATGGTTCTTCCAAATAAAAGATATCATTTGGTGCAACTGTAAAATACATTCCTTCGCCATTAAAAATCGAATCATCTTGTAGTTTAACTAAATTTCGTCGTTCATCAACAACAGTTACTTTCAAAACTGTATCGGTCGACTTATGTAAAGACACGGGCAGACGAGCAAATACTTGTGCACCATTCAGCGATTTTTTCTTTCGAGTTATTTGTTGAGATGTAATCGTAACATTCTTACCGATTAAATTTATCGAGTCAGGCACAATTGCATTCCACTCTTCTTCACTAAATTCAATTGGCAATTTATCAATCGGTCGAATGATTTCAGCTAAATTTGAATAAATTCGAACGATTGAATTTTGTTCAGTTTCACTGTTTACGCAAACAAAATTGAGTAAGAGCAAAACAAGCAAATGAAAAAGGGAAATAGACTTCATCGTTTATTTCGTATATACGAAATAGAAAGTATCGTCTTACGATGAAAGAACACGTCCTATTTATACATGAAAAACAAGTGACGGTTTTGGTTGAATGCTCTCGTAATACAACTTAAGTACAAACGAAAATAAGGACAAAAAAAAACGTTGGATACTTTTTTGTGATATTTATTTAAATGCATAAAAGAAAAGATCGATTTAGAAACATGATTTTAACGAACAATCGAAAGTGTATAGGAAACAGTTTTGATTTCATTGGGTTTTAATGTTAAATTGGTTTTAATCGATGATGCATCTTGGACAAAATGATATTGATTTGGTCCTTTAAATGAATATTTATGATAGATATGAAGACCTTTTTGTTCATATTCGATTTTCGATGAGATTTCTTTGAGATTTTTCACTTCGAGATTGATTTTATACGTCGATTCTGTACGTGTATTAATCATAATTGGCATAAACACTTTATTATTTTCTGTTTGACTAATAACTTCGGTTTCGTTAAACGTACGTGTCGATATTAATGTAACATTTTCCTTGTAGACAATCGCCATATCTTCACCAATAGAAAATTCGTATTTTTCTTTCGCAGCAATATTTGGCAAGAGAATTTCACCAACAATTTGTTCGTAATCTCGAATAACCGCGTTTCCGGATGGAAGATATCGATCCGAAACTAAACGATATGAACGTTGAGCTTTGGCAACTGTTGAAATCGTTGAAAATAATTTCGAAATCGAACCATATCGTTCGACTGATAACGATGGACGAAACATTGGCAAAAGATAATTTGTTTTTCCTTCAATGACAAATGGTTCGGAAATCAAATAACTGAAAACACCAGCTAATTCAGCACCTTCGCCAACTGTTGGCGCCATGATTTCTTGTTGATCGACCGGCGCTGCAACTAATAAATGTTGAGCAGCAAATTCATTGCTAAATCTCGATTTACGTAATGGTTTATCGAGTTGTTCACTTGATAGATTAATATCTCCACTAATAAGAACGGCATTGCCGATTTTCAATGGTAGTTTACCGTCATTTCGAATATTAGCCATAGTAATTAATTCCGATTTACTTTCGAATAAATTCAATTGATATTGTGTTCGCCAGAAAACATTTGTTTGAAAATAACTGACATGAATTTTAGCATTCTTTGGAATATATTTAACATCAACATAATATTTTGTTTTAGCTGGTTGTTCAAGATAAAAAATTTCATTTTGTTTAACAGTAAAATATAAAATTTCGTCATCACCAACACCAATTGTTGGATCATGAACTTGAACTAAATTCTTATCTTCATCAATAAGAATCGCTTTAATTAATCGGTCAGCTTTTTTATCTGACGATGATAAAGGCGAACGAATATAAACCTGAGTACCATTATATGATTTCTTTTTTTCTGTAATTGTTTGTAAAGTCACATTGAAATTATTACCAACAAATGTTAGCGAGTCCGATCGAATAGCATTCCATTCGTCTTCAGTAAATTCCAATGGTAATTGACTTACAGGTCGATTGAATTCTGCAAGATTTGAATAAATTCGTACGTTGAACACCGAATCATCGCTGTGCACACGTGAAAAAAGACCGATAAGTAAAATGAAATAGATTGAATTCATTGCTAGTGAATGTATACACCGAATAAAAACATCTGGCTAGTCACGTTGATTTATATATGAGTGTGTGATATGCGATCGTTTCTCTCTTTGTCTATATGTGTAATTTAATACGAAATTGTTCGTATGTTTTGTATTTTTCTCTGCTTAATACTGGTCTAGACTAGACGATTTAGATTAGATATCAGAAAGAAATAACATGCGCATATTACACAGATTTTTTTCATTTAACCAGAAAAGGAAACCTACAAGATTGTTTTTTATTTAAATCATATGAAAAATACAGATTGTCGAGAATTTTTCGATTTTTTCATTCCAACGAGCACATATATGAATGTCACCTTGAATTTGAATCTGTTTTTTTAATATATTATTTTCATATTCATTATCATTTGGCACCAGAACATCGTGACCATTTTTAATTTTGACTGAAATTGCATTCGGAATTTTCATATGAAAAACTAAACGTTCATTTCTTTGTACGAGCCGTCGAAATGGTTCGATTAAAATACATTTATTTCGAATAAATGACGACGATCGAATAGGAAATGTTATCGATCGATGAATATTTGTAACATTCAATTCCATATAAATCGTTTCTTGATAATCCGTTTCTGCAATCGTTTTCGCATAGAGAATGATTTCATAGAGACCATTCGTCGGTGGTGCAAAAAAACAATTAATTCGATCGATTTGATCGACATCATGTTGACATAACGTGTGTAGAAGCGAAGGATATTCGAGATTTTTAATTTGTAATGACGCAATAAGATCGACATAAGCAGGAATTTTGAGAGAAATTTGAAAGAGATTTTCAGTGATTTGATTGAAGATTTGTTTAGGCGAAAGAAGATTTAAATTTAATCGAAAATAATTCGATTTCATCAAAGGTAAATTACGAAAATCAACTTCAGTTAATTTCGGTTCGAGTAATTGATAATCTTTTGAAAAATGTGTATAAATAAATTCTTCAGGCGACATAAGAAAATAGAAATCTGCAAGTTCATGTAAACGACCAGCAATAATCGACCAAGTAACATCAATGAGATACGTATTTTCATCGATAATAATCGCATTCCAACGATGTGAAATTTGTTGAAAATTATCATTTTGTTTAACCGAACCTTCGATGATTAAACATTGAATATTTAATAATGAACAACATTGTTGATAGAAGTCAACGAAACCGTTTGTTGAAGCCAATCGATGCTGAAGAATATCTTCGAGAGAATTCTTTCGACAATGACTGCCATAACGAATGTATTTACCAATCCAAAAGAAAAGTAACCATGCATATTCGATAGGATTACTGCCTGATTCTTGAATATTCGATATGAGAGTTGAAATCGAACGAACATTTGACCATTCTCGAATGCTTTCACGAAAATATCGATTGGCAACGATTGTATCACGTTGTTGACGAAAAGCTACATCGTTACGTGTTCGTTTGAGATCAACATGAATTTCAATTTGTTGATTGACTTGCGGAATATTAGTTGTTAGGATGCTTGATGTCGATGCCGAATGATATTCATTGAAAGCTGCAATTAATGCTTGTCGAAGACAATCGATGGATGATGTTTGTTGTTGTTGTGTCAATGCTTCGATGAGCATCTGTTTCTGTTCAATGAAAAGATTAGTTAGAAGCGTTTGATTCGTTTCATTGATTGAATGAAAAGATTTATCGAGTATTCGAGAAAGAATATGTTCGAGTTGAGTTATCGTTTGATTATCGATGGGTTTCGATGAAATTTTCTGAAGTTCTTGTTCAATTGTTTCGATTACTGTTTGTTCGAAATGTTTTATTTGTAATTGAGGTTCACGTTGTAAAACTTCGAGTAAAATCTGTTTAATAACATCAACAGATGGTAAAACGAGAGATGATTTATGTTGTGCAAGTAGTTCACGAAGTAAACGTTTTTGTTCATTGAAATGCCGAATGATATCATCGTTTGATTCATTTTTTGTTTTGATTTTCTTCTTATTTTTCGATATCGATCGATTTCGAGACAAATTCGTATTAAAACTAACTCGAGACTGTTGATTTGACTTGAACTCAAATTCCGATAGAGTCGGCTGTTTCAGTGATTTCGACGATTGACAACGATGTAACGGTTGTTCACAAACTTGTGCTGATATCGATCGAACTTTAACATCTTCAGCAAGAAAAAGTCTATTGATCGGTTTCGAAGTTTTCGTTCGACGACCGAAAATACGAGAAAATGTTGGACCAAGCTTTATTGAATACGATGTATCCTGAACAGTCTTGTGGTTGTTAGCCATCGGAATATGCGTTCTTAGATTACAACAAAAAGGAGCGAGAGAGAGAATTTCTTTTGTTGCTATATACTTTGTTTCTTTCGGTAAGAAACAAATTAGAAATCGAATTCTAATGATGACAACCGAAAAAAATAAACCACACAGGTTTCATACAAATAGAAATAGGTTTCGCCGCGTATGTATTAATTTATGATTGTTTTATTAATCAAATATGATTGCATAGAAATGAATATCTTTATCTCTGAACTTGTTTTTTTTTTCCTTTCAAGTTCGATTTTGAAAATCGTGATTATATTATATTCATAAATGACAACAAAAAAGAGTAAGACCAAAGCATTGTACTGTTGCTTTTCTATTCAATTGAAAAAATAAAGACGAACAGAACGATGAATTAACTTTCAATCAACAAAAAGAAAAAAGTAACATCATTTAATATGGAATCTACTAGTTTTTTTGTTTGTTTCACTCTTCCTTCCCTTCGTCTATATACAAACATACACACGCACGCACACAGAAGGTCATATCAAGACAAAAAAAAAGAAACACAATTACTAACAGTATGAACAAGAACAGAAGATTTATGTTTTGAAGATCGTGCACATTGCATTGAAAATTTGTCATTTCTCGTTTTTGTTTTTATGAAACAGGTACAACTAAAATAGAAATGAAACGTTAAAATCAAATATTTCATTGAGATATTTTCATCGTACTTAGATCACGATTATATTGAAATGTAGCTACTCGATCAAATTCATTTCGTTTATATTTTTCTCTAACATTTGTATGATAAACTGATCGTGATACATTTTGCATGAGATTGAGAATTTGTTCGCTACGTCGTTCCAATTCATCACGTTTATATGGTTGATGTTTGAAGAAACGTTTTTCTGTTTGTAAATTTTCGAATTGTCGTGTAAATTTCAATGCTAATAACAACGATGCTGCAGCTAACATTGAACCAGACATTTGTTCCGACAAACAATCATCACAAAGAACACATTCAATCATATATTTCGATAGCGAATAAATTATAAAATGAAAAGGTAGAAAACGAAGATAATAACAAAGAAAATGAATTGCTAATGGATATTCTAGAGGAAGAAAACAAAAAGGCAAGAGTTTTAGTTCAAAACGAATTGAAAGTGAAAGATAGAAAGACGAACCAAGTTCGAAATCGAGTTGAGTTAGTAATTGTTTTTCACCGTGATTTAAAGTGATTGGCGTGACATGATGTCGAACATCGAACAGAGATAATAACGAGTTCGTATCTGGAACACGACGTGATTCAAGTTTACATGCAATTGTAAAGCAACTGAAAATAATTTCAAAGTTTCGTTACTCGAAAATGCAAATAAAAACCGTCGAATCTTACTTAACAGCTCGAAGTTGTAAATCAAGTTTAGTCATTTGATCATTGACGAGTAGAATTCGATCGATTAAGTGAATAGTTCGACAGAGAATAGCTAGACAAAGAGAAAACGAAGGATTTGTTTGAGATCAATTTATTGAAAAATGTTGTTCAACCTGCGTTTAATCGATGATAATCATGAACTGATATAATCCAATCGATTAATTTACATCGAACTTTCGGTGTAATGATCACTGTTGAATTGTTATTGCTTGATGTTGAGATACTTTGAGCAGGTTTCAAGGTATTTGTTGATTCACGAAGACGTTTCGATGAACGTAAGACATCATTTTCCGACATAAAACGTGCTTCTAAACTGAGTAAATACTTCATCACTTCTTTTTCATAGGACGTTTTCGAAAGAACATCATAGAATGGATGTGCTGACGCTTCGGTACCATTCGTTACCGGATACGAATCATCGTCATCATCATCATCATCTGTTTCGTTGTCATCAGTTTTTTTCTTTCCATTTTCATCGATGGATATTTTCGGTGTAAAATATTCTGTTGTCGAACATTGTTCAGTTGGAATTAAAGAGGATTCATTTCCGTTTGTTTGAGGAGCTGTGATGAGCATTTCGTGCAAACGTTCTTGAATGTGATCGAGATCATCATGAACATTCGAGCGTTTTATTGAATCGATTTGTTCAGATTTAATTTCATTCGTTTCATGAAGATTTTGTGTCGCTTGAAGAACCGTTGGATTTGTTGTTCGTTTGAGATTGGAAAGATTTTGTGAAGTCTTATTTTCGATGTTTAATGGGCGTGAAAACATTGGTCAAGTTTAACGTTAATAAATTGTTGATTTGATATGTTCTTCATAAACTAATATATATTTATATAAGAAAATTAAACAAACCACTAGAATTAGTTTCGAGAGAATTTAAGTTCGCGGACAAAGAACGACCAATCAAATATTCGAAATTTCTTATTGAACAAATCTTTTCAATTAATTTCTAGTTAATTATTAAACTGAGAACGATTAAAAGACTAATAATCAAATCAAGTTCAGTTCGAACATCTTTCGCTTTTTTTTGAGAACTGGCGGCATCTAGTCATTCAAGGTTTACATGTAATTCGAAACTCACAAAAATTATGAAATTTTACATTCTGCGAACATAATAATCAAGGACGCATGCTTGCCAGCAATCTGTTTAATTTAAGAGTAGGAGAAAAACTTTGACTATTAAATCATGTTTAATTTCATATATGTAAGTATACACGAAAGAAAAAAAATCATGTTTTGTTATTGTCTATTGACTTTGACTGGGAAAAAAAGTGTGATGTTGAAGGATAAATAAAGAGAGAATATTTAACTTTATTTATTCTGTTGTTAACAACAGAACAACAACGATAAATACATTTTGTCAGCCATGTGCTCGTAGTTTAACGTAAAAGAAATGCAACAAAAAAGAAACAGAATGGGACTTTTTTTTTGGATATATTTTATATTTATTGTTGTTTTAGAAAAAAAAAAGAACTCACGACTGAAAATAAAAGCATAAAATTTCTTCTGAATTATGAGTGATTCATCATCCAATTCCGCTACTAATATGGTTAACTTATATAGTAAGCGATTGAAAGAAGTGAATTTTAACGAGAAATTAACAAATTTTCGTGCCAAACTCGATCAATGGCAAAAAGAATCTCATCGATTAATCGATGAATATTATCAACGAAAATTAAATGAATTTCAAACGAATTGCAATGAGCAATATTCGAAAATTCAAACAGAAATCCTTCAATTACAAGATGAACCCGAAAATACTGATCAACGAACAGCAAGGATAACTTCTCTTGACAATCAACTCAATGATCTCGAACAAACTTCATTCGAAGTTCATCTACGATCATTAATCATACCGGAAAATTCAATAACAATTCAAAAAGAATTTCATTTACCACAAATACCGAATAATTACTCGAAAATTCCCTATACAGCTACGAGTTCATCGGCTATTGCAAGTAATCACGAATATTTACTCATGCATCAAGATCCGTATGTTTTATATCTCGATCAAGATTTTAAAATAGTTAAACAACTATTTTGGCCATATGGTTGGATTCGTGATATGTGCTGGTCGACAACATTAAATTCATTTATTCTAATAACTGATAATCAGATTTATTTTATCAATAATCAATTCGAAATCAATCCAGCCAGTAAACAAGATATTCAACAAATTTGGTTTTCTTGTACTTGTTCGAATGAGTTTCTTTTCCTATCGACGTGTCAATGGGGCTCATTAATCTATCAATTCAAACTTGAATCATCACTTAATCTAATTCAACAATGGAAACCACCATTAACTTGCCAAGATTACGAAGGCATCAATGATATTCAATGTAATCAAGAAAATCTTGCTTTAATGATCAAAAATCCTCGTGAACATACAAAACGTATTGAATTAAAATCTTTCAAAACATTTTCAACACTTTGGTCGCTTCAATTAAGTATCGGTCCGAATATTCGTTTGTTTACTTGTTGTTCAATAAATACAAACGAATGGTTAGTTGTCGATGGAACAAATTGTCATATTTATCAAATAAGCAAAGATGGTCAGTTCAAGAATAGTATCGCCTGTCCAGCTGTACCTTATCGAGCAAATCTATTTGCTTCGAATATTTTAGCGATTTCAGTCGAGAATGATTTGAATTTATATCGAATTGCGGTTTAATTCCAATGTTTTCTTTAATCAAGACATTTTTAGAATATTTTTCTTGCCTAATCATCGCATCATTATATAGGAATGACTTTCAGACGACGGCCGTTCTTTTCTTTTTCTCTTCATTCTTCCTTTTTGCTTGTTTTTTTTTCTTGATATTCTTCGAAAAACAAAGTACGTCAATCTGTCAATTTTTTCGATGGACAAAGATAAAATATAAGACTTTTAATTTATGGTAAGTTACTACTAAAATGTTTAACATTGTTAACATGTAATTTTAAGAGAGATTTCTCTTTTTTTGTTGAGGAGTTGAGAATTTGCATTTTTTTTTCATTATTGAACTTGTTCTCATTTTTGAGGTTTTTCGATGACATCATTGGGAGAAAATGCAAAGTCAAGGTCATAATCTTATATAAAATCACATTGACATTGTGTGCATCAAAGTCATAAGTGACACTTGTATTTTCGATCGTAAAATTCTACCGAACATCTTTGAATTTAGTGTATATAACAAGTTACTCGACTCGTAAATGTCTTGTAAAGCGGTGAGAGCGACAGTAGAAAGAAAGAAAAAACGAGGCTTGTATATTGGTTCCTTATTTTTTCTTCTTCCTCGACAAAAAATATTTTAAAAAGTAAAATTAAAAAATTGGTGGAACCAGTGTAAGACGACAATTGGAATGCGTGTACTTCATAGACAGTAAGATTGCATGATTTGTTACGCGCTTTTTTTTTCTCTCTTGTCAATTGAATTACATCATGTCGTTCATCCTAATTTCCGCTTGTTAGTCTTAATTTTATTACTATTTATTCTTGAAATAGTTCTTTATTTGCATAGTCAATTGATTTTTATCTATAAAGTAAAAAAAAAACGACGAAAAAAAATCAAATGACTTCATCAACCAATTTAACAACAGATTCGATATTATGTAAGAATAATTGTGGTTTCTTTGGAAATCTTGTTTTCGATGGATATTGTTCTCAATGTTATTCCGAACAGCAACCTGTCTCGCCACATACAAACGACAAGAATAAACAACAAGATAAACCTGTCATCGAACCCGAAAATCTCTCACTATCGAATCAATCAAAGGCAGCAATCAAACATTTTCCATCGACAAAGAAAGCTCGATGTCCAAATTGTAAAAAATTCATGGGTATTTTACAATATCCATGTGCATGTGGCGGATATTTCTGTTCGAATTGTCGATATTCGAATGAACATCAATGTCCAATCGATTACAAAGCTATTGGCAAACAGATTTTAGCTAAAAATAATCCGCAAGTTATCGCCGATCGTGTTCACAATCGACAATAATTATTCGATCCAGGTATTCAAATAAGAAAGAAAAACACAACATCTACTAAATGACAAACGAAGACGAATTATTCATTCATTAATAATTATTATTATTGAAGAAACTTTAGAGGTTTTTCTTTCTCTCTTTCTTTCTCTTTTTCGGCGTATCAATCGAAACAACAAAAGTGTCGAATCAAACAACAAAAAAAGTTGTTAAGCAGAGAGAAAAAAGAAAACGTGTATGTAGAAGAATGTCCTTATAGAGAGAATATCATGAGAAAAGTGTCCGAATGACTTGAGCGAAGAAAGAAAATAAATCCCAATACAGAATGATCGAATCGAACGTCTTTTATCTGTGTCACATAACCAAAAAAAACACACACACACACAAACACATTCAATGAAAGGGGGAACTTATATTTAAAACAAAAAAAAAATTTTCTTTTGTTCGTATTTTACACCTATACGTTACTGCGTGCACACAGTCCGATATATGATAGTGTTAAAAATATGAAAAAAAAAAGATGATGGACTGATCGTGCCATGTGGTATAACAATGGCAAAATTGACGAGCAATACACATCGAAAGAAAAAAAAAAGAATAGAATCGGTTTTAGTCTGTCTGTCTTTCTTTTACTTTCTTGCGTTTCTTTTCCTTTTCTTTGTTGTTATTGCCACTACTATTCGCGCGTATCCTTACTCCCTCTCTCTATCTGCCTTACAGCTGCATATGTCTATCCGTTTTGATGCATCTTCAAATTATCTTTTTCTTCTGTGCTTTTTTTTTCTATTTCATATCCTGAAGATATTTGCTGAACTGTCTCCTTCTATTTTGTTTTACTATTGCCAATATATGACGAGACGAACAATATTATACATCATCGATAGATGTATATATATATACGTATGTACATAGAACTAAAAGAAAGAAAACAAACGTTAATCTATCAATCATTCAAAATTTACAAGATGAGTTAAAACGAACAACTCGTCTATCAATCAACTTATTCGATGAATTTTCGTTTTTGTTATTTTTTTTAATAATATTTCTTCGTCTTCTTCAGATTGATCAGTAATGAAATAAAACAAAATCGAGAAGAATGAGTACAAGTACAAGTGAACATTCATCATCAGCAACTAAAACAACACACACAACGATTGAACAATCAACCGATGATCTAACGAGTTTAGTTGATGGTCGAAATAAACCATTGGTTGTTATTCTTGCAGTAACACTTCCTACATTAGCTTTTATTGGTATTATAATTCTATTATTTACATGCTATCGACGAAGACATGCAACACTTTGGTTGAAAAAAATTGGTCAGTTTAATTTGTTGATTTCGAATCGTTGATGTTTTTTTTATTTTTATTTTTGTAGAACATTCGAATCGATTGCAAGCCATTGTTGTCAATCTGTCTTCGGCGGCAACTCAATTAGAGTATGTCGCATTTTTGCTCTCTCTCTCTTTCTCTTTATGATTCAATTTCGAATGTTATATTATTTTGCTTTTGAAGATATCCAGAAAAGAAAACACGCCTTTCTCATCGACGATTTTCACAACCACGAACAGAAACAATTGTTTATAATCGTCTGGTAGATAATATTAAAAAAATTCATAATTTATCAATGAATGAAATTGACATTTTCTCTTTTAATTAGAGTACTCCACCGACACCAGTAGCTATTAATTCACATACTGATTTGAAACAATTGACTGACAATAGAAAAGCTCATTTTGAAGGCAAGAAAATCGATTTGAAATCGAAAATAATAATCATAGACATTTATTCTAATAGGCATAACGAATGCAGCGTTTGATGAATATCTTGTTAAAAATGAACAACAACCTGTCCTACGAACAAAACTACAGCAATCATCGACAAATGGACAACGTATAGCATCAGTAAAACTAATAAATCATTTGTCTATATATTCAATTCAATGTACATTTATTTATCAATTAGATTCATACAGATTTTCCAATTTCTCTTCAAGCACCTGTTCGTACAATAACATCAACTCTTGTCGACACCATAGCCATACATCGTCTTTCTCTAATTATTGATGCGAACAATACATCATCTTCATTAGAAACAACGACGACAACTAATAATCAACATCCATGTATTCAGAGTAGACATTCAGGCACATCATCATCCTACTCAAATAATTCTCAAACGGTGCTTCTATTTTCTCAGAGAACTGAATTGTGATTATTTTTCTTTTCTTCGAATTTAATTTAATTTAATTTTTCTCCTCCTTCTGACGTCTTTTGTTTCATATTTCCAAAAGAAAAAAAAAGTAAATTAAATATTTCACATATGTTTATACATACGAATCAACCTCAACATGTTATAATATCGATGAAAATTGTTTGTCAATGTTTTCAATCTCGAGTCCTCTTTTTTTTATTTCTTTTACTGTTAAGGATCCACTAATAAACAAATATGGGGGATATTGCAAAAGATGTGTAAACAAAGAGAGAAAAAAAAACAAACGAAAAGAAAAACAATAGTGAAATCAAATGATGACAAATGTACACAAATACAAAAAAACAAACAAACGAGAGACGAAAATAAACCAAAATGTATTTTGCACACATAAGAAAAGAAAACACACGACACGCATGAAATGAGAAAGAAAGAGAGAGAGAAGGAAAAATAATCGTAATAATTCTCATACAGTCCTTTTCCGTAAAGTTAGTGAATTCAATAAATCGCACTGTTCTTTTTATTCAGTGTATTTAGATAATTATATTTATATTTCTATGTATAATGGTGATGGCTCATCGTCACCGGTCGAGGAACAAAATAATATTTGACGTAATATGAATAAAAAGGAATATGAAGGAAGACTTTATTTAGTTCAAATTGTTCATCAGGACGTTGAATAGGTTGTTGAACTATCATCGTCGTCATCTTCTTCGAATAGAACACCAGGCTGATGACGACGTTGATGAAGCTAAACGAAGAGAAAGAAAAACAAAATGCATTTGTTTAGTTATGTTTTCTTTTTCGATTCAATTCGAAATTTCTACTTTTTGAAATTGACAATCGGAAAATAAATCATGTAGAAAACGTTGTGCCGACACTCGGACACTGCTTAATGTTAAAATATAACATATTTCCGAATATAAACAAATATTATTAAATATTTGCGGTCGACTTTCTTTCCAACTAAAAAACAAAACGATAAACGTCAATTGAATGTTTTCGAAATTGAAAAACACAAACCTAAGAAGTTTCTTTTCGATTTCATCTGCATGTATCGCAGCTATGAGACGGCTAGCTAACGCTTTGACATCGACAAAATCCGTTTGCATGGTTATATGTGGATTTTCATGTGGAATAAGATTGGTTGAATTCGTTACACACATCATGCAAACATTGAATACGGGCGTAGTCGGTGGTTGACTCGGTGGAACGACAATATTTTGATCTTGGCTTGTGGTTACAGCTGGCGATGAGGGTGTAAATTCTATTGAATGACATTGTTTTTTTCGAAAATCAGAATGAAATTATTTCGAAATTGATCCTACCGCCGGAACTGTTCGATGCACCGGTAGCACTTCGTGTTCGTAGGAGATCGGCATTTGTATTTCCACGAGAACGAGAACGAACAAGATCCGACCAAGTTTCGTAGTTTAAATTGTAACCATCGGATATCTACAAATGAATATTCAACACAAAAAAAAATATTCGAGATAATTTTACCTCAACAACTTGACGAATATCCACGGGCACAGCTAAACCACGATAGACAGTGCCATCGTCTTCGTCTGCATCATCTAAATCCCGTTGTTCAGACGAATATTTTCTACCAAAAAAAAAAAATTCATCGAAAAACAATAATTCGAATCGAGCAAATCGTTTACCCATCTTCGGTAAGAAATTTGTCGAGTTGTTGATCATGTAATCCGTGTGATTCATAGATTTTCTTGTAGAATTTCGGTGTCGATCGATGAAATGGCACAAGCAATTCATCGTTATGATGTGCTTTCGGTGTTTCATCGAGATTCGAATCATTTTGATTGCTATTCGCCAATTGTGCGTACGTTGCATGACTGATTTTCTGCACGCGTCGTGCGTATTCATAACCGGCTGCATCGAGTTTGAGAAGAAAATTGCAACGTAATAAACGCGAACGATAGAGTTCATCGGTTGCCGAGGGTTCCGATGCGCCGCCATGACCCGGTGCTGGCGCGCGTAATGCTTGAATGACTTCAGGAACCTTTTGTAGTTGTTTTGATTGACGTAATGCGTTTGATTGATGTGCAGATTTTGAACGTGGACGAAAACGTTCGAGTGGGAGACTGTCGGTTGCTGATTGTGTGGCTGCTAATTGAGATTGTTGATGCGAAATATGAGTGCCGTAGGTTGGCGAACGAGAATATTCGACATCGGAATACGAGCTTGTTGCTCCACTGGCGATGCCCGAATCACGAGTTACTATTGCATTTGCTAGTTCTTTTGATATACTCGAACAACGACGAATGGGAACGCCGACGGATAGAGGAGCACCGCCTGGTTCGAGAAGATCTTGAAATGTAACCATAGCGATGGTATTTGTTGGAGTTGCGATGCCAGTTTCTTCGGGTATCGAAACTGAAATTGAAATGATGAGAAGATTTTATCGAGAGAAAACAAAAAAACAATTTACCTGTTCGAACATCGGCTTTGTCATTGGCATTGAGAAGAATCGTTGATGGCATGGTTAATGATCGTCTTGATTTCACATCGGCTCCGTTCGAATCTTGTTGACAAGTTAATCGATTTGTTGACGTAATGAGATCGGCAGATTTTTGATCGGATAAGTCCTGTTTATTTGAATTCTCGATTGGATTTTTCGTTTCTATTGATACCGGTGGTGTGATTTGTAGTGAAATGTTTTTACCGGATGATGAGCCTGAACATTTCGAAATGCGTCGTTCAGATGTTAGGAAATTATCCGTATTGGATACAGATGGTGGAATCGAATGCGAACGAATGCGATATGTTTCCCAACCGAAATCTCTTAGGGACACTGACCCATACGGAGTTTGAGCAACTAAACTCAGTGCGTAGAATGCCGTACTAAAACGAAAACAAATTCGATTAAGTTGTTGTTTGTTTGTTTTTTGAAATTATTTTACCCTCGAACAGATAGATTTTGACATTCTTCAGCAAATCTTAGAAAATCAGGTAGCAAATCTTTCTCCATAAACCATCGGTAACCATAATCTGTACTCGCCATATTCGCTAGAGCCCAGAGTGCTTCTTTAATTACTCGTGTTTCATTGACATTGATACAATTCGTTCGATGTTGTTTCAATTCAGTTGCATATTTTTCTAATCGAGATTCCGAACGTAATAGAACAAAACCATCATAATGCAAACACAATTGTCGATAGATATGCGATGAAACATGAACAAATGCGCGAGGTTTTCGTATTCGATTTGTTGTTGATGTTGTTTTACGTCGTTCGAAATAATCATCGGTTAATAATGTTCCACCAGAATAGGCTGCGAATAATTTCGTTTCAATAAATGTCACATATTGAGCATTGAATGTTGAATCCCAATAGGCAAGTTCTTCACGTATCATGGCGATATGTTTTTCATCGTGTTGAACTTGATGAAATGATAGTGAACTTATACGTGCTGCAGCTAAATGATAAATATGCGATAGATAAGAATTGCCGTTTTTAATCAATGAAAATGTTTGCCATTGTTTATAAAATAAATTGACTAATCTCTAGAAGAATTTGCAAATTTCGATAGATTAAAAATACAAAATTCAAAGAGAAATAAAAAAAAACGAACTCGATCTTCGAGTGCTTCGTCAAGAACTGCGGCTGTTTCGAGTAGAACAGCTTGATTTGTATCATGTAATTGAGCTGTTAGAAAGCTTAGACCCCAACTGCTGAATGCAACTGGATTAGCTCGAAGAAGAACACGCAGGAGACTTGTACTGTACAAACGAAGAGCCTAGACAAAAAAATCGAACGAAATTTTTTCATCAATCAATCGACTCCTATTCAATTACAGTGCACGATGATTTCAATGCTTGCATTAGATAGGCTCGACAAGGTCCTTCATAATAATAATTAAATGATGATAATGCAACAATCGCTGATGTTGCAAATTCATCGTCCATTTTTAACATTTCAGATAATCTAAATCAAAATCAAATTCAGTTAATTATAAGTCTAATCTTTTCTCTTTTGTTTTTTGTTTCTAACCGAGTGAAAATATCGCTTTCAATCAAAGCTTGTGTACCAATCGATGATTTACTTAATCGACCAAGAAATAAATAATAATAGACACTATTTTTTGTTAATAAATCATGTTCGTTTATATATGCTCGACTAGTTCCTTCTTTAACAGCTGTTATTGACTAAAAATCAATTGAATTATCATTTTTTTCGTTTCTAAAATCTTCAAATTTACTTGTTGCAATGAACTACTGATATTTCTCAGCAATGTTCGAGCGATATTACTGGCTGTTATCTTAAAACAAGAAGATTTTGATTGCAGTCGATGAGAAAATGTTCTCATACTTTGATATAATTTGTTGTTGGTTGAAATGGAAATACTAAGAGATCAGCAAAAGCTAATAGAGCTCGACAGGTAACATTTGATAATGAACTCGTTAGAGAAATATCATTGAAGCCACCGCTTTGTTCGGGTTTGAAAAAATCACATAATTTATTTAAAAACCTAAATACAAATCAATTGATTTCATTCTATTCTCGAAATCAAAATCGAATTATTCGACAAAATAGAAAAAAAACGATAAAGCTATGAGCACCAATCTAATTTAGCATCTTACAAATTTCCATTTTCTCAATATAAATATATCTGTACGGTACAATTGTTGTTCTCGTTTCTATAAACAACAATCAAAGTAAACTCACTCGCAAATGTCGCCTTGAGCTTGATTGGCTTGTCGTGGAAAATCCTATGCAAACCAAATATGCTTCCAGCTAGCTTCTTGTCATCATTGTCTTACTTTCAATAGCGCTAAAATCAAGTCCCAATTCCATTTTTTATAATTATTCACTTGTAGAACGTTGGTATCTCGAACATTGGTATCGAATTTCTCAGTGACGGGCTAAAATAAACAAATTCAATCATTTAAATTCAACATTCAACTAGCAAATCTTGTGAACAAAACAACGACATTCATGCACAACAAACATATGACACTGCCTAACAGATTGAATTCACGAGAATAGTAAGAAATAGACATTCACCCATGCACAGTTAATATTAATAGACGAGTTGGTTTTTTTTTTGGTTCGAAAAGAGTCGAGTGCAAAGAGAGAATGATTGATATGGACACATGGAAACGCACGCACGCACACACACATTCACAAATCACAAAACAAACCACACTTGTTCCTGCTCTAGTTTTTTTTTCTTTACATTTAACGTCCGAAATGGAGTGGCAAATGACCATTTCATAAATGATGGCTAGAGAAAATAGAAAGACAGAATAAGATCACGCGATAATCTTTTGTCTTTTTTCGTCTCGAACTCCTTCAATCATCGAACAAATGTACTTACAGATTCGTCCATAACCGAAACAGATGTTCGACGATTACTAGAATCTGTGCCGATAATTTGTGGTAATGTATAATAATCAGCTAAATGTTGAGCATGATAAAGCAATTGAGACAATTGAAATGAATATGTATAACGTGTTCGTTGTTTAAATTCAAAAAATGCATTTATATTTAACATTGCTTCTTTGGCAAAACTAAATGAAACAAAACAATTATTTGGATATTTCAATCGAATTTGTAAGACGAAATACCTTCGTTTGATACTGTCATCATCAGCTATAGCTACATCCATTAATAATGGTAATAAAAGAAAACTTTGTTCTTCGGGTAAATACTCATTACACTGAGAAAAAGAAAAGCAAAAAACAATAGTTTCACTTTTGATTTGAATGAATATTTTCTATTTACAAGCCAAATGAAATTAGCTAAAAGAAGTGTTGCTCGAATGGATAATATTGTGTTATCACTTGTACCTAGTTCACTAATTGCCTGAGAGAGAAAGAGCAAACAAAACAAAAGACAGATATCCATAATGCAGACGAGAAGAATCGATCGATTGTTACCTCGATTAAGCCGGCATCAATCAAGGTAAGAAGCATTAATGCCATATGACTATCAAGCAAATTCGGTCTGAATATAAAGAAAAGAATTCAAGCAACTAAAGATCTAACTGATTCATAAATGTCTTTGATTACCTTGTATAAGATAAACGTGGCAATTTAGCAGCACCTTCACTAGCTACATATGAAAAACCTTCTTCGATACTCGTTAAATTCCATGTAGGATCTAGAAAAATTCGAAATCAACGAAATCAATATCGTTCGCACATCGAATATTTACACATTGATTTCAATGCAGCATCGTAACTATCACAGACAACGGGAATTTCGAGATGAAGTAGATCGTAGAATAGATCGAGAATCGTCATCTACGAATAATTTCAATTGTGAATATTGATTTGAACGAAAAGAAAAAAAAACATCGAAATTACTTTGATTGATTCAGACTGAACAAGTAAACAATTAACAAGTAAACGTATTGAAGAATTTCTCGTTTGACAAAACGCAGTAAAACCTAAACGAAAGCCAGATGCAATCAAAATTGATTGAGTAAATAACTGTTTTACCAATCCAACTATGTAAAATTGTTTTCAATGCAGATGCACAAGCTTTCAATGTTTTCAGTTTATCTGCTTCTTTAACAAACAAACGTTCGATTCTAAAACAAAATAAACAAACATCGAATTTTGTCGTGAGAGAAGTTTTGACAAATCATACACAGCTGGTGTCATTCCACGACGATCTCCTGTTTTCAATGAACCTTTCTCACATAATGAAAAGATTGCTACTAATTGCTAAAAACAAAACAAAGATGATGGAAAGAAAAAACTAAGTTTGATAGACATACACTGAACATATTTCCAATGAGTTCATGTCGATCACGCATTCCTTCGTCGACAAGTATCCAAGCCGGACCACTTGGATCAACCGAATCAATAATAGTCGGTTCACTATTATCATTGATTGTGAAACGATCGACTGCATGTAATAACGCGTAAAGTACACTATCGCAAAGTTCTTCTTGTTCATAATCGACTATAAATTTTAACATCGTATTTATAGCGTTACATTCATGTAACACTTGAGGATTTCGTAGAGCTAAATTTATCAATCAAAATAAGAATACGAATTGTTGTAAGAAAATAAATATTGACCTATTTCACAGAGCAATTCTAAACATAATTTGACCATTTGATCAGATCGAATGATTGCCGTTGTATTGGCTGTACGAGGTAGTAAAGTTATTTGACTTGATAAGACAATAGCATCGAGAACATAGACAAATGAATGAGGTATACGTTGAGGATATAAAATAAATAAACGACGGATAAATTTGTATGCTTCTAAACGTTCGCGAGCATTTCTCAGATCGATTGTTAGAGAACTAAGAACGAATTCATATTTTTCAAAAAAATGTCGAGAGATTTTCTCTTACCGACAAACGAGATAATCAAGACGAGATTCGAGAAATTTATCAAATATTGTTATACGATGTATTGAATAACGAAGTGCACGCAATGATGCAGCTCGAACACGTTCGATATCACTTAGTAGAAGTAGTTGAAGTCTACAATCATAAGAAAACGAAGCTCATTAAAAAAAAACAAAATTCTTGTTCTTCTTCGTTATTACCCGTATACAATAGATTCATCTTCATTTTCGATATTAACTGTCTTAGCAACATAAGAGGTCATATCATTGAGCAAAGTACAAAGGGGTTTCGTTTGTGCATCATAAGGTGTATGTGGAGATGATGCGGTTAAGATTTGATCGCATAAATGTAAAAAATTTGTCGCCATTCCAGACGAAATTATTTCGAAATTTTAAATTAGAATCATTATGTTTTTTTCCTTCATCTTAACTATATCTAGAAAAGAAAAGAAAATACAAAAAATATTTGGCTTGTTTATTGAATGAAAAATCACGGGTATAGGTCATTGCATATTTGTTCGTTATCTAGCTGAATTAAATATAGTCTTTTGTTTTTACTAACAAATTATCGTTACAAGTACAAAATAAAGAATTACAACAACAATAACAACATAAAAAAAAATCTTTTCTATATCTTCACATTATATACAAAGCTAAATTAGTAATAGAAACTTTTCGATATCGCGTTGATATTCACGTGGTCGTTCCATGGAACCAAAATGTCCTCCATCCTCGTGAAAAGCCCATAATTTGATATTTGGATATTTTGAACGTACAATTGTACGTGGAAAATAACATAATTCATGACGAAAATTAATAATAGCAACAGGTACGGATGCAGCCAATGGACCTTCGAGTAATTTCGATTCATGACCCGATTGAACAACGGCAACTTGTTCGAAATAGATACGCATTGATGATGCTATCGTTCCTGTTGTCCAATAGAGCATTACATTTGAAAGAAGTTGATCAAGTGTAAAACGATCTAAACCAGAATTTTGCGAACGATCGATATCTTCAATTGAATTACTCCATCGAGACCATTTTTCTAGGATATATGCGACTAAAAATCGAATTGAAATAAGTCACAAACAAATGAATGAATCAAATATGTACCTAAACCCATCGGTGAATCGTTCAACGCATAACCAATTGTATCTGGTCGAGTTGCTTGTAAATGAAAGTAGCCCATTTCCTGCCTAAATTCTCTATATTATATCGAACATATTCCTTCGAAAATCTTCTCTCCTACCATAAAATTTTCAAATAATCAGTTAGATCAAAACGTTTCTTCAAAAATTCCTGTTCGTCAAAATCCAATACAATCGACGGGCTGATATAATGTCCTGCAATCATCTGTAGAACATGTTTCAATGCTAAATGTGGCGTTGGCAATGTAATTAAAAGTCCTTGGACTTGACTAGGATACAATTGTGCCATCGAAGTGCCAATAATCGATCCCCAATCGCCACCACAAACAACGTATGAATTGTATCCAAGACGTTGCATGAGATTTTGCATGATTCGAGCTATTTGCGAAGGACTCATGCCCGGACGGACAGGAGCATCGGAATAACCGTAGCCAGGCAATGACGGAATGATTAAATCGTAGATTCCACTCGATGATGAGTTGAGAAGACGAGCAACATCAAGATATTCAAGAAACGAACCTGGCCAACCGTGTATAAAGAGAATAGCTTGTTTCTTTTCATTTGTTTGAATAGTTTGTGTAATACGAACGAAATGTATATTTAAACCTGCGATATTTGTTTTATAATTATCGAATTTATTTAATTCTTGAACAGTTTTCTTCCAATCGAACGTGTCGAGCAAATATTCTCGAACACTCTCGGCTGTTTGACGATGAAAACCGTATGTTGATTTATTGACTTGACGATTGTCAAGAAGAATTTGTGGTTCGTAGAAACGTGTTTTACGTACACGATCTAACATATCATCGACTTGTGATCGATCGAATGGAATTTCAAATGGTTTTATGGTGAAATCTTCTTGCTCACTGGCTAGACCATTTTCCGGTCCGAAATATTTGACATCAATAGTGTAACACGGAGGACGTCGAGCTTCGAATAATACTTTCCAACCGTAGATAACTGCAAAAATAAGAGCAACTACGGCTAAAACACGACTTAATCGTGATAAGCCCATCTGGAAAAAGAAAAACAAATGATGATTTATCTATTTTTTTGTTTGGGTTCAATGTTGTGTTTTTTTTGTATTAAATAGAAAAAAAAATGAAACGGACAAATAACTAAATGATCTTGATAAACTACACACTGTTTGTTGGTGATTTTTTTTTAAATTTCAAAAAGATAAAGCTTATTGAACAGCACCGGATGCTGCTTTGACGGCTGCTTCTGCACAATCGATTTCAACTTGAGCTTCAGCTTTTTGTTTTTCATCTTTAGCTGATCCCAGTCGACGTTGAGCTTCGGCTAGAGCATCTTGCGCTGCCTATATATCAAAACCAAATCTGTTTTCATTTTCTCGAATTTCTTTTTTCGCGATTTTACTTTAGCATCAAGATTTTCAACAAGTGTGGCTTCTTCAGCTAATAATTGAACACTTGAATCTGGATGAACGGCAACCGAGCCGCTGCTTACTTCAAAACCAAATCAAAACAATTCAATTTCAATTCAACTTATCTCTCATTTACCGAAATATCGTTTGGTATTTCCATCATTTTCGTAGACTGAAACAACACCTGGTTTGAGTACACCAAGAATTGGCACGTGATGGGCTACAGATATCGATCATTGATCAAAATACCTCGTGTTTTTCAAAAAAAAACATACCGAGAATACCCATATTACCACTCATCGTTGGAACATCGATTTGTCGTACATTTTTTGCTTGATTATAAAAAACCTGAATGAATATTAATCAATAAAAAAAGTCAAATCTCGAATGGAAATAGTTGGCTTACTTCTGATGGCGAAGCAAATGTAAAAGCCATATCAGCAGCTGAACCAGACGCTGCTGCTGGTGTTGCTGATGTAGCTTGTGTACGAGCTGACATCAATCGAAAGAGTGAATTTCGATTTGCAGTTCGGATGAATAAACGAGCAGCAGACATAGCCATCTGAAAAGGAAGCAACAAAATAATCTAAAGACGTTTGAAATCACTTCAGTTTAATGAAAAGAGAAAACAAAAGCTTTCCTTCGTAGGTATTTTTCTTATACAAAAAAAAGAGAGAAAGAATGGACAATCGGAAGTAAGAGAGTAGGGAGAAAAGTAACTAGAACTAAAAAAAGAATTGATGAATGTGTTTCTTTTTTCTAATTAATTATTTTAAATAATTGAAAAGTCTCGGTGACCACTAAAGACAAAAAACAATAAATTTTCAATCTGAAATAAAAATTGATCTTACGCATTCATCAACACAATGGAGAAAATCTAGTAATTCTTCATTGCATGTTTCTTTTGTCCATGGTTTACTATTCACTCGATCGGTACATTGTTGTAAACGATTTTTCAGTTTTTCACATCCGTGATCATTAGCACATAGTTCTTTCAATTTTGCTAATGGATCCTAGGAAAACAACAGAGTTTATCTCAATAGAAAAACTACGATTTGCGCATACCGTATCGCCAATGCCTTTCATTTCTCGTTCAATTTGCGTATCATTGAAATGATGTTTATGTCCACCAACACCCATTGTAATCAGTTCGACAAACTTCGCTTTTTTTGATCTTCAAATGTAAAAGTAAGAGTATCAAAAACAAAAACCTCTTTGTAGAGAGCATCCATGAGAAAATTTGTTGACGCAAAAGACCTCTAATCAATCGGCCAATGAAAGTAACATCGATAGATGTCAGTCGAAATAAATAATATCTTATTTATT
>Ga0209960_1000538_pt1 | contig 75697 bp, 70 predicted proteins | sample ThiBiot_500_plan_2_FD_183947 | JGI IMG/M metagenome (GOLD analysis project Ga0209960, IMG submission 183947) | Wastewater bioreactor microbial communities from Cape Town, South Africa - Thiocy_expt_500_plan (SPAdes) | ecosystem: Engineered > Bioreactor > Thiocyanate-remediating >... | reverse complement strand
CGCGTCGGGTGGGTTTGCGCGAATGCTCGAATCCGTTGTCTTGATCTGCGGCCATTGCCAGGGTCTGCTGCTTCATCTGCGGATAACGTTTGACCCCCATCAACGGTGGACCTTAATCAGCGTTGCCTTAGGGTTGCCGGTGCGGGAGTACCCCCAGGCACGACACGTGTACAGGGTTGACCCGCCCAGAGTTCGCACCGGTTGTTTCTACAATGCCTCGGGCTGCGAAGTCTCCGGCCTGGCTCTCTGTACCCCAAGCCAGGCCGGGTTTTTTCAATCAATCAGGAGACCTTCATGGATCGTCGTTCCGTCATAAAAAATGCAGGTATTGCAGGCGTGCTGGCCGCAGGCGTGGCGCCCGCAGTGCATGCCCAAGCGGCAGTGCGCTGGCGCCTGGCCACCAGTTTTCCCAAATCGCTGGAAACCCTGCATGGCTGCGCCGTCAAGTTCTCCGAGACCGTGAAGGCGCTTTCGGGCGGCAAATTCGAGGTCTCGGTGCACGCTGCGGGCGAACTGGTGCCGGCTTTCGGCATCGTTGACGCGTTGGCCGACGACTCGCTGGAAATGGGTGAAACCGCTGCCTACTACTACACCGGCAAGGATCCATCGTTCGCTTTCGGTTGCGCGATTCCCTTTGGTATGACGGCGCAACAAAACCAGGCCTGGAAGCTGCACGGCAATGGCCACAAGCTGATGGATGAGCTGTACGGCAAGTACAACTTCTTCGGTATCAGTGCGCTCAACACCGGCACGCAAATGGGCGGCTGGTACCGCAAGGAGATGAAGACCCCCGCCGACTTCAAGGGCCTGAAAATGCGCCTGGGCGGCGGTGTGTTCGGTGAGTCCATGGCCAAGCTGGGCGTGGTGGCGCAGAACATGCCTGGCGGCGACGTGTACCAGGCCCTGGAAAAGGGCACGCTGGATGCGGCCGAATTCGTGGGGCCCTACGACGATGAGAAGATGGGCTGGAACAAGGTCGCCAAGTACTACTACTTCGGTGGCTGGTGGGAAGGTGGCGCGGACCTGGAGTTCTTCATCAACAAGAAGGCATTTGCCAAGCTGTCGCCGGAAAACCAGGCCATCGTGCACGCCGCTGCGGCCGTCGCCTACAACGACGGCACTTCCAAGTACCTGGCCCTGAATCCGATCTCGCTCAAGCGCCTGGCTGCGAGCGGTACGCAGCTCAAGCGTTTCCCCAAGGCCATCGTCGAGGCAGGCTTCAAGGCCGCGCAAGAGGTGTACGCCGAGCACAGCGCCAAGGATCCGCAGTTCAAGAAGATCCTTGACGACCTGCGTGCCTTCCAGCGTGACCAGATTCTCTGGAACCGTTACTCGGAACTGGCATTCACCCAGGATATCGCTTCGCTGAAGATTTGACGCCCTGAGGGGGCGCACTGCATGGTGTGCCCCGAGAATAAAAAAACCGCGGCCTTGGTGCCGCGGTTTTTTTATGGGTACACACGCCCATGCCTGGGCGTGCTGGCACTGGCTCAGGGCTTGCCGGTGGCGTCCCTCAGGGCCTTCATGGGGTCTTCCTCGCCCGCCGGCGCACTGTCCGTGTTCGGGCTCGGGGACTCACCGGGCAGGGTGGATGCTTCGCCGTCTTGCGCAGACGGCTGCCCGAGCGCATCGTCGCTGTGGCCTGGTTCCATGTCGCCGCCCTGGTCCAGCTGCTCCAGCATTTGCTCGCCAACGGCCTTCATGTCCACATTCACTTGTTTGTCCAGGTTGCTGGTGACCAGGCCGGGGAAGGCAATCAGAATGACGACCATGCTCAACTGCAGGATCAGGAAGGGAATCGCGCCCTTGTAGATCTGCATCGTCGTCACCGGCGCCATGGTCTTGCCTGTCACGTGGTCCACGTAGGGTTTCTCGGGCGCGACCGAGCGCAGGTAAAACAGCGCAAAGCCAAATGGCGGGTGCATGAACGAGGTTTGCATGTTCACTGCCAGCAGCACGCCAAACCAGACGAGATCGATGCCCATCTTGTCGGCAATGGGTGCGAGCACCGGAACGACGATGAAGGACAGTTCGAAAAAGTCCAGGAAGAACGCCAGCACGAAGATCATGACGTTCACAAAAATCAGGAAACCCAACTGACCACCGGGCAGCTTGGAGAGCAGGTGTTCGACCCAGACCGGGCCATCCGCTGCCTGGAACACCATGCTGAAGATGGTCGCGCCCACGAGGATGAACATCACGAAGGACGACAGCTTGGTGGTGGTGTTGAGCGCCTGCTTGAGCAATGGCAGGCTGATGCGCCCGCGCATGGCGGCCATCACCAGAGCGCCCATGGCGCCCATGGCACCACCCTCGGTCGGCGTGGCGACACCCAGGAAAATGGTGCCCAGCACGAGGAAGATCAGCAGCAGCGGGGGGATGAGCACAAACGTGACCCGCTCGGCCAGCTTGGACAGCAGGCCCAGGTTCGTGACCCGGTTGACGACGGCGATGAGCCAGGCCAGAAAGCTGCCGCCGCACATGGCGACGACGATTTTCTCATCGGTGGGAACGAATTCCACCAGCTCGTTCTTCCACCAGGAATGCACGGCCTCCATGTGCTCTGCCAGGAACACGGCCACCAGCGTGGACAGGGCGACGAGCACGGCCAGCGAGGTATAGCCCGAGTGGCCGTTGGCTTCGCGAAAGGTGCGTGCCTCGGGCGGCAGGGCAGGCACTGTCTTGGGTTTGAAAATGGCCAGAGCGATGATCCACAGGATGTAGAGCCCCATGAGTGCAAAGCCGGGGATGAACGCCCCCTTGTACATGTCGCCCACGCTCTTGCCCATTTGATCGGCGAGCACAATCAGCACCAGCGACGGTGGGATGATCTGCGCCAGCGTGCCCGAGGCGGCGATCACGCCGCTGGCGAGGCTGCGGTCATAGCCGTAGCGCAGCATGATGGGCATGGAGATCAGGCCCATGGAGATCACGGAGGCAGCGACGACGCCGGTGGTGGCGGCGAGCATGGCGCCCACCAGTACCACGGCCAGCGCCAGGCCGCCGCGCAGCGGACCGAAGACCTGACCGACGGTTTCCAGCAGATCCTCGGCCATGCCGCTGCGTTCGAGGATCAGCCCCATCAGCGTGAAGAAGGGCACGGCCAGCAGGGTTTCGTTGGCCATGATGCCAATCAAGCGCTGGGGCAACCACGAGAATATCGACGTGGTAAACACGCCCAATTCGATGCCCAGCAGGCCGAAGAACAATCCCGCAGCCCCCAGACTGAAGGCAACGGGAAAGCCGAGGATCAGAAAGCAGATCAGCCCGACGAACATCACCGGGGCAAAGTTGGCAGCAATGAATTCCATGGTGAACAAGCTCCGCGTGCGTGTCAGTGGGCCTGGCCGGTCGCGGCCTGCTGCTTGCGCAGCGCTTCAACAAGTTCTTCTTCCGCGCTCTTGTCACTGAGCTTCACCGTCGGATCCGGCCCCTGGCCCGTGAGAAAGGCGATGCACTTGATGAGCTCGGACCAGCCCTGCAGCATGAGGAGGGCAAAGCCTGCCGGCAGCGCCACCCATACCGGCCAGCGGATCAGGCCTCCGGGATTGGGTGACATTTCGCCCGAGGCATAGCGCTCGGCCACGATGGGCCCGCAGAGCCAAAGAATGACGATGCACACCGGGGTGAGAAAGAACACGATGCCCAGGATCTCGATCCAGATCTGCGCTTTCTTGGGCAAGCGGCTGTTGAGCACGTCGATGCGTACATGCTCGCGGTTGAGCAGTGTGTAGCCAGCGGCGATCAGGAACGACCAGGCAAACAAGTACCACTGCACCTCGAGAAAGCCATTGGAGCTGGTGTCGAACACCTTGCGCACCACTGCGTTCGCCGCACTGATGAAGGTGGCGGCAAAAATCAGCCAGATGCAATATTTGCCCACGAAGGTATTGAGCCTGTCGATGGCACGGGACAGTGAGAGTAAAGCCTGCATGGTGTCTCCAGAAAAGCAGCCGAAGCACACCGCAGCGCATGCCCGGGTGGGGCATGCGCTGCGGTGCATTTTTTGGACATGCGCATTCTACGGAGTCCCATGCGCCCGCGTTGCCCGAAGGCCTAATGCCTGAGGGCGAAAATGCACGGGTAATGGGGTTCAATTGCTCTTGTTTGCATAGCGATGCAATCCGTTCGCGGCCCGTGCGGCTCTGCCGGTCTGCGCCGGCCTGCGGCTCCCGCGCGTGCAGGGCGAGGTAGAATGGTTCAGTTATCCACACACCAGGGCGAGAAAGGCGAGATCGGTTATGACACCGCGAACTACGACCACCCAGTCCGCCGGCCGTTGAGGCCGGGTGTTCGCGCCTGCACGAGACCGTTTTCCTCTCACCCTCGAAAAGCGCGGACCGTGTTCCGCGCTTTTTGCTTTGTGGCCGGGGCGCGCACTGCAGTACCTCTCCAGAATTGACAAGGATTTGCTCACCATGATTCAGATTACGCTCCCCGACGGCGCGCAGCGCAGCTATCCTGGCCCGGTCACCGTGGCCGAGGTGGCCGCCTCCATCGGCTCCGGCCTGGCCAAGGCCGCGCTGGCGGGCAAGGTCGACGGCAAGGTGGTGGACACGAGCTACCAGATCACGCAGGACAGCACGCTGGCCATCGTCACCGCCAAGGACGCCGAGGGCCTGGAAGTCATCCGCCATTCCACGGCCCACCTGCTGGCCTATGCGGTGAAGGAGCTGTTTCCCGACGCGCAGGTCACCATCGGCCCGGTGATCGAAAACGGCTTCTACTACGACTTCGCCTACAAGCGCCCCTTCACGCCCGAAGACCTGGTGGCGATCGAGAAGCGCATGGCTGAGCTCGCCGCCAAGGACGAGCCCGTGGTGCGCCGCGTGCTGCCGCGCGACGAGGCAGTGCAGTATTTCAAGGGCCTGGGCGAGCACTACAAGGCCGAGATCATCGCCAGCATCCCGAGCAACGAGGACGTGAGCCTGTACCGCGAAGGCGGCTTCGAAGACCTGTGCCGTGGCCCGCACGTGCCCAGCACGGGCAAGCTCAGGTTCTTCAAGCTCATGAAGGTGGCGGGCGCCTACTGGCGTGGCGACCACCGCAACGAGATGCTGCAGCGCGTTTACGGCACGGCCTGGGCCACGAAGGACGAATTGCAACAGTACCTCACCATGCTGGAGGAGGCCGAGAAGCGCGACCACCGCAAGCTGGGCCGCGAGCTCGACCTGTTCCACATCGACGAGCATTCCCCCGGCACGGTGTTCTGGCACCCCAAGGGCTGGACGCTGTGGCAGGAGGTGGAGCAGTACATGCGCCGCGTGTACCGCGACAACGGCTACCAGGAGGTCAAGGGCCCGCAGATCCTGGACAAGACCCTGTGGGAGAAAACGGGCCACTGGGACAAGTACCGCGACAACATGTTCACGACGGAGAGCGAGAAGCGCGACTACGCCTTGAAGCCCATGAACTGCCCGGGCCACATCCTGATCTTCAAGCAGGGCATCAAGAGCTACCGCGACCTGCCGCTGCGCTACGGCGAGTTCGGCCAGTGCCACCGCAACGAGCCCACGGGCGGCCTGCACGGCATCATGCGCGTGCGCGGCTTCACGCAGGACGACGGCCACATCTTCTGCACGGAAGACCATATCCTGCCCGAATGCACGGCCTACACGGCCCTGCTGCAGAAGGTGTACAAGGACTTCGGCTTCACGGACATCATCTACAAGGTGGCCACGCGCCCCGAGGCGCGTATCGGCTCGGACGAGAGCTGGGACAAGGCCGAACAGGCGCTCATGGAGAGCCTGCGCGCTTCCGGCTGCGATTTCGAGATTGCACCCGGCGACGGTGCCTTCTACGGCCCCAAGATCGAGTACACGCTCAAGGACGCCATCGGCCGCCAGTGGCAGTGCGGCACCATGCAGGTGGACTTCTCCATGCCCGAGCGCCTGGGCGCCGAGTATGTGGGCGAAGACGGTGCGCGCCACCGCCCCGTGATGCTGCACCGCGCCATCGTCGGCAGCCTGGAGCGCTTCATCGGCATCCTGATCGAGCAGCATGCCGGTGCCCTGCCGGTGTGGCTGGCGCCGGTACAGGTGGCGGTGCTCAATATCACCGACGCGCAGGCGGATTACTGTCGCGAAATTGCCGAAAAAATCGCCCAGGCCATGCCCCAGCATCCGCTGCGCGTAGCGCTGGATCTGCGTAACGAAAAGATAACGTATAAAATACGCGAGCATTCCATGCAGAAACTGCCCTATATTCTCGTCGCCGGCGACAAGGAGAGGGCGTCTGGAGCCGTCGCAGTACGTGCCCGGGGCAACAAGGACTTGGGCGTCATGCCGGTCGATGCGTTCATCGACCTGATCGTCCAGGCCGTTGCATCCAAAGCCTGATCGCGGATGTGTGCCTGCAAGCCCCGGCCTGCAGGCAATGTGCCGTGGGTACTGCGTGTTGTCGTTTTTGACCAAGGGTGAGAGCCATAGCTACTGAATTTCGTGACCGTCGTCAGCGCGAGGAGCGCAAGCACCGTCTCAACCGTGAGATCACCGCGCCCGAAGTGCGCCTGTCCGGGCCCAACAACGAGCCCATCGGCGTCGTGAGCCTGATGGAGGCGCTGCGCATGGCCGGCGAGCTCGACGTCGATCTGGTCGAGATCGCCGCCACGGCCAACCCGCCCGTCTGCCGCCTGATGGACTACGGAAAGTTCAAGTACCAGGAGCAGAAGAAGGCGGCGGAGGCCAAGGCCAAGCAGACGGTCATCGAGATCAAGGAAGTCAAGTTCCGCCCGGGTACCGACGATGGCGACTACAACATCAAGTTGCGCAACATCCGCCGGTTCCTTGCCGATGGCGACAAGTGCAAGATCACCCTGCGCTTTCGCGGCCGGGAGATCACGCACCAGGACCTGGGCCTGGCGCTGCTCAACCGCATCCGGGACGACCTGGCCGACACCATCCTGGTGGAGCAGTTTCCCAAGCTCGAAGGCCGCCAGATGATCATGATGATCGCACCGGCGCGCAAGAAGGTCGGCAAGGCGACTGCCGACGCTGCGGGCGCCGAGCAGGCCGGCTGAGCGGAAACAGCGCAAGCATCTGGCCGCCGCGGCACATGCCGGGGCAGCCGGTGGCAGGGGTGCATGGCATTCCTGCCCAGGCAGGCGAAAGCCTGCCGTTAAAAGTGGCTCGGGGCCGACAAGTTTGCAAGCTGGTTTGCAAACGCCTCGCGAGCACAAACAAAGAGGAGCATTCCAATGCCCAAAATGAAAACCAAGAGCAGCGCCAAAAAGCGCTTCCGCGTTCGTCCGGGTGGTACCGTCAAGCGCGCCCAGGCCTTCAAGCGTCACATCCTGACCAAGAAGACCACCAAGAACAAGCGCCACCTGCGTGGTGCAGTGGCTGTGCATGAGACCAACATGGGCTCGATCGCACAAATGCTGCCCGGTGCCGGCCTTTAATAACGACGAACAAGGAGTACTCACATGCCTCGCGTCAAACGTGGTGTAACGGCTCATGCCCGTCACAAGAAGGTTCTGGCCCTTGCAAAGGGCTTTCGCGGTCGCCGCGGTAACGTCTTCCGCATCGCCAAACAGGCGGTAATGAAGGCCGGGCAATACGCCTACCGTGACCGCCGCAACAAGAAGCGCGTGTTCCGCCGCCTCTGGATCGCCCGTATCAACGCCGGTGTGCGCGAGCTGGGCCTGACCTACAGCCAGTTCGCCAACGGCCTGAAGAAGGCTGCCATCGAGATCGACCGCAAGATGCTGGCCGACCTCGCCGTGCACGACAAGGCTGCCTTCGGCAGCATCGTGGAGCAGGTCAAGGCCAAGCTGGCTGCCTGAGTTCCCGGCGGGCAACTATCTTTTTGATAGCTTCCTACGCACCAACAACAAGGGCCAGGGCTTGAAAAGGCACTGGCCCTTGTTTCTTTTGAAGAATGCATATGAACGAGTTGGACCCGCTGGTCGAAAGTGCGCGCCAGGCCTTCGCTCACAGCGCGACGCCCGCCGACCTGGAAAACGCCAAGGCCCAGTTCCTGGGCAAGTCCGGTCGCATCACCGAGCTCATGAAGGGCATGGCCCAGCTCTCGGTGGAGGAGAAGAAATTGCGCGGCGCGGCCATCAACCTGGCCAAGCAGGCCATTGAAGGGCTGCTGACCGAGCGGCGCCAGCAACTGGCCGATGCGCAATTGCAGGAGCAGCTCAAGGCCGAGGCGCTGGACGTGAGCCTGCCCGGGCGCCGGCGCGGGCAGGGCGGGCTGCACCCGGTCTCGCGCACGCTCGAGCGCATCCAGGGCATCTTCGGCTCCATGGGCTTCGATGTGGCCGAAGGCCCCGAGATCGAGTCCGACTGGTTCAACTTCACCGCGCTCAATACGCCCGAGGACCATCCCGCGCGCTCCATGCACGACACCTTCTACATCGAAGGCGGCACGCCGGACGCGCCCCACCTGCTGCGCACGCACACCAGCCCGGTGCAGGTGCGCCATGCCGTGCAGCATGTCAAGCGCCACCGCGCGCTGCTCGACGCCGGCCAGAGCATGCCCGAGATCCGCGTCATCGTGCCCGGCCGCACCTACCGCGTCGATTCGGACGCCACGCACTCGCCCATGTTCCACCAGTGCGAGGGCCTGTGGATCGGCGAGAACGTGAGCTTCAAGGACCTGAAGGTCGTCTTCACCGCCTTTTGCCGCACCTTCTTCGAGAGCGAGGACCTGGTGCTGCGCTTCCGGCCCAGCTTCTTCCCCTTCACCGAGCCCAGCGCCGAGATCGACATCCAGTTCCAGGACGGGCCGCTGGCCGGACGCTGGCTCGAAGTCGCCGGTTCCGGCCAGGTGCACCCCAACGTGGTGCGCAACATGGGCCTGGACCCCGAGCGCTACATCGGCTTTGCCTTCGGCATGGGGCTGGACCGTTTCACCATGCTGCGCTATGGCGTGAACGATTTGCGCCTGTTCTTCGACGGCGACATCCGCTTCCTGTCGCAGTTCCAGTAATGCAAAAAGGTGAGCTGCCAGCGCTTGATTTCATTGGTTTTCAATCTGTTTTCATATTGAATCGACCATATGGAAAGCGCTACCAGCTCCTGATTTCATAGCGTACCGAGGGCCTGACGCCTCAAAGAGTCTGACCATGCAATTTCCCGAATCCTGGTTGCGCGAGTTCTGCAACCCGCCGCTGTCCACCGCCCAACTGGCCGAGACCCTCACCATGGCCGGCCTTGAAGTCGAGGAGCTGCGCCCCGTGGCGCCGCCGTTCACGCGCGTGGTCGTGGGCGAGATCAAGGACGCCCAGCAGCACCCCAACGCCGATCGCCTGCGCGTGTGCCAGGTGGACGTGGGCCAGGGCGAGCTGCTGAACATCGTCTGCGGCGCGCCGAATGCCCGCGTGGGCATCCGCGTGCCCTGCGCCCTGGTGGGGGCCGAGCTGCCGCCCGGCGAGGACGGCAAGCCCTTCCTCATCCAGGTCGGCAAGCTGCGCGGCGTGGAAAGCCAGGGCATGCTGTGCTCGGCACGCGAGCTCCAGCTCTCGGAGGACCACGGCGGCCTGCTGGAGCTGCCGCTGGACGCCCCGCTGGGCCAGGACATTCGCCAGTATTTGAACCTGGACGACACGCTGTTCACGCTCAAGCTCACGCCCAACCTGGCGCATTGCCTGAGCGTCTACGGCGTGGCGCGCGAGGTGGCGGCCTTGACCGGCGCGCCCCTGAAGACGCCCGCGTTCCCGGCCGTGGCCGTGGCGCTGGACGATACGCTGCCTGTCAAGGTCAGCGCCCCGGACCTGTGCGGGCGCTTCTCCGGCCGCATCGTGCGCAACGTCAACACGCAGGCCAAGACCCCGCAGTGGATGGTCGACCGCCTGGCGCGCTGCGGCCAGCGCAGCGTGACTGCGTTGGTGGACATTTCCAACTATGTGATGTTTGAGCTGGGTCGCCCCTCGCACATCTTCGACCTCGACAAGATCCACGGCGGCCTCGACGTGCGCTGGGGCCGCGCGGGCGAACAGCTCAAGCTGCTCAACGGCAACACCGTCGAAGTGGACGAGAAGGTCGGCGTGATCGCCGACGACCAGCAGGTCGAGTCGCTCGCCGGCATCATGGGCGGTGACGCCACGGCCGTGTCCGACGACACGCGCCACATCTACGTCGAGGCCGCGTTCTGGTGGCCCAAGGCGATCGCCGGCCGCTCGCGCCGCTACAACTTCTCCACCGACGCCGGCCACCGTTTCGAGCGCGGCGTGGACCCGCAGCTCACCGTGCAGCACATCGAGCGCATCACCCAGCTCGTGCTCGAGATCTGCGGCACGGACGCGACGCAGTGCGGCCCCATCACCGACCAGCAGGTGCGCATGCCCGAGGCGCGCCCCGTGACCCTGCGCGTGGCGCGGGCCGCCAAGGTCATCGGCATGCCCCTGACGCAGGCGCAATGCGCCGACGCCCTCACGGGCCTGGGCCTGGCGGTCACGCAGGGCGAGGGCACGGTCACCGTCACGCCGCCGTCCTACCGCTTCGACCTCGCCATCGAGGAAGACCTGATCGAGGAGGTCGCGCGCATGGTGGGCTACAACCAGTTGCCCACCACGGCGCCGCTGGCGCCCATCACCCCCAAGCTGCGCGCCGAGCACCGCCGCAGCCCCTTCGACGTGCGCCACCAGCTCGCCGCGCAGGGCTACCAGGAAACCATCAACTTCAGCTTCGTCGAGGAGCGCTGGGAGCACGAGCTCGCGGGCAATGCCCAGCCCATCCGCCTGCTCAACCCCATTGCCAGCCACATGAGCGTGATGCGCTCGTCGCTGCTGGGCTCGCTCTTGCAGGTGCTCAAGTTCAACCTGGACCGCCGCGCCGAGCGCGTGCGTGTGTTCGAGCTCGGCCGCGTGTTCCTGCGCGATGCCTCCGTACCCGACTCCGATCGCACCGTGCAGGGCTACAACCAGCCCATGCGCGTGGCCGCGCTGGCCTATGGTCCGTGCGATGCCCTGCAGTGGGGCAGCAAGGAGCGCGCCACCGACTTCTATGACGCCAAGGGCGACGTCGAGGCGCTGCTCGCGCCCGTGCAGGCGCAGTTCGAGGCCGCCGAGCACCCCGCCATGCACCCTGGGCGCTGCGCGCGTGTGCGCGTGGGCGGCCAGGTCATCGGCCATGTGGGCGAACTGCACCCGCGCTGGTGCCAGTCCTGGGAGCTGCCGCGCCCGCCCGTGCTGTTCGAGCTGGAGCTCGATGCCGTGCTCGAACGCGCGGTGCCGCGCCTGGTGCCCGTGCCGCGCCACCAGACCGTGGAGCGCGACCTGGCCGTGGTCGTGGCCGAGAGCGTCAGCCATGCCGCTATGATGGCGGCCATCGAGGCGGCGCTGCCCGCGCAATTGCTGCGCGGCGCCGTGCTGTTCGACGTGTACCGCGCGCCGCAGGGCAAGGCGGCGCAGGCGGGTACGGCGGGGCTGGAGCCGGGCGAGAAAAGCCTGGCCGTGCGCTTGACGCTGGGCGGCCATGCGACGCTCACGGACGCGCAAATCGATGCGGCCGTGCAGGCCGTGCTGGCCCAACTCCAGGCCCAGGTGGGAGCAAGGTTGCGTGCGTGATGCTGGAACGGAGCGACGAGGTGATCGAGTTTGCAGTGGATAGCCTGGAGACCCCGGCCCTGACCAAGGCGCAACTGGCCGATTTGCTGTTCGAGCACATCGGCCTGAACAAGCGCGAGTCCAAGGACATGATCGATGCCTTCTTCGACCTGATCGCGCAAAGCCTGATCGAAGGCCGGGATGTGAAGCTCTCGGGCTTCGGCAACTTCCAGATCCGGACCAAGGCGCCCCGCCCGGGGCGCAACCCGCGCACGGGCGAGGCCATTCCCATCGGTGCGCGCCGGGTCGTGACCTTCCACGCCAGCAGCAAGCTCAAGGAGCAGATCCAGGACGCGCACGGCTGAGCCGGGCGCGGCGGCCGCGTCCCAGGGCCATGCTGTGGCGCAACGGCTGCAGCATACTGGCGTTGACGGTCCGTCTGCAGTACCCTTGGCGGTTCCCCGCTGATCATTCGTTCGCGCCCGCCTCACACCCGCACCATCGACCATGGGTACCGTGCTCCCCCCCATTCCGGCCAAGCGCTACTTCACCATCGGCGAGGTGGCCGAGCTGTGTGGCGTCAAGCCCCACGTGCTGCGCTACTGGGAGCAGGAATTCACGCAGCTGCGGCCCATGAAGCGGCGCGGCAACCGGCGCTACTACCAGCACCACGAGGTGCTCATGATCCGCCGCATCCGCGACCTGCTCTATGACCAGGGGTTCACCATCAGCGGCGCGCGCAACAAGCTGCAGGAGCTGGCGCACACCGCGCGTGCCGTGCCGGGGGCGGTGCAGGAGGTCATGGACGGGCCTGCCGTGCCGGAGTTTGCCCCCGAGCCCGAACGGGCAGCGGCGGCGCTGGCCAGCGGCGACATGGACGCGCTGCGCCGCGAATTGTTGGAAATTCGTGCGCTGCTTTCTTTCGAGGCCTGATTTTCGATATATAATTTAAGTCTTGTCGGCGTGTAGCGCAGCCTGGTAGCGCACTTGCATGGGGTGCAAGGGGTCGCGAGTTCGAATCCCGCCACGCCGACCATTTTTTACCGAGACAACGGGTTACAGTAGAAATGCTGTAACCCGTTTTCTTTTGCCCTGTGCGACCTGCTTGCCGGTGCCCGGGGAGATTGTTCGGAGTCATTCATGGACAAGCATTACCTCAATCCCTTGTTCACGCCGGAGACCGTGGTGGTATTCGCCGGCCGGCTCGACGACGAGGAGCGCCCCGCGCAGGCGCGGGTCCTGTCCGAGGCCTTGCGCGCACAGCGCTATGCCGGGCGCATGGTGTTCCTCGACATCCACACCACGGGCACGCTGGCCGATCTGGCACAAAGCCGCGCGGACCTGGCCATCATCGCGTTGCCGCCCGCTGAAATCGGCGCTGCGCTGGAACTGGCCGGCCGCATGGGCTGCAGCGCCGCCATGGTCATCTCCAGCGGTATCGGCGCAGAGCAGGCGGCGCAGTTGCGCGCCATTGCCGAGCGCGAGGACATGTTCCTGCTGGGCCCCAACGGCATGGGCATGCAGCGCCCGGCGCTGCAGCTCAACGCCAGCATCGCGGGACCCCTGGCGCGTCCGGGGCCGCTGGCGCTGGTGTCGCAGTCCGGGGCGCTCACGGCGTCCATTCTGGATTGGGCGCGCAACAACGCTGTGGGCTTTTCCTCCGTGGTCTCGCTGGGCCCGCATTCCGGCCTGGACATCGCGCAGGTGCTCGACTTCCTGGCCACGGACCCGCAGACGCACAGCATCGTGATGTACCTGGAAGGCATCACCGATGCACGCCGCTTCATGAGCGCCTTGCGCTCGGCCGCCAGTGCCAAGCCCGTGGTCGTGCTCAAGGCCGGGCGCAAGCCGGCCGGCAACGAGGCGGCGCAGACGCACAGCGCGGCCATCGTCGGCAGCGACGACGTGTTCGACTCCGCCCTGCGCCGTGCGGGCGCCGTGCGCGTGCGCTCCTTCGTGGCGCTGTTCTCGGCGGCCAAGTGCCTGGCCTCGCGCTACCGGCCCGTGGGCAAGCGCCTGGCCATCGTGACCAACGGCGGCGGGCCGGGCGTGCTGGCGGCCGACTGGGTCAACGAGATCTTTCTCGATCTGGGCCGCCTGTCGCCCGAATCCGTGGCCAGCCTCAGGCCGCAGCTGCCGGCGCTGGCTTCGCTCACGGACCTGATCGACCTGTCCGAGGATGCCGCACCCGAGCACTACCGCCTGGCCATCGAGGCGGCGGCGCGCGACCGGCAGATCGACGGCGTGCTGGTCATCCACTCGCCCAAGCACGGCGTGGACCCGACCGAGGTGGCGCAGGCCGTGGTGCAGGCCAAGCGCCAGTTGCACAAGCCGCTGCTGTCGTGCTGGATGGGCGACGCCACGGTGGTGCCGGCGCGCGGCGTGCTGCTGGAGGCTTCGATTCCCAATTTCCGCACGCCCGAGGCGGCCGTGGGCGCCTTTGGCAATATCGCCTCCTTCCACCAGAACCAGCAGTTGCTGCAGCAGACGCCGCCGCCGCTGTCGGCCCTGGCGCGGCCGGACATCGAAGGCGCGCGCCTGCTCATCGAGAGCGTGCTGGCCGAGCGGCGCAGGGTGCTCACCGAGATGGAGTCCAAGACCCTGCTCGCGGCCTTCCACATCCCGGTGACGCGCACCATCCTCGCGCGCTCGGCGCAGGAGGCCATGATGATTGCCACGCAGATGGGTTTTCCGGTGGCGCTGAAGATCGATTCGCCCGACATCCTGCACAAGTCCGACGTGCAGGGCGTGGCCCTGAATGTGATGAACGGCGCCGCTGCGCGCGACACCTACACCGACATGGTGCAGCGGGTGGCGCGCCTCAAGCCCGAGGCGCGCATCAACGGCGTGACGGTGCAGAACATGGCACCCACGCGTCGCGGCCGCGAGGTCTGCGTGGGCCTGGTCACGGACGACCCGTTCGGCCCCGTGATCTCGTTCGGCGCCGGGGGCACGATGATCGAGCTCATCAACGACCGCGCGATGGAGCTGCCGCCGCTCAACCAGTTCCTTGCGCGCAACCTGATCCAGCGGGCGCGCGTGGCCGAGACCCTGGGCGAGTGGCGCGGTGCGCGCGCCGTGCACCTGGAGGCGCTGGAGCAGATCCTGCTGCGTGTCTCGGAGATGGTGTGCGAGCTGCCGCAGTTGCGCGAGATGGACATCAACCCCATCATCGTCGACGAGAACGGCGCCGTGGCGGTCGATGCGCGCATTCTCGTGGACCATGCGCCGCAACTGGCGGGCAGCGGCTCGGGCCGGTATGGGCATCTGGCCATCCTGCCGTACCCGGCGCGCTTCGAGCAGGTCTGGCCGCTGCGCGGCGGCGGCGAATACACCGTCCGCCCCGTGCGTCCGGACGATGCGCAAATGCTCCAGGACCTGGTGCAAGGCCTCTCGCCCGAGAGCCGCTACTTCCGCTTCGTCTCCACCATGGCCAAGCTGCCGCCGGCCATGCTGGCGCGCTTCACGCTCATCGACTACGACCGCGAGATGGCCCTGGTGGCGGTGGTCAAGGACCGCAAGATCCAGGACGACGGCAGCATCCAGGAAACCGAGCGCATCGTGGGCGTCTCGCGCTACGTGACCAATCCGGACCTCGTCAGTTGCGAGTTTGCCCTGGTGGTGGCCGATGACTTTGCGGGCAAGGGCATGGGCTCGCGCCTCATGCTCAGCATCATGGATGTGGCGCGCGAGAAGGGTCTCTCGACCATCGAAGGCCTGGTGCTCGCGAACAACCCGGACATGCTCAAGCTGATGCGCAACCTGGGCTTTTCCATCAAGCCCTACCCAGAGGATCCGGAGTTCAAGCTGGTGGCGCACACGCTGTGAGCGGGCGCAGGCGCCTGCCCGCCGCATGCGCCTGCGTTGTCCACCGCCGTCAGGTCAATGCTGCGGCAGCTTGATGGGCTGCCAGCCGGCGTGGTCGAAGTACTTGCCGTAGGCGTTGGCCGCCTGGGCCACCTGGACCACCCCCGCGGCGCGCTTCTTCGCACCCTGCTTGCCCTGGGCCGCCTCGATGCCGCCCATCAGGTCGGCGACGATGATGTGGAGCTGGGCATCGGCCGCGGCGTCGAGCTTGCAGTTGTCCACCATGTAGGTGACCTGGTCCGAGACTTCCTTGCCGAAGGCGTCGTAGTCGGCGGCCGTGGCCTTGCCCGAGTGGGCCGCAGGCAGGGTCTGCGACACCGCCTTGTGGATCTGGCCCATGGCCTGGCGCAGGGCCTGGTCGGTGCCCCATTTCTTGCCCGCGTTCAGTTCTAGCTTGTGCGGGGCGGACTTGCCGTGGTCATGGGCGTCGGTAGCGGCCAGTGCGGCCAGGGGAGAGGCCAGGGACAGGGCCAGCAGCAGGGCGATGGGTGATTTCATGAAAAGACTCCGGTAGGGGTTGAACACGTTTGGGGCCCTCGCAGCGCGGCGGCCTTGCTGTCTTCAACGTACCGGCGGCAGGAATGTTCCTTCTTTTTTGCGTCCCGCGCCCGCATGCGGCTCAATCGCGGTGCAGCAGCTCCTCCTCCGTGGCTTCCTGCGCATAGCGGCTCAGCAGCAGGTCCATGAGGCGTTGGCGCTGCTGCGCGTCCAACACGCTGCGCTCGGCCAGCAACTGTTCGATCACGCGCTGCTGCTGCGCCCCCTGCAGGGCGGCAATGGCGGCCTGTTCGGCATCGATGGCTGCGCGGTCGGGCTGGGCCGCAAAAATATGCCGCACCAGGGCTTCGCGGCGCTGGCGGATGTCCTGCCAGTTGGCCGTCAGGGCGTGCAGAAACGGCGTTTCCAGCTCCTGCCAGCGGGCGCGCTGCTCGGCGCTCAGCTCCAGGTAGTCCGGCAGATGCAGGGGGGCAGGCTGCGCTGCCGGCTGCGCCGGATTGGGGGGCGCAGCGCGCCACACCAGGGCGGCGACGATGCCCAGGTTCAGGGCCAGCGAGACGGCGAGCAGGTAACGGAGCCAGGGGGTGCGGTTCATGGCATTCCTTTCGACAGGCGGCAAAGTTCGGCGGCGGCGCACAGACCGCCCGGCGGTACCGGATCGAAGACCCGCACCATGGCGGCACGCGGGACGGTGGCGGCGCTGCCGCCCGCGAGCAGCAGGCCCCCGAGCCACACGCCGGAGACCAGGGCCAGGCCGGCGGCCAGGCCGGCTGGTATCCAGCCGGGCCCGCCCCACAGCGCGGGCCAGGGGCGGTGGCGGCGCCGTGGCGGGCGCTGCAGGCGGCCCTCCAGGCGGGAGGCGAGGTCGAAGCCCAGCGTGGGCGAGGGCAGGGCGTGCAAATCGTGGCGCAGGGCCTGCAGGGCCGCCAGTTGCTGCTGGCAGACGGGGCAGCCCTGCAGGTGCTGCTCGAAGCGGGCGTGTTTGCGCGGCGCGAGCGCCTGGTCGGCATAGGCGGACAGTTCATCGTGGCGGGGGCAGGTCATGGCGTTTCCTCCGGTCAGCGCGGCATTTTGTCCAACAGGCTGGCGCGCGCACGGGCGATGCGCGATTTGACGGTGCCCAGGCTGATGTCCAGCACGGTGGCGATGTCCTCGTAGGACAGGTCTTCGATCTCCCGCAGCAGCAGGATTTCGCGGTGCTCCGTGGGCAGCCGGGCCAGGGCCCGCTCCAGGCCCCGCAGCCTTTGCGTGGTCTCCAGCGTTGCATCCGGTCCCGGGCCGGGATCGGCAAGGCCGTGCTCCTGTTCCTCGTCCAGCGCCACGAACTCGGCCCGCTTGCCGCGCCGCAGCCAGTCGAAGGCCTGGTTGCGCGCAATGCGGAACAGCCAGGTCGTGAACTGCGCTTCGGGCTGCCAGCGCGCCAGGGCCTGGTAGGCGTTCAGAAAGGTCTCCTGCGTCAGCTCCAGGGCATCGTCGGGGGAGCGCGTGAGCCGCAGCAGGAAGCGGTAGATGCGGTCCTGGTAGCGCGCCACCAGCTCCGAGAACGCGGCCACCTCGCCCTGCCGGGCACGGGCGAGGCACTCGCTGTCATCGAGGTGGCGCAGAAGGGTTCGCATGGCGGTTGCCCATGTCAACGAATGGGACGCGCCAAAGTTCCATCTTTTTGCGCGCCGCTGAACCGCAAGAATACCGATGGTCTGGCCATGCCGGTTTTCGGGGACGGGCGCGAGGCGGCGGCGTGCGGGTTTCAGCCCAGGTTGCCGGTGGCAATGCGATGGGCGCGCTGGGCGGCCTCGGCCTGGACCTGCACTGCGCTGCGGCTCACGGCAGACGTTGCATCGAGCACGGGCTGCGCATTGTCGTTCTGGCGGTGGGGTGCGGCCAGGATGGCTTCCGCACGCACGGCGGCACGGTCGCGGTGCGACGCAAAGCCTGCCTCGAAGTCCAGACCGTAGAGGTTGCCTTGGCGCGCGGCAGGGTGCGTGGGCGCATCGCCAGAGGCGTGGGGAGCAGCCGCGAGCGCAGACAGCGGGGCGGCAATGGCCAGGGCGCTCAGAAGAAGACGGAAAGATTGCATGGGAATTTCCAGAAGTTGCAGGGAGTGGGGACCGGCATGCGCCGGGCCTTGCTTGCTTCAACGTGGAAAACCAAGAATTGTTCCCGCCATGTGCGGTGTGGGCATGGCGGTCATGGCCGCCATGCCCGCCCGGCCTCAACCAATGGTCATCAGGCTGGCATTGCCGCCGGCAGCTGCCGTGTTCACGCTCACCGAGCGCTCGTGCACCAGGCGCTCCAGGGGCACGGTGCTGTCACCCGGGCGCAGCCCGGTCACGCCCACGATGGGGCCGGGGCGCTGCGCCACAGCCTGGCACACGGCGCGCAGGGCGTCTGCGCTGCCATGGTGCAGCACGGCGTCGAACCATACGCTGTCCTGCTGCCAATCGGCGGCCAGCGACACATGTTCCTGCAGCGCAGCGGGCAATGGGTCGCGCAGGCCTGCGCGCGCGGCGCTCCACACGGCCTGGCCGCCCGCAGCGAGCACGGCGGCCAGTTGCACCAGCAGGTCGGCGTCGTGCTCGGCCAGGCACAGCACGCGGGCGCGCGGCAGCAAGCGGTAGGTGTTGCTCTCGCCCGTGGGCCCCGGCAGGGCCAGCGTGGTGCCGCTGGGGGTCTCGCGGCCCAGGCGCTCGCAGGCGGATGCGAGGGCACCGTCCTGGCGCTGCAGGGCCCAGGTGTGCAGGGCCTGCAGGGCCGGTGGCCGCTCTTGCGCGGCCTGGCTGCCCGCCTGCAGGCGCTGCGCCAGCGCCCCGGCGGGGTAGCGCGCCAGCAGGCGCAGCAGGTACATGGGGCCGCCGGCCTTGGGGCCGGTGCCCGAGAGACCTTCGCCGCCAAAGGGCTGCACGCCCACCACGGCGCCCACCATGTTGCGGTTCACGTAGATGTTGCCGGCGTGCGCCTGCTCCAGCACCTGGGCGATGGTTTCGTCGATGCGCGTGTGCAGGCCCAGGGTCAGGCCGTAGCCCGTGGCGCTGATCTGCTGCATCAGGCGCGGCAGGTCCTTGCGTGCATAGCGCACCACGTGCAGCACGGGGCCAAAGACCTCGCGCTGCAGTTCGCCGAGGTGCTCGATCTCGATCAGCGTGGGCGGCACGAAGGTGCCATGCTCCGTGCCGGCCTGCGCCGGGGCCTGGTACACACGCCGGCCCTGGGCGCGCAGGCGCTCGATGTGGCCGAGGATGCTCTTCTGGGCCTCGGTGTCGATCACCGGGCCCACGTCGGTACGCAGCGCATCGGGCCGGCCCACGCGCAGCTCGCCCATGGCGCCCTGCAGCATGGCCACGATGCGGTCGGCGGCTTCCTCCTGCACGCACAGCACGCGCAGGGCCGAGCAGCGCTGCCCGGCGCTGTCGAAGGCCGAGGCCACGGCGTCGCCCACCACCTGCTCGGCCAGGGCCGAGGAGTCCACGATCATGGCGTTCTGGCCACCGGTCTCGGCGATCAGCGTGATGGGCTGGCCTGCGGCGTCCAGCCGCCCGGCCAGCGTGCGCTGCAGAATGCGCGCGACTTCGGTGGAGCCGGTGAACACCACGCCCATGGTGCGCGCATCGGCCACCAGGCGCGCGCCCACGGTTTCGCCCTGGCCGGGCAGCAATTGCACGGCGGCGCGCGGCACGCCCGCCTGCCACAGGGTGCGCACGGCCTGGGCGGCGACCAGCGGCGTCTGCTCCGCGGGCTTGGCGAGCACCACGTTGCCCGCGGCCAGGGCGGCGGCCACCTGGCCCATGAAGATGGCGAGCGGGAAGTTCCAGGGGCTGATGCAGACCACCGGCCCCAGCGGGATGTGGGTGCTGTTGTCGAAATCGCTGCGCGCCTGGGCGGCGTAGTAGCGCAGAAAGTCCACGGCCTCGCGCACCTCGGCCACGGCGTTGGCCGCGGTCTTGCCGGCTTCGCGCATCAGCAGGCCCAGGAGCTGGGGCATCTGCGCCTCCAGCAGGTCGGCGGTGCGCAGCAGGGCCGCGGCGCGCTCGGCCGGCGGCGTGGCGGCCCATTGTGGCGCGGCTTGCGCGGCCCAGGCCAGGGCCTGGTCCACCTCGGCGGGGGTGGCTTCCTGCACCTGGCCCACCAGGTCGCGCTGGTCGGCAGGGTTGCGCACGGGCACGGTGGCGGCGGGCGGTGTGTCCTGGGCCAGCAGGGGGGCGGCGTGCCAGGGGTGGGCGGCGCTCTGCAGCAGTTCCACGGCCAGTTCGCCCAGCACCTGCTCGCTGGCCAGGTCCAGGCCGCGCGCATTGGCGCGCTCGCTGCCGTAGAGCTGCAGGGGCAGGGGGATGCGCGGGTGCGGCAGGCCGGCGCCGCCTTCGGCCTGGGCGGCCTGCAGCACGGCGGCCACGGGGTTTTGCACCAGGTCTTCCAGGGCGATGGTGGGGTCGGCGATGCGGTTGACGAACGAGGTGTTGGCACCGTTCTCCAGCAGGCGGCGCACCAGGTAGGCGAGCAGCGTCTCGTGCGTGCCCACGGGTGCGTAGATGCGGCAGGGCCGGCCCAGCTTGCCGGCGGCCACGGCGCCCACCACCTGCTCGTACAGCGGCTCGCCCATGCCGTGCAGGCACTGGAACTCGTACTGGCCGGCGTAGTAGTTGTGGCCCGCCAGGTGGTAGATGGCGGCCAGCGTATGCGCGTTGTGCGTGGCGAACTGGGGATAGATGGCCTCGGGGGCGGCCAGCAGCTTGCGTGCGCAGGCGAGGTAGGACACGTCGGTGTGCACCTTGCGCGTGTACACGGGGTAGTCGGCCAGGCCATCGACCTGGGCGCGCTTGATCTCGCTGTCCCAGTAGGCGCCCTTGACCAGGCGCACCATGAGGCGGCGCTGCGTGCGGCGGGCCAGGTCCACGCAGAAGTCGATGACGAAGGGGCAGCGCTTCTGGTAGGCCTGGATGACGAAGCCGATGCCGTTCCAGCCCTGCAGGCTGGGCGCGTGGCACAGGCGTTCGAGCAGGTCCAGCGAGATTTCCAGGCGCTCGGTTTCCTCGGCATCGATGTTCAGGCCGATGTCGTACTGGCGCGCCAGTTCGGTCAGGCGCAGCACGCGCGGGTAGAGCTCGTCCATCACGCGCTCCCACTGCGCCCGGCTGTAGCGCGGGTGCAGGGCCGAGAGCTTGATGGAGATGCCCGGGCCCTCGTAGATGCCGCGCCCGTTCGAGGCCTGGCCGATGGCGTGGATGGCCTGTTCGTAGGACTGGTAGTAGCGCGCCGCATCCTCGCTGGTGAGCGCGGCCTCGCCCAGCATGTCGTAGGAGTAGCGAAAGCCCTCGGCCTCCATCTTGCGCGCGTTGGCCAAGGCCTCGGCGATGGTCTCGCCGGTGACGAACTGCTCGCCCATCATGCGCATGGCCATGTCCACGCCCTTGCGGATCAGCGGTTCGCCGCCCTTGCCGATCAGGCGGCCCAGCGATGCCGAGAGGCTGCCCTCGCTGTGCGTGGCGGTGAGCTTGCCCGTGAGCAGCAGGCCCCAGGTGGCGGCGTTGACGAACAGCGAAGGGCTCTTGCCCAGGTGGTTCTCCCACTGGCCGTTGCTGATCTTGTCGCGGATCAGCGCGTCGCGCGTCGCCGCGTCGGGAATGCGCAAGAGCGCCTCGGCCAGGCACATCAGCGCCACGCCCTCCTGCGAGGACAGGGCGAACTCCTGCAGCAGCCCCTGCACGATGCCGGCGCGGCCCGCCGAGGCCTTGCGCTGGCGCAGCGTGCCGGCGATGCGCAGGGCCAGGGCCTGCACGGCGTCGTCCTTGTCCTGCGGCAGGCGGGCCTGCTCCAGCAGCGGCGCCAGGGCCTGGGGCTCGGGGATGCGGCAGGCGGCGGTGATGGCCGCGCGCAGCGGCGTGGCGCTGGCGGCACGGGGGGCAAAGTCGGCAAAGGGCTGTGTCATGGTGCGGCTCTCGTGGAATGGACCCGGTACGGGCATGCGGTGGCGCGATCATGCGGTGAATTCGGATGAATTAATATCCAAAAAAACCGAATATCACTGAATGTTTCGCTAGCCATGACCGAAGAAACCATTGAATTGGACCGTATCGACCGCCGGATTCTGGAAATCCTGCAGGAAGACGGCCGCATCTCCAACCTCAAGCTCGCCGAAGGCGTGGCGCTTTCGCCCACGGCGGTGCTCGCGCGCGTGCAGCGCCTCACGCGCGAGGGCTATATCGTGGGCTATGAGGCGCGGCTCAATCCGCTCAAGCTCGGGGCGGGCATGCTGGTGTTCGTCGAGGTGCTGCTCGACCGCACCACGCCCAATGTGTTCGAGCAGTTCAAGGCCGCCGTGCAGGTGCGCCCGGAAATCATGGAGTGCCACATGGTGGCGGGCGGCTTCGACTACCTGCTCAAGACGCGCACGGCCGACATGAACGCCTACCGCGAGTTTGCCGGCGCAGTGCTGTGGCAGTTGCCGGGGGTGCGCGAGACGCGCACCTACGCCGTGATGGAGGAGGTCAAGCACACCACGCGCCTGCCGCTGTGATGCTGCGGTCGCTATCATCGGGCCGTCGCATCCACCCAAGGAGAGAAACCATGCGTGCATTTCCCGGTGTTGCCGCGGCCCTGCTGTGCGCCCTGGTGGCGCAGCAGGCCGCCGCCAGCTGCTATGTGATCTATGGGGCGGATGGCCAGGTGCTCTACCGCTCGGTCGAACCCCCGGTCGATCTCTCCCTGCCGCTGCACCAGACGCTGCCGCAGGCCGCGCCCGGCGGCAAACTGGTCTTCACGCTGGACAACCAGGGCTGCGAGGCCGAAATCAACCGCCTGGCGTCCCGGCGCACCGCGCCCGCCACGCCGCCCGTACCCACGCCCAGCCCGGCCAAGGGCTGAGGCCCGGGCCTGAGACAATCGGGGGCATGAGCGAACATTCCAGCCTCCCTCCCGACCTCGACATTCCGCCCGCCAGCGCCCCGGCCCTGCCCGAGGGGCAGTTGCTCGTGCAGGCGCTCAACCTCGACGCCCAGGGCGTGGCGCGCCGCAGCGACGGCAAGGTCGTGTTCATCGAAGGGGCGCTGCCCACCGAGCGCGTGAGCGTGCACGTCGAGCGCCGCAAGAACCAGTGGGAGCAGGCCAGCCTCACCGAGATCCACCGCGAATCCGCCTTGCGTGTGCAGCCGCGGTGCCCGCATTTCGGCCTGCACGCGGGCGCCTGCGGCGGCTGCAAGATGCAGCACCTGGACATGGCCGGCCAGGTGGCCGTCAAGCAGCGCGTGCTCGAAGACAACCTCTGGCACCTGGGCAAGGTGCGCGCCGAAACGCTTCTGCGCCCCATCGAGGGGCCGTCCTGGGGCTACCGCTACCGCGCGCGCCTGTCGGTGCGCCATGTGCTCAAGAAGGGCGTGGTGCTGGTGGGCTTTCACGAGCGCAAGAGCCGCTACATCGCCGACATGCAGGTCTGCCCCATCCTGCCGCCGCACGTGAGCGCCATGCTGCTGCCGCTGCGCGCGCTCATCGCCAGCCTGCAGGCGCGCGACACCTGCCCGCAGATCGAGCTGGCCGGCGGCGACAGCGTGACCGCCCTGGTGCTGCGCCACCTCGAGCCCCTGAGCGCGCACGACCTGGCGCTGCTGCGCGCCTTTGCCGCCACGCACGGCGTGCAGTGGTGGCTGCAGCCCAAGGGGCCGGACACGGTGCACCTGCTCGACGAGGGCGGCGCGCCGCTGGCCTACGGCCTGCCCGAGTTCGGCATCACCATGCCGTTCCGCCCCACGGATTTCACCCAGGTCAACCCGCACATCAACCGCGTGCTGGTGGCGCGCGCGCTGCGCCTGCTCGACGTGCAGGCGCACGAGCGCGTGATCGACTGGTTCTGCGGCCTGGGCAATTTCACGCTGCCGCTGGCCACGCAGGCGCGCACGGTGCTGGGCATCGAGGGCAGCGAGGCGCTGGTCGCGCGCTCACGCGAAAATTATGCATTCAACAACGCCCAAAGGCCCGCGGGGCAAGCGCTGGCAGCTACTACATTCGTAGCACGCAACCTGTTTGACATGACGCCGGAGATGCTGCTCGCCGACGGCGTGGCCGACAAGTGGCTGGTGGATCCGCCGCGCGAGGGCGCCTTTGCGCTCGCCAAGGCCCTGGCCGACATCGAGCAGGCCCGCCGCGGTGCCGAGGGGGCGCCGCCCCTGCCGGCCGGCGCGCAGCACTGGACGCCGCCGCGGCGCATCGTCTACGTGAGCTGCAACCCGGCCACGCTGGCGCGCGACGCCGGCCTGCTGGTGCACCAGGCGGGCTACCGCTGCACGGCCGCGGGCATGGTCAACATGTTTCCGCACACCGCGCATGTGGAGAGCATGGCGGTGTTCGAGCGGGAGGCCTGAGCGGGCCGGTCTTCAGGCGCCTTCGTCCTGGGTGCTGTCGCGCTTGTCCGCCGCGGCCGGCCGGGCCGAGGGCGCGACGGTCGAGGGTGTGCCCTCGATCTTGTTCTCGCGCATGTACTGGTCCATGTCCTTCCAGCCCGCGAAGATGGCCGCCTTGTTGGCCTTGGGGTTGAGGGCGTAGCAGTCCTCGGGTCCGCGCAGGGCATGGCGGCAGGCACCGCCGATGGCCTTGGCCTCCTCCTCGCGCTGGGCGATGCGCGGGTCCGGCCCCAGGCCGGGAATGGTCTTGAGCTGGTCGCAGCCCGCCAGGAGCATGGCCAGGGCCAGGGCGAGGGAAAGGCGTGGTGGCATGTCGGGATGGTGTGCAGGCTTGACCTTCATTATCGGCCGCTGCGCGCGCGGATTGAGCCTGCCCGCGCCTGCCAATGAAAAAGGGCCCCCGGCGGGGGCCCTGGAAGCAGTGCGCGGGGCGCGGGCTTCAGTCGCTCTCGCCGCCCATGATGCCCAGCAGCGCCAGCAGGCTCTGGAAGACGTTGAACAAGTCCAGGTACAGGGCCAGCGTGGCGCTGATGTAGTTGGTCTCGCCGCCGTCGATGATGCGCTTGAGGTCGTACAGCATGTAGGCGCTGAAGATGGCGATGGCGGCCACCGACAGCGCCACCATGCCGGCCGACGAGCCGACGAACACGTTGATGATGGCGCCCGCCATGAGCACCAGCGCGCCCACGAACAGCCACTGGCCCAGGCCCGAGAGGTCGCGCTTGATCACGCTGGCCAGGCTGGCCATGACGAAGAACACGCCGGCGGTGCCGGCGAAGGCCGTCATCACCAGGTCGGTGCCGTTCTTGAAACCCAGCACCATGGCGATCAGGCGCGAGAGCATCAGCCCCATGAAGAAGGTGAAGCCCAGCAGCACGCCCACGCCCGCGGCCGAGTGCTTGGTCTTCTCGATGGCGAACATGAAGCCGAAGGCGCCGCCCAGGAACACGACCAGCCCCAGGCCGCCGCCCAGGGCCCGCGTGATGCCTGTGGACACGCCCAGCCACGCGCCCAGCACGGTGGGCAGCAGGCTCAGCGCCAGCAGCCAGTAGGTATTGCGCAGCACCTTGTGGCGCTGCTCCTGTGCCATGCCATAGCCTGCGGAGGGGAGGGTGGTGATCCGGTCGTTCATCGTGGCGCTCCTGTAGGGCCTGCACCGTGCAGGCGCAGGCATTCTAGTTGGGGGCGTATACCGGCATTGCAATGCCGGTCTTCAATACTGGGGTTTCGGTCAAGGATCTTTTGCCCGGCGTGCGGGTGATGCCGGCCAGGCCGCGCGCTATCCTGCAGACCCTACCCACCCCTTGCCGGCCCACGAGGCCCATCGACCATGAAAACCCACAGCACGCTCGAACTCGCCGACATCAAGAAAATCGCCGCCGCCGCCGAGGCGGAAGCCCTGAAGAACCACTGGGCCGTGACCATTGCCATCACCGACGCCGGTGGCCACCTGCTGTGGCTGCAGCGCCTCGATGGCGCCGCGCCGCTGTCGGCCCATGTCGCGCCGGCCAAGGCGCACACCGCCGCGCTGGCGCAGCGCGAGAGCAAGGTCCATGAGGATATGATCAACGGCGGGCGCACGGCCTTTCTGAGCGCGCCGGGCGTCGCTGGCATGCTGGAGGGCGGCGTGCCCATCATGCACCAGGGCGCATGCCTGGGCGCCGTGGGCGTCAGCGGCGTCAAGGCCAGCGAAGATGCGCAGATCGCACGCGCCGGCATCGCCGCGCTGGGTCTTTGATTGCTATTGAAAACAGAGCTGCTTACGCTTGCTGCATAAGCCTTAGAGGCCTTTAAGGCCATATTCTGCCAGGCGGCCCGCAAGCAGCGGGCCCTGGCCTGGCGCCTGCTCTGCCGCCAGGCCGTGCAGAAAGGCCGCGTGCGCCGCGGCCTGCTCCGGCGCCTGGCCGGCCGCCAGGTGCGCGCCCACCATGCCGGCCAGCACGTCGCCCGTGCCCGCCGTGGCCAGGCGCGCATTGCCCGTGGGGTTGATGATGGGTGTGCCCTGCGGCGCCGCCACCACGCTGCCCGAGCCCTTGAGCAGCACCACGCAGCCGGTGCGCGCGGCCAGGGCCTGGGTGGCGGCCAGGCGGTCGGCCTGCACGGCCTGGCTGTCCGTGCCCAGCAGGCGTGCGGCTTCCAGCGGGTGCGGCGTGAGCACGGTCACCTGGCCGCGCGGCGCGCGCTGTGCCAGCGCCTGGGCGAGTGCGGGCATGCGCGCCAGGGCATTGAGCGCGTCGGCATCGAGCACCAGGCGCGGCGCCGCCGCCAGCACGCCGGGCAGCACGCTGCGCACGGCCGCGCCGCCGCCGCAGCCGCAGACCACGGTCAGGTCCGCCAGCGCCAGCGCCTCCACGCGGCGCAGCATGAGTTCGGGCTGCTGCGGATCGATCTCCAGGGCCGTCTGCCCGAGCAGCGCCACGAGCACGCGTCCCGCCCCCTGGTGCAGCGCCGCACGCGCCGCAAGCAGGGCGGCGCCGGCCATGCCCAGGCCGCGCTCGGCCAGCGCCTCGCCGCCGATCACGGCCACGTCGCCGTAGCTGCCCTTGTGGCTGGCGTGCGGGCGCGGCGCTGTGGCGGGCGCCCCGGCCAGCCAGGCCGTGGGGGCGGCGCTGGCGTCCTCGCTGCCCAGGCCGTGCCACCAGACGCTGCCGGCGGCGTCGCGCCCGGCGCCGGTGAACAGGCCGGGCTTGAGCGTCAGCAGGCTCAGCGTATGGCGCGCCCCGGCCGGGGGGCTGCCGGGGCTGGGCGCAAAGCCTGGGGCGTATTGCCCGGTATCAGCCTGCAGGCCCGAGGGCAGGTCCACGCAGAGCACGGTGGCCGGGGTCTGGTGCAGCGCCTGCAGCAGCGCCAGCAGGCGCGCGGGCGGCGCCGGGCGCTGGTCTGCGGGGGCCAGGCCTATGCCCAGCAGGGCGTCTATGCACAGGTCCTGTGGCCCCAGGCCCTGCGGGGGCTCGGGGACGAACGGCACGCCCGCCTGCTGTGCGCGCTGCCAGGAGCGGCGCGCGTCTGGCGGTGCGCTCTCGGGCGTGCCCAGCCAGGTCACGGCCACGGGCACACCATGGCGGTGCAGGTGCAGGGCGGCTTCCAGGCCGTCGCCGCCGTTGTTGCCCGGTCCGCAGGCGATCCACACGCGCCGCGCATGCGGCGCCAGGGCGCGCGCCAGCTGCGCCACGGCCAGCCCGGCGCGCTGCATCAGCGTGTGCGCGGGCAGGGTGGCGGCGGCGGCCTGTTCGATGCGGCGTGTGGCCGCGCTGCTGTGCAGCGGCCAGGGGCGGTCGTGGTGGATGCGTTGCATGGTGCGCGTGCGGTACGGGGCCCGGCACCCATTGTGCGTCAGACCAGGCGCGCCGGCTCCAGGGCCTGCATGGGCAGCGCGGGCGTGCGCCCGGCGATGCAATCGGCCAGCGCGCGGGCGCTGCCGCAGGCCAGGGCCCAGCCGCTGGCGCCGTGCCCCAGGTTGAGCCACAGGCCCGGCACGCCGCTGGCGCCCACGGCGGGCGGCCCGTCGGGCAGCATGGGCCGCGCGCCGCGCCACACCTGCACGCCGGCGGAGTGCGAGATGGCCCCGGGGAAGCACTCGCTGAGCACGCGCCAGAGCGTGTGCAGCGTCTGCGGGTGGGCGGCTGCGCCGCACCCGAGCTCGGCCCCGCCGGCAATGCGCACGCGCTGGCCCAGGCGGGCGATGCTGGTGCCGCTGGCGGCGTCGGTGACCACGCCCTGCGGCCCGTGCAGCGCCTCGCGCAGCGGCGCACTGATGGTGCAGCCGTGCAGCGCCACCAGCGGCAGGCGCAGGCCCAGCGGGCGCAGCAGGGGCGCTGCCGCCGCGCCGGTGCACAGCACCACGGCGTCGAAGCGGCGTACCGCGGCCTCGCCCTGCACCTGCACGCCGGGCGGGCTGGCCTGCACTTGCGCAATGCTGGCGCCGAATTCGAACTGCGCGCCGTGGCGCTGCGCGGCCTGGCGCAGCAGCAGGGCGAACTGCCGGCAATTGCCGGCCATGCCGTCGGGCAGGTGCCAGGCCGCGGCCAGGGGCAGGTCGGGCGCCAGGCCGGGCTCGATGCGGCGCGCCGCGTCGGCGTCCACCTCGTGCACGGTGTGGCCGCTCTCGCGCAGGGCGCGCAGCAGGCGCGCGCCGGCCGCGGCGTCGTGGGCGCTGCGCAGCAGGACCAGGGCGCCCGTGCCGTGCTCGAAGGCCAGGTCCAGCTGCCGCGCACGTTCGAGCAGGCAGGCCTGGCTGTAGCGCGCCCACTGCAGCAGCTCGGCCCAGGCGGCAGGCGCCGTGGCGGCGCGCTGGGCAGTGCGCGCGTTGCGGCGCCAGCGGCGCAGCCAGGACAGCTCGCTCAGCGTGACGGCGCGGCCCAGGCGCAGCGGTGCCTGGCGGCCCCACCAGCGCGTGCTGCCCCAGGCACCGGGCAGGGCCCAGGGGTCCAGGCCCGCGGGCGCCAGCAGGCCGCCGGGAGCGAAACTGGCTTCCTCGGCGGTGGCGTTGCGCTGTTCGAAGACGGTGACGGCGTGGCCATCGGCGGCCAGCTCATAGGCGGTGGCGACGCCGGCGATGCCGGCGCCCACGATGGCAATGTTCATGAATACGGAAGATTTACGCCTGTAACGCTCATGGAGAGAGCGCTGGCAGCTATTGTTTTTGTAGTGTCTGTTCGATCTGCAGGCTGATGTTGAGCACGCTGTCGTCGTGCAGCGCAGTGTGCCAGACCATGAGACCCACGGGCAGCTCGCCCTGGACATGGCAGGGCAGCGACAGGGCGCAGCCATCGAGCAGGTTGACGGCGCTGGTATTGCGCAGCAGCAGGGTGTTGACGCGGAAGAACTCGGCGTCGCGCGCGGCATCGCGGGCGGCGTCCTGGCCGTCGGCCGGGGCCACGCGCTCCCATTCCGGGGCAAGGATGGGCACGGTGGGCGAGAGCAGGGCGTCATAGCCCGCCAGGCAGTCCTGCATGCGCGCGATCCAGGCCTGGCGCTCCTGCACCAGCGCCAGGTATTCCCAGGCCAGGAGCGCAGCGCCCTTTTCGATGCGGGAGCACACGCGCGGGTCGTAGCGCGCGCCGTCCCGGGCGAGCAGGTGGCGGTGCCAGGCATAGCTCTCGGGGGCGGAAAAGCCGTAGGCGGGCTGCTCGTGCATCGGGGGCAGGTCGATCTCGGCGATGTGCGCACCTGCGCGCGCGAGCACCTGCAGGCTGCGCTCGAAGGCGCGCGCCACCGGGGCTTCCAGCGCGTCCAGGAACACGGTGCGCGGCACGGCCAGCCGGTAGCACGAGAGCGGGGCGCTGCTGCGCGTGACGGTGCGCGCCGCGAGGATCTGGTGCACCAGCAGGGCGTCGCGCACGCTGCGCGTCATGGCGCAGGCGGTGTCCAGCGTGTGCGACAGCGGCACCGCGCCGGCCGTGGGCACCAGCCGGGCGGTGCTCTTGAAGCCGACGATGCCATTGAGCGCCGCGGGAATGCGGATGGAGCCGCCCGTGTCCGAGCCCAGGCCCACGAAGGCGGCGCCCGCGGCGACGGACACGGCGGCGCCCGAGGACGAGCCGCCCGGCACGCGCACCGGGCCCTGCAGCACGCCAAAGCGCGCATCGTGCGCAGCCGGCGTGCCGTAGTGCGGGTTCACGCCCACGCCGGAGAAGGCGAACTCGGTCATGTTGGTGCGCGCGATGAAGGCCGCGCCCGCGGCGCGCAGGCGCGCCACGGCCGGGGCGTCGGCGGCGGCCGGCGGCGCATCGGCCAGCACCACGGAGCCGGCCGGGGTGGGCTGGCCGGCAATGTCGAACAAGTCCTTGACCGACACCGCCAGGCCTGCCAGCGGCAGGCGCGCGGCGGCAGGGTCGGCGGCGCGCGCGCGCGCCGCGTCGAACAGGGTGCGGGTGAAAGCGTGCTGGCAGGCGGGTGCCTGGGCTGCGGCGATGGCGCGCTCCATCTCCAGGGGGGCGCTGGTCTGGCCTGCAAGCAGCATGCGCCGGGTAGTGTCGAGGTCTTGGGCCATGCCTATGCTAGAATCCACAGGTTTTGCCGGGGGTCAATTCTTCCCGGCGAAATAAATAGCAAACCAGTCCAAACAAGGTGTTGCGCCGCATCTCAAGCAGCGGCGCAATGGTGGGGCTGGATTTTAGACCCAACCTTCGGAGAATTCTCATGGCAGTTACCATGCGCGAAATGCTGGAAGCCGGTGTCCATTTCGGCCACCAGACCCGCTTCTGGAACCCCAAGATGGCCCCCTACATCTTCGGCCATCGCAACAAGATCCACATCATCAACCTGGAGAAGTCGCTGCCGATGCTCCAGGGCGCTGCCAAGTTCGCGCAGCAGCTGTCGGCCAACCGCGGCACCATCCTCATCGTCGGCACCAAGCGCCAGGCACGCGACATCGTCGCGGCCGAGGCGCAGCGCGCCGGTGTGCCCTTCGTCAACCAGCGCTGGCTGGGCGGCATGCTGACCAACTTCAAGACGGTCAAGAGCTCGATCAAGCGCCTCAAGGACATGAAGGCCCAGCAGGAAGCCGGCCTGGACGCCATGAGCAAGAAAGAGCAGCTCATGTTCGTGCGCGAGATCGAGAAGCTCGAAAAGGACATCGGCGGCATCCAGGACATGAACACCCTGCCCGACGCCATCTTCGTCGTGGACGTGGGCTTCCACAAGATTGCCATCGCCGAGGCGCGCAAGCTGGGCATTCCGCTGATCGGCGTGGTCGACTCCAACCACTCGCCCGAGGGCATCGACTACGTGATCCCCGGCAACGATGACTCGGCCAAGGCGGTCGAGCTGTACGTGCGCACCATCGCCGACGCCATCGTCGAGGGCCGCAACAACGCCGTGACCGAGGTGGTCCGCGCCGTTTCCGGCGAAGGCACCGACGAGTTCGTCGAAGTGCAAGAGTCCGCCGCCTGACCAAGACACCAGGCCTCGCGATCCGTCGCGCAAGAAAAGCGGGGCTTGATCGGCCCCCTTTTTTTATCCTGAACATCTGCAACTGAACTGAATACGGAGAAACGACAATGGCTGCAATTACCGCAAGCATGGTGGCTGAACTGCGCGCCAAGACCGACGCCCCCATGATGGAGTGCAAGAAGGCCCTGACCGAGGCCGACGGCGACATGGCCAAGGCCGAGGAACTGCTGCGCGTCAAGCTCGGCACCAAGGCCGGCAAGGCCGCCGCCCGCGTGACGGCCGAAGGTGTGGTCGCCAGCTTCATCGACGGCACGAACGGCGCGCTGATCGAAGTCAACAGCGAGACCGACTTCGTGAGCAAGAACGACAGCTTCATCGCCATGGCCAAGGCTGCGGCCGAGCTGGTGGTCAAGCACAATCCCGCCTCCATCGAGGCGCTGGGTCAGCTCCCCTACGCGCAGGACAGCTTCGGCCCCACGCTGGAAGACGTGCGCAAGGGCCTGATCGGCAAGATCGGCGAGAACATGTCGTTCCGCCGCTTCCAGCGCTTCAGCGGCGCCAACCTGGCCTCCTACCTGCACGGCACGCGCATCGGCGTGGTGGTGGAATTCGACGGCGATGCCGCTGCCGCCAAGGACGTGGCCATGCACGTGGCCGCCATGAAACCCGTGGCCCTGACGAGCAGCGAGGTGCCCGCCGAGCTGATCGAGAAGGAGCGTGCCGTGGCCACGGCCAAGGCCGCCGAGTCGGGCAAGCCCGCCGACATCGTCGCCAAGATGGTCGAAGGCTCGGTGCAAAAATACCTCAAGGAAGTGTCGCTGGCCGATCAGGTCTTCGTGAAGGCCGCCGACGGCAAGCAGACCGTGGGCCAGATGCTCAAGGAGCGCGGCACCACCGTCAAGGCCTTCACCCTGTACGTGGTGGGCGAGGGCATCGAGAAGAAGCAGGACGACTTTGCCGCCGAAGTTGCCGCCCAGGTGGCCGCCGCCAAGGGCGCTGCCGCCTGATCTGTCCCGCACCGCTGCCGCCGCATTTCCCCCCCGTCATTTGTTCACACTATGGAGCCCACCATGACCGCCACCCCAGCCTACAAGCGCATCCTGCTCAAGCTGTCGGGCGAGGCGCTCATGGGTGACGACGCCTTCGGCATCAACCGCGCCACCATCGTGCGCATGGTGCAGGAGGTCGTCGAGGTCACGCGCATGGGGGTGGAGGTGGCGGTGGTGATCGGCGGGGGCAACATCTTCCGCGGCGTGGCCGGCGGTGCCGAAGGCATGGACCGGGCCACGGCCGACTACATGGGCATGCTCGCCACCGTGATGAACGCCCTGGCCCTGGCCGATGCCATGGACAAGCAGGGCTTGACGGCGCGTGTCATGTCCGCCATTTCGATCGAGCAGGTCGTCGAGCCCTATGTGCGTCCCAAGGCCCTGCAGTACCTCGAGGAGGGCAAGGTCGTGGTGTTCGCTGCGGGCACGGGCAATCCGTTCTTCACCACCGATACGGCGGCTGCGCTGCGCGGTGCCGAGATCGGCGCGGAGCTCGTGCTCAAGGCCACCAAGGTCGATGGCGTCTACACTGCCGACCCGCACAAGGACCCCACGGCCACGCGCTACGCCAAGCTCAGTTTCGACGAGGCCATGGTGCGCAACCTGGGCATCATGGACGCCACGGCCTTTGCGCTGTGCCGCGACCAGAAGCTGCCCGTGAAGGTGTTCTCGATCTTCAAGCCCGGCGCGCTCAGGCGCGTGGTCATGGGCGAGGACGAGGGCACCCTGGTCTACGCCTGACCCGGTCACTGTTCCCTGTCTGCCAGAGGAGTCAACATGTCGATTGCCGACACCAAGAAGAACGCCGAAGCGAAGATGGACCAGTCCATCGCCGCCTTCAAGAACCAGTTGGTCAAGATCCGCACTGGCCGTGCCAATGCGGCGCTGCTCGACACCGTGCAGGTGGAGTACTACGGCTCCATGGTGCCGCTGTCGCAGGTGGCCAACGTCTCCGTGCTCGATGCGCGCACCCTGAGCGTACAGCCCTGGGAAAAGAACATGGGCGCCAAGGTCGAGAAGGCCATCCGCGAGAGCGACCTGGGCCTGAACCCGGCGAGCATGGGCGACCTCATCCGCGTGCCGCTGCCGGCCATGAGCGAGGAGCGCCGCCGCGAGATGACCAAGATCGTGCGCAACGAGGGCGAGGCCGCCAAGGTCGCCGTGCGCAACCTGCGCCGCGACGCCAACGAGGCGGTCAAGAAGCTGGTCAAGGACAAGCTCGCCTCCGAGGACGACCAGAAGCGCGCCGAGGCCGACATCCAGAAGGTCACCGACAAGCACATCGCCGAGATCGACGCCCTGGTGACCGCCAAGGAGCAGGAGATCATGGCGGTCTGAGGGCCGCCATGCTCCGTACCGCATCCATGGCCGCCCCTCTGGTGCCACCCCACCATGTGGCCATCGTCATGGACGGCAATGGCCGCTGGGCGCAGCGCCGTTTCCTGCCGCGCCTGGCGGGCCACAAGCAGGGCGTGGAGTCGCTGCGCCGCTGCGTGCGTGCCTGCGCGCAGCGCGGCATCGGCGTGCTCACCGTCTTTGCCTTTTCGTCCGAGAACTGGAACCGTCCGGCCGAGGAGGTCTCGGGCCTGATGGAGCTGCTGGCCAAGGCGCTCACGCGCGAGGTGCCGCAGTTGCGCCAGGAAGGCGTGCGCCTGCATTTCGTCGGCGCGCGCGCGGGCCTGTCGGACAAGGTGCGCGCGGGCCTGGAGCAGGCGCAGAACCAGACGGCGCACAACACCCGCCTCGTGCTCAATGTGTGCTTCAACTACGGCGGACGCTGGGACATTGCCCAGGCGGCGGCGCAGCTTGCCGCGCGTGGTGCGCCCATCACCGAGCAGAGCCTGGACCGCGCCCTGGCGCTTTCCCATGTGCCCGACCCCGACCTGCTGATCCGCACCGGCGGCGAGATGCGCCTGAGCAACTTCCTGCTCTGGCAGGCCGCCTACGCCGAACTCTATTTCAGCGAGCGCCTGTGGCCCGATTTCGACGAGGCCGCCCTGGATGAGGCCCTTGCCGCCTACCATGCGCGCGAGCGGCGTTTCGGCCAGACCTCGGAGCAGGTACAGGCCTGCGCCTGAAAGCCCCCATGCTCAAGCAGCGCATTCTCACCGCCCTGGTCCTGCTGGCCATTCTGCTGCCTGCCTTGTTCTACCCCGCGCCCGGCCCCTTCACGGCGGTGGTGCTGGTGCTCATGGCTGCGGCCGCCTGGGAGTGGGGCCGCTTGAATGGCTGCGGCGCCCTGGGTTCGGTGCTCGTCGGCGCCGTCTGCCTGGGCTTGTGCGCGGGCTCCTGGGCGCTGGGCCTGGCGCAGCGCCCGCTGGGCGGCCTGTGGCTGGCGGGCGGCGCCTTCTGGGTGCTGGGCAGCGCCTGGCTGCTGCATGCCGGGGTGCCGGGCTGGCCGCGCATTCCTGCGCCGCTGCGGCTCGCAGCCGGCATTGCGGCGCTGTGGCTGGCCTGGCTGGCGGTGGTGCAGGCGCGCGCACTGGGCGTCAATTTTCTGCTGTCGGTGATGTGCCTGGTCTGGATGGCCGACATCGCCGCCTACTTCGCGGGCCGGCGCTTCGGCCGCCGCAAGCTGGCCCCGGCCATCAGCCCGGGCAAGAGCTGGGAAGGTGTGTGGGGTGGTGTGGCCGGCGTGCTGCTGCTCGCGCTGGGCTGGGTGCTGGCCGATACCCAGGGGCCGGCGCTGCAGCCGAGCTTCTACACGCGCGTGGCCGCGGACGGCGGCTGGGCGCTGCTGCTCGCCGTGGTGCTGGGCATGACGGCCATGAGCGTCGCGGGCGACCTGGTCGAATCGCTCATCAAGCGCAGCGCCGGCGTCAAGGACAGCAGCCAACTGCTGCCCGGCCACGGCGGCGTGCTCGACCGCGTCGATGCGCTGCTGCCCACCCTGCCGCTGGCCCTGATGGTCACCACGCTGCTCACCCCATGAAACAACGTATCACGGTGCTGGGATCCACCGGCTCCATCGGCACGAACACCCTGGACGTGGTGGCGCGCCACCCCGACCGCTTCGAGGTCTTCGCCCTGAGTGCGGCCACGCAGGTCGATGCGCTGCTGGCGCAGTGTGTGCGCTTTGCGCCGCGCTACGCCGTCATGGCCAGCCCTGCCCATGCGCGCCTGCTCGCCGAGAAATGCAAGCAAAATGGGCTTGCAACGCAGGTGCTGCAAGCGCCAGAAGCTATTGAAACAATAGCATCCCACCCGGACACCGATACCGTCATGGCGGCCATCGTGGGCGCTGCCGGTCTGGCTCCGTGCCTGGCGGCGGCGCGCGCGGGCAAGCGCCTGCTGCTGGCCAACAAGGAGGCCCTGGTGGTGGGCGGCGAGGTCTTTCTGCAGGCCGTGCGCGCGGGTGCGGCCACGCTGCTGCCCATAGACAGCGAGCATTCGGCCATTTTCCAGTCCTTGCCCGAAGACCCGGCCACCTGGCAGCGGCGCGTGCACAAGATCATCCTCACGGCATCGGGCGGGCCGTTTCGCCAGCGCGATCCGGGCACGCTGCGCGCGGTCACGCCGCAAGAGGCCTGCGCCCACCCCAACTGGGTCATGGGGCGCAAGATCTCGGTCGATTCGGCCACGATGATGAACAAGGCGCTGGAGGTCATCGAGGCGCGCTACCTGTTCGGCCTGGCGCCGCGCCGGCTCGACGTGGTGATCCACCCGCAGAGCATCATCCACTCCATGGTGCAGTACGCCGACACCTCGGTGGTGGCGCAACTGGGCACGCCGGACATGCGCGTGCCCATCGCCTACGGCCTGGCCTGGCCCGAGCGCGTGGAGTCGGGCGCTGCGGCGCTGGACTTCCATGCCCTGGGCGCCATGACCTTCGAGGCCATCGACGGCCATGGCCACCCCGAGCGCTTTCCCGGCCTGCGCCTGGCCTGGGAGGCGCTGGAGGCGCCTGCCGGCACCACGGCCGTGCTCAACGCGGCCAACGAGGTGGCGGTGGCGCAGTTCCTCGACGGCTGCATACGCTTCGACCAGATCCACGCGCTGAACCTGGAAACTTTGTCCCGTGTCCCGGTCTCCAAGCCCGCATCGCTCGGGGACCTGCTGGCGCTGGACGAGCAGGCGCGCCGCACGGCGCAGCAGATTGCGCAGCAACTGGCCTGAGCGCCGCCTTTTTCAGCCACAGGAACGCGCATGCTCACTCTGGTTGCCTTTTTCGTTGCCCTGGGCGTGCTCATTGCGGTGCATGAGTACGGCCACTACCGCGTGGCCGTGGCCTGTGGTGTCAAGGTGCTGCGCTTCTCGGTCGGCTTTGGCAAGCCCCTGTTGCGCTGGCAGCCGCAGGGCTCGTCCACCGAGTTCGTGCTCGGCGCCTTTCCGCTGGGCGGCTATGTGCGCATGCTCGATGAGCGCGAAGCCCCCGTGCCGCCGGCGGAGCGCCACCGCGCCTTCAACACCCAGCCCCTGCGGTCGCGCGCGCTCATCGTGGCCGCCGGGCCGGTGGCCAATCTGGTGCTGGCGGTGCTGCTGTATGCGCTCGTCAACTGGCTGGGCGTGCAGGAGCCCATGGCCTACCTGGCGCGGCCCGTGCCGGGTTCGGTGGCGCAGCAGGCCGGCCTGCAGGGCGGCGAACTCGTGCGCAGTGCCGCCCTGGGCAGCGAAGATGAAGTGCCCGTGCGCTCCTTCGAGGAACTGCGCTGGCTGCTGGCGCGCGGCGCGCTCGAATCCCAGGCCGTGCGCCTGAGCGTCGAGCCCGCGCCGGGCGCCCCTGTGCGCAGCGTGCTGCTGCCGCTGCAGGAGGTCGATGTGCGCGATGCCGACGCCCGGCTGCTGCAGCGCATCGGCATCACCGGGCCCTGGACGCAGCCCGTGATCGGCGAACTCATGCCCGATGGCGCCGCGGCGCGCGCGGGGCTGCAGCCTGGCGACGTGGTGCTGCGCATCGGCGCGGTGGAGGTGGGCGACGGCCAGCACCTGCGCGCATTGATCCGCGGCTCGGTGCAGGGCGGCCAGGCGCTGGCGCAGAGCTGGCGCATCGAGCGCGCGGGGCGCGTGCTGACGCTCGACGTGCTGCCCGAGCTGCAGCAGGACCAGGGCGAGACCGTGGGGCGCATCGGCGCCTACGTGGGCGCGCGCCCGCAGTTCGCCACCGTGCAGTACGGCCCCTGGGAGGGCCTGGCCAAGGGCGCGCAGCGCACCTGGGAGGTCTCCACGCTCACGCTCACCATGATGGGGCGCATGCTCATCGGCGAGGCGTCGCTCAAGAACATCAGCGGCCCGCTCACCATTGCCGACTACGCGGGGCGTTCGGCCAGCCTGGGTCTGGTGCAATACCTGGGCTTTCTGGCGCTCATCAGCGTGAGCCTGGGCGTGCTCAACCTGCTGCCGCTGCCCGTCCTCGATGGGGGGCACCTGTTGTATTATCTTTGGGAGGGTGTGACGGGCAGGAGCATCTCGGACGCCTGGATGGAGCGCCTGCAGCGCGGCGGCGTCGCCGTGCTGTTCCTGATGATGTCCATCGCACTGTTCAACGATCTCTCCCGGCTATTTGGCTAAATCCGCTGCCCGCCGCCGTGCGGGCGCCGCACCGATTTCATTCATGAAAAAACAACTCCATCGCTTCGGTGCGCGCACCGTGACGGCCGTTGCAGCCATGGTCTTTGCCGCCCAGGCTGCCTGGGCGCTCGACCCCTTCCAGGTCCAGGACATCCGCGTGGAAGGCCTGCAGCGCGTTGAACCCGGAACGGTGTTCGCGTCCATTCCCTTGCGCGTGGGCGACGAATACAACGACGAGAAGGGCGCTGCCGCGATCCGCGCGCTGTTTGCCCTGGGCCTGTTCAAGGACGTGCGCCTGGAAGCCGTGGGCGGCGTGCTCGTGGTCGTCGTCGAGGAGCGCCCGACCATCGCCGACGTGGACTTCGCCGGTGCGCGCGAGTTCGACAAGGACGTGCTCAAGAAGGCCATGCGCGACATCGGCCTGACCGATGGCCGCCCCTACGACAAGGCGCTGACCGACCGCGCCGAGCAGGAGCTCAAGCGCCAGTACATCAACAAGAGCTTCTACGGCGCCGAAGTCGTCACCACCGTCACGCCCATAGAACGCAACCGGGTGAACCTCACCTTCACCATCACCGAGGGCGAGACGGCGCGCATCAAGGACATCCGCATCGTCGGCAACAAGGCCTTCAGCGAATCCACCCTCAAGGGCCTGTTCGACCAGGACACGGGCGGCTGGCTGAGCTGGTACACCAAGAGCGACCGCTATGCGCGCTCGAAGCTCAACGCCGACCTCGAAACCCTGCGTTCGTACTATCTGCAGCGCGGCTACCTGGAGTTCCGCGTGGATTCCACTCAGGTCGCCATCTCGCCGGACAAGCAGGACATCTCCATCACCGTCAACGTGACCGAGGGCGAGCGCTTCATCGTCTCGGGCGTCAAGCTCGAAGGCAACTTCCTGGAGCGCGAGGACGAGTTCAAGTCGCTGGTCACCATCCGCCCCGGCGAGCCGTACAACGCCGACCAGGTCGCCGAGACCACCAAGGCCTTTGCCGAGCATTTCGGCAACTTCGGCTTTGCTTTCGCGCGCATCGAGGCCGTGCCCGAGATCGACCGCGAGCACAACCGCGTGGCCCTGGTGCTGCAGGCCGACCCGGTGCGCCGCGCCTACGTGCGCCGCATCCAGGTGGCGGGCAACAACCGCACGCGCGACGAAGTCATCCGGCGCGAGTTCCGCCAGTTCGAGGCCTCGTGGTACGACGGCGAGAAGATCCGCCTCTCGCGCGACCGCGTGGACCGGCTGGGCTTCTTCACCGAGGTCAGCGTCGAGACGCAGGAGGTGCCGGGCGCGCCCGACCAGGTCGATCTGGTCGTTAACGTGGCGGAAAAACCCACGGGCTCGCTGCAACTGGGGGCCGGTTTCTCCAGCGCGGAGAAGCTCTCGTTCTCCTTCGCCATCAAGCAGGAAAACATCTTCGGCTCGGGCAACTACCTCGGCGTGGACGTGAACACCAGCAAGTTCAAGCGCACGCTGGTGTTCTCCACCACCGACCCGTATTTCACGCGCGACGGCATCTCGCGCACGCTCGACGCCTACTACCGCACCGACAAGCCCTACGACGACCAGGGCGGCAACTACGAGCTCGTCACCACCGGGGCGGGCATCCGCTTCGGCGTGCCCTTCACCGAGACCGACACCGTGTTCTTCGGCGGCAACCTGGAGGCCACGCGCATCAAGTCCGGCACCAACATCCCGGCGGCCTACCTGGCCTACGCCGACCGCTACGGCCGCAGCAATACGGGCGTGCCGCTGACCATAGGCTGGTCGCGCGACGGGCGCGACAGCGCGCTGGCGCCCAACTCCGGCGTGTACCAGCGCCTCAACACCGACTGGTCCATCGCCGGCGATGCCCGCTACGTGCGCGCCAATTATCAGTACCAGCAGTACATACCGCTGAACAAGAAGTTCACCCTGGCCTTCAACGGCGAGCTGGGCTGGGGCAAGGGCATGAACGGACGCCCGTTCCCCTTCTTCAAGAACTTCTACTCGGGCGGCCTGGGCTCGGTGCGCGGCTTCGACCAGGGCACGCTGGGCCCGCGCGACGTCACCGGCGCTTCGCTGGGCGGCCCCAAGAAAATCACCTTCAACACGGAACTCATGGTCCCGTTCCCGGGGGCAGGCAACGACCGCACGCTGCGGCTCTTCACCTTCCTGGACGTGGGCAATGTGTATGGCGACGGCGAGAAAATCCGCATGAACGAAATGCGTGCGTCCGTCGGCCTGGGTCTGAGCTGGATCTCCCCGCTGGGGCCGCTGCGCCTGGCGTGGGCCAACCCGGTGCGCAAGTTCCCGGGCGATAGAATCCAGAGATTGCAATTCCAGATTGGAACGTCCTTCTAATGAAACACCTCTCCCGTTCACTCGCGCTGGCGCTGGTCCTTGGCGGTTTTGCCGCGGCCGTGCCGGCCTATGCCCAGGCCTTCAAGGCGGGCTTCATCCACACCGATCGCGTGTTCCGCGAATCGAGCTCGGCCAAGTCGGCGCAGTCCAAGCTGGAGCAGGAATTCGCCAAGCGCGACAAGGAAATCACCGAGCAGGGCAATGCGCTCAAGGCGGCCACCGACAAGTTCGAGCGCGATGCGCCCACCCTGTCCGAAAGCCAGCGCCAGGCCCGCCAGCGCCAGCTCGTGGACCAGGACCGCGAATTCCAGCGCAAGCGCCGCGAGTTCCAGGAAGACCTCAACGCGCGCAAGAACGAAGAGCTCAACCTACTGGGCGAGCGCATCAACAAGGTCGTCAAGCAACTGGCCGAGCAGGAAAAGTACGACATCATCGTGGACCAGGCGGTGTACATCAACCCGCAGCACGACATCACCGACAAGGTGATCAAGGCCCTCAATGGCGCGTCCAAGTAAGCGCACCGCATCCCTGAAGGGGTGCGTGTGAGCGTGCGCCTGGCCGAGCTCGTCGAGGCACTGGGCGGCACGCTCGAAGGGGATCCGGAACAGCAGATCGACCGGCTTGCGCCGCTGGAGGCCGCTGGCCCGCGGGACCTGAGTTTTCTCAGCCACCCGCGCTACCAGCCGCAACTGGCCGCCTCCCGGGCGGCCTGCGTCATTGTGGCCCCGGCGATGCGCGCGCCTGCGGCGCAGCGCGGTGCCTGCATCGTGGCCGACGACCCCTACGTGTACTTCGCCCGTGCCACCCAGTGGTGGCGGCGGCGGCATGCGCCGCCCCCGCCAGCGGGGGTGCACGCCAGTGCCGTCGTCCATCCCGAGGCCGTGGTGGACGCGAGCGCCTGCATCGGCCCGCTGTGCGTGGTCGAGCGCGGGGCGCGCATCGGCGCGGGCACCTGGCTCAAGTCGCGCGTCACCGTGGGCGAGGACTGCCAGATCGGCGCGCGCTGCATCGTGCATGCGGGTGCGGTCATTGGGGCCGACGGCTTCGGCTTTGCGCAGGAGAACGGCGTCTGGGTCAAGATCGAGCAGCTCGGCGCCGTGCGCATCGGCGACGACGTGGAGATCGGTGCCAACACCTGCATAGACCGCGGCGCACTCGAGGACACCGTCATCGAGGACGGCGTCAAGCTCGACAACCTCGTGCAGATCGGGCACAACGTGCACGTGGGGCGCCACAGCGCCATGGCCGGCTGCGTGGGCGTTGCGGGCAGTGCGCACATCGGCGCGCACTGCACCGTGGGCGGGGGCGGCATCGTGCTGGGCCACCTCACGCTGGCCGACCATGTGCATGTCTCGGCCGCCACCACGGTCACGCGCTCGATCCGCCAGCCCGGTCTGTACACGGGGATGTTTCCCATCGACGACAATGCGCGCTGGGAAAAGAACGCTGCCACGCTCAAGCAGCTGCACAGCCTGCGCGAACGCATCAAGGCCCTGGAAGACCAGGTTCAGAACAACAAGACGGAACGTGCATGATGGACATCCACGCAATTCTCAAGCAACTGCCCCACCGCTATCCCTTCCTGCTGGTGGACAAGGTGGTGGAGCTCGAGCGCAACCAGCGCATCCAGGCGATCAAGAACGTCACCTTCAACGAGCCCTATTTCATGGGGCACTTTCCCGGCCGTCCGGTGATGCCCGGCGTGCTCATCCTCGAAGCCCTGGCGCAGGCCGCGGGCCTGCTGGCCTTCGACGCCATGGGCCAGGTGCCGGACGAGAACAACATCTACTACTTCGTCGGCATCGACGGTGCGCGCTTCAAGCGCCCCGTGGAGCCGGGCGACCAGCTCATTCTGGACATCACCATCGACCGCGTGCGCGGCGGCATCTGGAAGTTCAATGGCGTGGGCCGCGTGGGCGACGAGGTGGCGTGCGAGGCACAGCTCATGTGCACCATGCGCCACGTGGGCTGAGGCACAGGGGCCGGTTCGTGACTTCGGGGCGCAGCAGACCGTGAGCACCATCCATCCCACCGCCGTGGTCGATGCCCGGGCCTGCATCGACGCGAGCGTGGCCATCGGGCCCTATGCCGTGATCGGGCCGCATGTGCGCATCGGTGCCGGTACCACGGTGGGCGCGCACTGCGTGATCGAGGGGCATACGACCATCGGGCGCGACAACCGTATCTTCCCCTTCGCCGCGCTCGGCGCCGCCCCGCAGGACAAGAAGTACGGCGGCGAGCCCACCGAGCTGCGCATCGGCGACCGCAACACCATCCGCGAGTTCTGCACCTTCAACACCGGCACGGTGCAGGACAGGGGCGTGACCGCGGTGGGCGACGACAACTGGATCATGGCCTACGTGCACATCGCGCACGACTGCACGGTGGGCCACCACACCACCATGGCCAACAACGCCACGCTGGCCGGGCATGTGGAGGTGGGCGACTGGGCCACCGTCGGCGGTCTGTGCGGTGTGCTGCAGCGCATGCGCATCGGCGCGCACACCATGGTGGGCTTCTCCAGCCACGTGGGCAAGGACGTGCCGCCGTACATGGTGGTGGACGGCAATCCGCTGGCCGTGCGCGGCGTCAACCTCGTGGGGCTGCGCCGGCGCGGTTTTTCCGAGCAGCGCATCAGCGCCATCCGCGAGATGCACAAGCTGCTCTACCGCCAGGACCTCACCCTGGAGCAGGCGCGCGCGGCCATCCAGCAACTGCCGGCCTCCCACCCCGAGGCAGCGCAGGACGTGGCCTTGATGGACGCCTTCCTGGCCACCGCGGCCTGGGGCATTGCCCGCTGAGGGGCGCAGGATGGCGGCACCCCCCCGCGTCGCCATGGTGGCGGGCGAGACCTCGGGCGATCTGCTCGCGGGCCTGCTGCTCGACGGCTTGCAGGCCCTGTGGCCGGGCCTGGCCAGCCAGGGCATCGGCGGCCCGCATATGCAGCAGCGCGGCTTCGAGGCCTGGTGGCCCAGCGAGCGCCTGGCCGTGCACGGCTACAGCTTCGAGCTGCTGCGCCGCCTGGCCGAGATCATCGGCATCCGCAAGCGGCTGCGCGCACGCCTGCTGCAGGACCGGCCCGACGTCTTCATCGGCGTGGACGCGCCCGACTTCAACCTGGGCCTGGAGGCCGATCTGCGCGCCGCCGGCATCAAGACCGTGCATTTCGTCTGTCCGTCCATCTGGGCCTGGCGTGCCGAGCGCGTGGAGAAGATCCGCCGCGCCGCCGACCATGTGCTGTGCATCTTCCCGTTCGAGCCCGAGCTGCTGGCGCGCCACGGCATCGAGGCCACCTACGTGGGCCACCCGCTGGCGGCCGTGATCCCCCTGGAGCCCGACCGCCGCGCCGCCCGCGCCGCGCTGGGCCTGGACGCGGCCGACGCCGTGCTGGCCGTGCTGCCGGGCAGCCGCTCGGCCGAGGTGCAGTACATCGCTCCCAAGTTTTTTGCGGCTGCAGCGCTCATCCAGCAAGCGCGGCCAGCTATCAAAATCGTAGTGCCGGCCGTGCCCGCGCTGCGCATGCGCGTGGAGCAGGCGGCGCAGGCCGCGGGGCTGGCGGGGCGGGTGCAAATCGTCAGCGGCCAGTCGCACACCGTGCTGGCGGCCTGCGACGTGACGCTGATCGCCAGCGGCACGGCCACGCTGGAGGCCATGCTGTTCAAGCGGCCCATGGTCATCGGCTACCACATGCACCCGCTGAGCTGGCGCCTCATGCGCCGCAAGCAATTGCAGCCCTGGGTAGGCCTGCCCAATATCCTGAGCGGCGCATTCGCCGTGCCCGAGCTGATCCAGGACGCTGCCACGCCGCCGGCCCTGGCCGCCGCCGTGCTCGACTGGTTCGACGCCCTGGGCAGCGACCCCGCGCGCATGGCCGCGCTGCACCACCGTTTCACTGCGCTGCACCAGAGCCTGCGGCGCGACACCCCGAGATTGGCCGCCGATGCGATCCAGAAAGTCCTTGCCGCACGCCCTGCCTGAGCAGGCCGCGCTCGACTGGCATGCCCCCCAGGGCCTGGTGGCCGGCGTGGACGAGGCCGGCCGCGGCCCCCTGGCGGGCCCGGTGGTGGTGGCGGCCGTGGTGCTCGACGAGCTGCAGCCCATCGCGGGCCTGGCCGACTCCAAGAAGCTCACCGCGCTGCGGCGCGCGCGGCTGTACGACGAGATCCGCGCCAAGGCCCTGTGCTGCAGCATTGCCGAGGCCAGCGTGGAAGAAATCGACCGCCTCAACATCCTGCAGGCCACGCTGCTGGCCATGCGCCGCGCGGTGCAGGGCCTGCGCCTGCGGCCGGCGCTGGTGCTGGTCGACGGCAACCGCCTGCCGGTGCTGGACGTGCCTGCCGAGGCCATCGTCCAGGGCGACGCGCGCGTGGCGGCGATCTCGGCAGCGTCCATCCTCGCCAAGGTGCACCGCGACCGCTGGTGCGCCCAGGTGCATGCGCAGTATCCGCAGTACGGTTTCGACGCGCACAAGGGCTACGGCACGGCCGCGCACCTGCAGGCCTTGCGCGCGCACGGCGCCTGCCCGCTGCACCGCCGCAGCTTCGCGCCCGTGGCGCTATGCCTGGAGGGCCCGCCATGAGCGCGCCGCCCGTCACCGTGGTGCGCTCGCGCGACAACGCCTTCGCCAAGGACCTGCGCCGCCTGGCGCAGGACAGCACGGCCTACCGCAAGCAGGCGCGCGTGTGGCTGGAGGGCGACCACCTGTGCCGCGCCGCGCTGGCGCGCGGGCTGCGCCCGGCGGTGGCGGTATTTTCAGAGTCTTTTTGGCCTCTGGCGCCCGTGGAATGGGCGCAAGCAGCTACTAAAACGATAGTCCTGGCCGATGCCTTGTTTGCCGAGCTGAGCGCGCTGGAGTCGCCCGCCGCCATGGGCTACGTGCTGGAGCTGCCCGCGCCGGCGGCGCCCGACCCGCACGCGCCCAGCGTGGTGCTCGACCGGGTGCAGGACGCGGGCAACGCCGGCTCCATCCTGCGCAGCGCGGCGGCCTTTGGCTTCACCCAGGTGCTGGCGCTCAAGGGCACGGCCGCGCTGTGGTCGCTCAAGGTGCTGCGCGCGGGCATGGGCGCGCATTTCGGCCTGCGCCTGGTCGAGGGCCTGGATGCGCCCGACCTGGACGCGCTGCAACTGCCCCTGCTCGTGACCCATGTGCACGGCGGCGCCTACCTGCACCGCGCCACACTGCCCTGGCCCTGCGCCTGGGTGCTGGGGCATGAGGGGCAGGGCGTCTGCGAGGCGCTGCTGGCGCGCGCGCACCAGCGCATCCGCATCGCCCAGCCCGGCGGGGAGGAGTCGCTCAACGTGGCCGCGGCCGCGGCCATCTGCCTGCACGCCAGCGCCGCCGGACGCGCCTGAGCGCTGGCGCCCGGCGCGGCGCAAAAACGGGGCGCGGCCAGGGGTTGGGCGCCGGCGGTGTCAGCGCGCCGCAACCGTCTGCGGGTACAATCAAGGGCTTTCCTCGCAACAGCGTCGCCCGGCCGCAACCAAAGCAACAACCCATCCGAAAGCAGCCGACGCGCCACCCAGGCACCCTGCTGCCGGTGGCCGCACAGGCACCGGGCGACCGTAACCAACCGGAGAACCCAGTGCTTTTGTCTCTACAGGGACGTTTCCCTCCCGCCATCCTGGCGCTCGCAGACGGCACGGTCTTTGTCGGCAGCTCGATCGGTGCCCCCGGCACCACCGTCGGTGAAGTGGTGTTCAACACCGCCATGACCGGCTACCAGGAAATCCTCACGGACCCTAGCTATTGCCAGCAATTGGTGACCTTCACCTACCCGCACATCGGCAACTATGGCGTCAACCCCGAGGATGTCGAGTCCGGCAAGATCCAGGCCGCGGGCCTGATCATCAAGGACCTGCCGCTGATCGCCAGCAACTTCCGCAGCACCGAGACGCTGCCCGCCTACCTGCAGCGCGAGGGCACGGTGGCCATTGCCGACATCGACACGCGCCGCCTCACGCGCCTGCTGCGCGAAAAAGGCGCGCAGAACGGCGCCATCGTCGGCCTCGCCGCGGGCGAGGGCGTGACGCAGGCGCACATCGACGCCGCGGTGGCCGCCGCCCAGGCCGCCCCCAGCATGGCGGGGCTGGACCTGGCCAAGGTGGTCAGCACCCCGCATGCCTACGAGTGGACGCAGACCGAATGGCAGCTCGGCGCAGGTTTCGGCACGCTGCAGGCGCCGCGCTTTCACGTGGTGGCCTACGACTTCGGCGTGAAGAAGAACATCCTGCGCATGCTCTCCAGCCGGGGCTGCCGCGTGACCGTGGTGCCCGCCCAGACCAGCGCCGCCGAGGTGCTGGCCATGAACCCGGACGGGGTCTTCCTCTCCAACGGCCCGGGCGACCCCGAGCCCTGCGACTACGCCATCGCCGCCACGCGCACCCTTATCGACAGCGGCATTCCCCTGTTCGGCATCTGCCTGGGGCACCAGATCATGGCGCTGGCCTCGGGGGCGCGCACCTTCAAGATGGCGCACGGCCACCACGGTGCCAACCACCCCGTCAAGGACCTGGACTCGGGCCGCGTCTCCATCACCAGCCAGAACCACGGCTTCGCCGTCGATCTGGACTCGCTGCCCGCCTGCCTGCGGCCCACGCACGTGAGCCTGTTCGACGGCACGCTGCAGGGCCTGGTGCGCACCGACAAGCCGGCGTTCTGCTTCCAGGGCCACCCCGAGGCGCTGCCCGGGCCGCACGACATCGGCTACCTGTTCGACCGCTTCACCCAGGCCATGCGCGTGGCCAAGGCCTGAACAGCGAGCAAGGTCCACGGCCATGAAACTCTTCAGCTTCCCCCAGGCGATGCTTGAGAAGGCGATCCACAAGCGCATGCTCACCCTGCCTGCGCCGCACCGCGAGTGGTTTGCCGAGCGCTGGCAGCAAAAGCCCTACAAGAAGGCCTTCCTCGAAAACAAGGCCATGCCGCTGGTCACCCTCGTGGCCAAGGGCAAGACCTGGGACGAAGCCACCTTTGCCGAGGCGCTGCAGGAGTGGAACGTCACGTTCCACCTCGCCGAGGCCGAGGTACTGCGCCCCCTGGTGCAGGGCGATGGCCTGCTGCAACTGATGCAGAAGAACCTGCCCGCCGCGCGTGCGCAGGCCCTGTTGGACAAGCTCGATTCCCCCCGCCCTGGCGCGCTCCCCGCTGCCGCCGCCGCGACCGACTGAAACACACCATGCCAAAACGCACAGACATCCAAAGCATCCTCATCATCGGCGCCGGCCCGATCGTCATCGGCCAAGCCTGCGAGTTCGACTACTCGGGCGTGCAGGCCTGCAAGGCCCTGCGCGAAGAGGGCTACAAGGTCATCCTGATCAACAGCAACCCGGCGACGATCATGACCGACCCGGCCACGGCCGACGTCACCTACATCGAGCCCATCACCTGGCAGACGGTCGAGAAGATCATCGCCAAGGAGCGCCCCGACGCCATCCTGCCCACCATGGGCGGCCAGACCGCGCTCAACTGCGCGCTGGACCTGTGGAAGCACGGCGTGCTCAACAAGTACCGCGTCGAGCTCATCGGCGCCAAGCCCGAAGCCATCGACAAGGCCGAGGACCGCCTGAAGTTCAAGGACGCGATGACGCGCATCGGCCTCGAATCCGCACGCTCGGGCATCGCCCACAGCATGGAGGAGGCCTGGGCCGTGCAAAAGCGCGTGGGCTTTCCTACCGTCATCCGCCCCAGCTTCACGCTGGGCGGCACGGGCGGCGGCATCGCCTACAACCCCGAGGAGTTCGAGACCATCTGCAAGCGCGGTCTGGAGGCCTCGCCCACCAACGAACTGCTGATCGAGGAGTCGCTGCTGGGCTGGAAGGAGTTCGAGATGGAGGTGATCCGCGACAAGGCGGACAACTGCATCATCGTCTGCTCCATCGAGAACCTCGACCCCATGGGCGTGCACACGGGTGATTCCATCACCGTGGCGCCGGCGCAGACGCTCACCGACAAGGAGTACCAGATCATGCGCAACGCCAGCCTGGCGGTGCTGCGCGAGATCGGCGTGGACACGGGCGGCTCCAACGTGCAGTTCGCGGTCAACCCCAAGGACGGCCGCATGATCGTCATCGAGATGAACCCGCGCGTGTCGCGTTCCTCGGCGCTGGCTTCCAAGGCCACGGGCTTCCCCATCGCCAAGGTGGCGGCCAAGCTGGCCGTGGGCTACACGCTGGACGAGCTGCGCAACGAAATCACGGGCGGCGTCACGCCTGCGTCGTTCGAGCCCTCGATCGACTACGTGGTCACCAAGATCCCGCGTTTCGCCTTCGAGAAGTTCCCCACGGCCGACTCGCGCCTGACCACGCAGATGAAGAGCGTGGGCGAGGTCATGGCCATGGGCCGCACCTTCCAGGAGTCGTTCCAGAAGGCCCTGCGCGGCCTGGAAGTGGGCGTGGACGGCATGAACGAGAAGACCCAGGACCGCGAGGTGCTGGAGAAGGAACTGGGCGAGCCCGGCCCCGAGCGCATCTGGTACGTGGGCGATGCCTTCGCCATGGGCCTGTCGGTGGACGAGGTGTACGACCTCACCAAGATCGACAAGTGGTTCCTGGTGCAGATCGAGGAGATCGTGAAGATCGAGCTGGATCTGGACAAGCTCGCCGCCGAGAAGGGCGAGGCCGCGCTGGCCGCGCTGGACGCAGGCACCCTGCGCACGCTCAAGAAGAAGGGCTTCTCCGACCGCCGCCTGGCCAAGCTGCTCAAGACCAGCGAGAAGGCCGTGCGTGACGCGCGCCGTGCCCTCAACGTGCGCCCGGTCTACAAGCGTGTGGACACCTGTGCGGCCGAGTTCGCCACCAACACTGCCTACATGTACTCGACCTACGAGGACGAGTGCGAGGCCGCGCCCACCGACAAGAAAAAGATCATGGTGCTCGGCGGTGGACCCAACCGCATCGGCCAGGGCATCGAGTTCGACTACTGCTGCGTGCACGCCGCGCTCGCCATGCGCGAGGACGGCTACGAGACCATCATGGTCAATTGCAACCCCGAGACCGTGTCCACCGACTACGACACCTCGGACCGCCTGTACTTCGAGCCCGTCACGCTCGAAGACGTGCTGGAGATCGTGGACAAGGAAAAGCCCGCTGGTGTGATCGTGCAATACGGCGGGCAGACGCCTTTGAAGCTGGCGCTGGGCCTGGAGGCTGCTGGCGTGCCCATCATCGGCACCACGCCCGACATGATCGACGCAGCCGAAGACCGCGAGCGTTTCCAGAAGCTGCTGGGCGACCTGGGCCTGCGCCAGCCGCCCAACGCCACCGCGCGCACCGAACCCGAGGCGCTGGAAAAGGCCGCTGCCCTGGGCTACCCCCTGGTGGTGCGCCCCAGCTACGTGCTGGGTGGCCGCGCCATGGAAATCGTGCACGAGCAGCGCGACCTGGAACGCTACATGCGCGAGGCCGTGAAGGTGAGCAACGACTCGCCCGTGCTGCTGGACCGCTTCCTCTCCAACGCCATCGAGTGCGACGTGGACTGCGTGCGCGACAGCTCCGGTGCCGTGTTCATCGGTGGCGTGATGGAGCACATCGAGCAGGCCGGCGTGCACTCGGGCGACTCCGCCTGCTCGCTGCCGCCGTACTACCTCAAGGCCGAGACCGTGGCCGAGATCAAGCGCCAGACCACCGCCATGGCCCACGGCCTGAACGTGGTGGGTCTGATGAACGTGCAGTTCGCCATCCAGGAGGCAGACAGCAAGGACATCATCTATGTGCTTGAAGTGAACCCGCGTGCCTCGCGCACGGTGCCCTTCGTCAGCAAGGCCACGGGCATCCAGCTCGCCAAGGTGGCCGCGCGCTGCATGGCCGGCCAGACACTGGCCGCGCAGGGCATCACCAAGGAAGTGACACCGCCGTACTTCAGCGTGAAGGAGGCTGTGTTCCCGTTCGTGAAGTTCCCCGGTGTGGACACCATCCTCGGCCCCGAGATGAAGTCCACCGGCGAAGTCATGGGCGTGGGCAAGACCTTCGGCGAGGCCTTCGTCAAGAGCCAGCTCGGCGCCGGCACCAAGCTGCCGACCTCGGGCAAGGTGTTCCTGACCGTGAAGAACGCCGACAAGCCACGCGCCGTGGACATCGCGCGCCAGCTCGTCGCGCTGGGCTTTGAACTGGTCGCCACCAAGGGCACGGCCGCCGCCATCGAAGCGGCCGGCGTGCCGGTCAAGGTGGTGAACAAGGTGACCGAGGGCCGCCCGCACATCGTGGACATGATCAAGAACGACGAGATCGTCATGGTCATCAACACGGTGGAAGAGCGCCGCAACGCCATTGCCGACTCGCGTGCCATCCGCACCAGCTCGCTGCTGGCGCGCGTGACCACGTTCACCACCATCTTCGGCGCCGAGGCGGCCGTGGAAGGCATGCAGCACATGAACCAGCTCGACGTCATTTCCGTGCAAGAGATGCATGCCCAGCTGGCGACTTGAAGCCGCCGTAATCACGGCATAATTGCGCCCTGAACCAACACCGCCGCGCGGCAACGTGCGGCGGTTTGCTTTTGGGTGCGGCCTACGGGGTATCTGGGGTCTGCACCGCCAGGGGCCGCGACAGGCGCGCCCATTCCCTTTGTTGATGGAGACAGACCGAATGGCCACCATTCCAATTACCAAGCGCGGTGCCGAGAAGCTCAAGACCGAGCTGCACCGCCTCAAGACCGTGGATCGCCCGGCGGTGATTGCCGCCATTGCCGAAGCCCGTGCCCAGGGTGACCTGAGCGAAAACGCCGAGTACGAAGCTGCCAAGGACCGCCAGGGCTTCATTGAAGGCCGCATCCAGGAAATCGAGGGCAAGCTCTCGGCGGCGCAAATCATCGACCCTTCCGCGGTGGATGCCGCCGGTCGCGTGGTCTTCGGGGCCACGGTCGAGCTGGAAGACGAAGATTCGGGCGACGCCGTGACCTACCAGATCGTGGGCGAGGACGAGGCCGACCTCAAGCAGGGCCTGATCAACATCGGCAGCCCCATCGCGCGCGCCCTCATCGGCAAGGAGCAGGGCGACACCGCCGAGGTGCAGGCGCCCGGCGGCGTGCGCCGCTACGAAATCGTCGGCGTGCGCTATGTCTGAGCGGCCACCGGGGGCAGGGCGCCATGCGTGAGCGCCTGCCCGTGCTGGCTGCCGCGCTGTGGTGGGGCAGCCTGAGCGCCATCGGCTTTGTCGCCGTGCCGCTGCTCTTTGCGCACCTGCCCTCGCCGGCGCTGGCCGGCCAGACGGCGGCGCGCCTGTTCGAGGCGCAGACTTACATTTCGATAGCGTGTTGCGCTTGCCTGCTCTTGCTTTCCAAGCGAAGACACGCTGAAACCGAGGAAAAATGGGCGCGAGAAGCTATGGTTTTCATAGTCCTCGGCCTGCTGCTGGCCCTGCTGGTGCAGTACGGCGTGGCGCCGCGCATCCTCGCGCGGCACAACCTCAAGCTCTGGCATGGCGCGGGCACCGTGATGTACGCGGCGCAGTGGCTGTGCGCCCTGGCCGTGCTGTGGCGCACGGCCCGGCAAGATCCCCGTCCCTGACCGGCGTCGCCGCTTCCCCCTTCGTTTGCGCGGCGCCGCCATGGAGGAGGGACGGGTTTTATTCGTGCCAGTGCTCGGCCACCCAGGTGGCGGGCCGGATGAAGCGAAAGCGCCGGTTGCGCCGGCCTGCCAGTGCGTCGGGCGGATTGCACTCGCCATGGAAGATCACCACGCGCGCCCCCGGGGGCACGAAGGGCGCCTTCCAGTAGTTGCTGGGCCAGCGCGGGATGCTGTGGTACTTGAAGCTCGGGCACCAGTCCTTGGGCCAGTAGCGCAGCTTGCCCTGGCGGTGCAGAAAGTCCGACAGATAGGCCTGCTCGTTGCGAAAGCGCTGGCGGATCTCGGCGAAATGGCCGCGGAAGTACTCCAGCACGTCCGGGTGCGCGCCCAGCTCGAAGCGGTACACCGAGGAGTTGCCCGTGATGCGCCAGGGGCGCTTGTAGTCGTGGATGATGAGGAACTCGCCCGGCTCGGTGAAGAACGGGTCCAGGCTGCCGGTGACGACCACGTCCACGTCGAGGAACAGGGCCGTGCCGCGCAGGCCATGCAAGTCGGCGCTGAAGGTGGCCAGCTTGTTCCAGCCGCGCTCGGGGATACCAGCGGGCAGGTCCAGCGGCGGGATGGGCAGGCAGCGCACCTCGGGGCGTATGCCGCGGGCGTCGTCGGTGAGGCAGACGAACTGGAAGTCGCCGCTCAGGTGGCGGCGCACCATGGCGTAGAGCCGGTTGACGTACTCGGGGCCGTACTTGGTGCCCCACTTCATGCACAGCACATGGCGCTGCGCCGTCTTGCCAGGGGTGTCCTGCATGGCGTCAGCCGTCTTGGCGCTTCTTCACGGACACGGGCTTGCGCTTCTTCGCGCGCTTGACCTGGCCTCCGGGCGTGAGGCGCTGGTTGCCCAGCACGCGCAGGTACTTGATTTCGGGGCGCTGGCCGCCGCGCGGGCTGTTCTTGACCACTTTCACGGTCTTGGGGCCGGGCAGGCGGTCTTCGGCGGCGCTGCGCTGCTTGTCCGGCTGGGGGCGCCACAGCACCAGCAGCTTGCCGATGTGCTGCACGGGTGCGGCGTTCAATTCGGCGGCCAGTTGCTGGTAGATCAGCTCGCGCGCGGCGCGGTCGTCGCTGAAGACGCGGATCTTGATCAGGCCATGGGCGTTGAGGGCGGCGTCCACCTCCTTGCGCACGCCCTCGGTCAGGCCGTCGGCACCGATGAGCACGACGGGATCGAGGTGGTGCGCCTCGGCGCGGTGGGCCCGGCGCTCGGCCGGGCTGAGTTCGATTTGGGGCATAGCGGCGTATTATCCGCCGCCCGGCGACAATGCAGTGCTATGAAAGCCAGGACGCAGAGCAAGAAAGTCAACAAGGCATGGCTGAGCGACCATGTCAACGACCCCTACGTGAAGCTCGCCCAGAAGGAGGGCTACCGCTCGCGTGCCGCCTACAAGCTGCAGGAGATCGACGCGCTGTTCGACCTGATCCGCCCCGGCGCCACGGTGGTGGATCTGGGCTGTGCGCCCGGCGCCTGGTGCCAGTACGCGCGCCGGCGGCTCGCTCCCGGCGGTGCGGCTACAGGGGAGCTGGACGGCACCATCGTCGGGCTGGACCTGCTGCCCATGGAGCCCATCGAGGGCGTCAGCTTCCTGCAGGGGGATTTCCGCGACCCCGAGGTGCTCGAGCGCCTGGAGGCCGCGCTGGCCGGGCGGCCGGTGGATGTGGTCATCTCGGACATGGCGCCCAATCTGTCGGGCATTGCCGCCGCCGACGCCGCACGCGCCGCCGACCTCGTGGAGCTGGCCGTGGATTTCGCCTGCACGCACCTGCGGCCCGGCGGGGCGCTGGTGGCCAAGGTCTTTCACGGCAGCGGGTACGACGCGCTCGTGCACCTGTTCCGCAGCCGCTTCCAGCGCGTCAAGCCGGTCAAGCCCAAGGCCTCGCGTGACAAGTCGGCCGAAACTTATCTCGTGGGTATCGGTCCCATGCAGGACGGCAGCCCGCCTTGAGGCGCCAGGTGTGCGAAAACCCGCGCTTTTTCCATGGGTGAGCCTTGCAAGTCAAGGGGTTATGGATTGAAACGCCTAAAATCGCACCCATCTGCATCCGGACAGCTTTTTCCGCCCCCTCTCGATCGGAGTCGCGCTTGAACAATCAGTGGTTTTCCAAAGTCGCCGTGTGGCTGGTCATCGCCATGGTGCTGTTCACCGTGTTCAAGCAGTTTGACACGCGGGGGATGAGCGCCGCGGGCCATGTCGGCTATTCCGAATTCCTGGAGGAGGTGCGCAACGGCCGCATCAAGAACGCCACCATCCAGGAAGGCGCGGGCGGCTCCGAAATCGTCGCCATCACGCAGGACGACCGGCGCATCCGCACCACGGCCACCTACCTGGACCGCGGCCTGATCGGCGACCTGATCAACAACAACGTCAAGTTCGACGTCAAGCCGCGCGAAGAAGGCTCGCTGCTGATGACCCTGCTCGTGAGCTGGGGCCCCATGCTGCTGCTCATCGGCGTGTGGGTGTACTTCATGCGCCAGATGCAGGGCGGGGGCAAGGGCGGTGCGTTCAGCTTCGGCAAGTCCAAGGCGCGCATGCTCGACGAGAACAACAACACCGTCACCTTCGCCGACGTGGCCGGCTGCGACGAGGCCAAGGAAGAGGTCAAGGAGGTCGTGGACTTCCTGAAAGACCCGCAGAAGTTCCAGAAGCTCGGCGGCCGCATTCCGCGCGGCCTGCTGCTGGTCGGCCCGCCTGGTACCGGCAAGACGCTGCTGGCCAAGTCCATCGCGGGCGAAGCCAAGGTGCCGTTCTTCAGTATCTCGGGCTCCGATTTTGTGGAAATGTTCGTCGGTGTGGGCGCGGCGCGCGTGCGCGACATGTTCGAGAACGCCAAGAAGAACGCGCCCTGCATCATCTTCATCGACGAAATCGACGCCGTGGGCCGCCAGCGTGGTGCCGGCCTGGGCGGCGGCAACGACGAGCGCGAGCAGACGCTCAACCAGATGCTGGTCGAGATGGATGGCTTCGAGACCAACCTCGGCGTGATCGTGGTCGCCGCGACCAACCGCCCCGACATTCTGGACGCCGCCCTGCTGCGCCCGGGCCGCTTCGACCGCCAGGTCTACGTGACGCTGCCCGACATCCGGGGCCGCGAGCAGATCCTGAACGTGCACATGCGCAAGATCCCCGTGGGCCAGGACGTGAGCCCCGCCATCATCGCGCGCGGCACGCCCGGCATGAGCGGCGCCGACCTGGCCAACCTGTGCAACGAGGCCGCCCTCATGGCTGCGCGCCGCAATGCGCGCGTGGTCGAGATGCAGGACTTCGAGAAGGCCAAGGACAAGATCATCATGGGCCCCGAGCGCAAGAGCATGGTCATGCCCGAGGAGGAGCGCCGCAACACGGCCTACCACGAGGCCGGCCACGCGCTGATCGGCAAGCTGCTGCCCAAGTGCGACCCGGTGCACAAGGTCACCATCATCCCGCGCGGCCGCGCGCTGGGCGTGACCATGAGCCTGCCCGAGAAGGACCGCTACTCCTACGACAAGGAGTACATGCTCAACCAGATCGCCATGCTGTTCGGCGGCCGCATCGCCGAGGAAGTGTTCATGCACCAGATGACCACGGGTGCGAGCAACGACTTCGAGCGCGCCACGCACATCGCGCGCGACATGGTCATGCGCTACGGCATGAGCGAGGCCCTGGGCCCCATGGTCTACGCTGAGAACGAAGGCGAAGTGTTCCTGGGCCGCTCGGTGACCAAGACCACCAACATCTCGGAAGAGACCATGCAGAAGGTCGATGCCGAGGTGCGCCGCATCATCGACGAGCAGTACGCCCTGGCGCGCCGCCTGATCGAGGAGCATTCCGACAAGATGCACGCCATGGCCAAGGCCATGCTCGACTGGGAAACCATAGACGCCGAGCAGCTCGATGACATCATGGCCGGCAAGGAGCCGCGCCCGCCCAAGGACTGGACGCCGCGCACGCCCCCTTCCGGCGGTGACGGCCCCAGCGGCGGCACGCCGGCCGTCAAGACCGATCCCACGCCCACGGCGGCGTAAGGATCAGGTCGAACCTTCCTGCAACGGGGCCGAGTGCCCCGTTTTTCGTACCCGGACCCTTCCATGCATTGGCAGACTTCCCGCTTTCGCCTCGACCTGTCGCGCCCGCTGGTGATGGGCATCGTCAACGTCACGCCCGACTCGTTTTCCGACGGAGGGCAGCATGCCGACACCGCGTCTGCGCTGCGCCACGCCGAGCAATTGCTCAAGGACGGTGCCGACATCCTGGACATCGGCGGTGAATCCACCCGCCCGGGCAGCCCGCGCGTGCCGCTGGAGGCGGAGCTGGCGCGCGTGCTGCCCGTCGTGCGCGCGGCCCTGTCCTGGGGTGTGCCGCTATCGGTGGATACCTACAAGAGCGCGGTGATGCAGCAGGTGCTGGATCTGGGCGCCGACATCATCAACGACATCGCCGCGCTGCGCGAGCCTGGCGCCGCCGAGGTCGTGGCGGCACACCCGGCCTGCGGCGTGTGCCTCATGCACATGCACCGCGACCCGCAGACCATGCAGGTGCAGCCCATGGAGGGCGATGTGCTTCCCCAGGTGCTCTCATTTTTGGAGCTGCACACGCAGGCTCTGCAAGCGTTGGGGGTCGATAAGGCACGTATCGTTCTCGACCCCGGCATAGGTTTTGGCAAGACCGTGGAGCAGAACTTCGCGCTGCTCGCGCGCCAGGGCGAGCTGCTCGCGGCGGGCTATCCGCTGCTCGCGGGCTGGTCGCGCAAGTCCGCGCTGGGTGCCGTGACCGGACTGGACGCACCGCAGCGCACCATCCCCAGCGTGGCCGCGGCCTTGCTGGCCGCCGAGCGGGGCGCGCATGTATTGCGCGTGCACGATGTGCGCGAGACCGTGCAGGCCCTGAAGATCCTGGCCGCGGTGCAGGCCGCCGCACCCCGGCCCGGTCCGCCTTAGCGTACTAATTTGCTCATGTTTGCTTGCCGCCGGGCAGGGCGAGGAATAGCATGGTTTACCCTGATTTGAAAAAGGTTTTTATCATGCTAATCACCCGGCGGCAATGGATGGGAGCTGGCGTAGCAGGCGCCATGAGCGCCCTGGCAGCAGGCTTCGAACTCTCCCCGGTACTCAAGGCCTTTGCGGCGGAGCCGGACGCGGCAGCCGAACTGGCCGCGCTCAAGAACTTCAGCGGCAAGGTGCACCATGCCACGCACTACGGTCCGCTGATCGCCACGGTCGAGCGCGGGAAAATCGTCAAGGTCGAGGCGCAGGCCAGCGACAAGCGCCCCACGCCCATGCTGACGGAAGGGGTTCTGGACCGCACCTACGACAAGACGCGCATCACCGGCCCCATGGTGCGCAAGTCCTATCTGGAGTGGGAGCAAAACGGCCGCAAGGGCAGCAACAAGCCCGAGCTGCGCGGCAAGGACGAGTGGGTGCAGGTGAGCTGGGACACAGCCCTGGGCCTCACCGCCAAGGCCATTCTCGACACCATTGAGAAATACGGCAACGAGGGCTGCTTCTCCAGTTCCTACGGCGGCTGGTCGCACGCGGGCATCTTCCGGCCCAACGTGCTGCAAGGGCGCTTCTTCAATCTGCTGGGCGGCTCCTCCATCACTACCGGCGACTACTCCGCGGGCGCGGGCCAGCTCATCATGCCGATGGTGATCGGCGACATGGAGGTGTATTCCGCCCAGACGGCGTGGGAACAACTGCGCGACCACACCGAGCTGGTGGTATTCATTGGCTGCGATCCGGACAAGAACAACCGCATCGAGTACACGGTGTGCGACCACGAGATGTACGGCGGCTGGGACGCCATCAAGCAGGCCGGCTGCCAGTTCATGTCCATCAACCCGCAGGTGACCACCACGGACGAAAAGATGGGTTCGGAATGGGTGCGCATCATCCCCAACACCGACACGGCGCTGTTCATGGCCATGGGCTACCACCTCATCAGCCAGAACAAGCACAACCAGGCCTTCATCGACAAGTACACGGTGGGCTTCGACAAGTACCGCGCCCACCTGGAAGGCAAGGACGGCACGCCGCCCAAGACGCCCGAATGGGCCGCAAAAATCACCGGCATTCCCGCGGCCAAGATCCGCTCCATGGCCGAGCTGATGCAGTCCAAGCGCACGCAGTTGTGCGGCTCCTGGGCCATCCAGCGCGCGCACCACGGCGAGATGCCGTACTGGGCCATCGTCAATTTCGCCTGCATCCTGGGCAACATCGGTCTGCCGGGGCAGGGCGTGGGCTTTTCCTGGCACTATGGTGGCGGTGGCATGCCGCAGTCGGGCGGCACGGCGCCCACGGGCCTGTCGCAGGGGCGCAACCCGGTGAAGAAGATCTGCCCGGCCTCGCGCATCAGCGAGATGCTGCTCAACCCCGGCAAGGAATTCACCTACAACGGCAGCAAGTACACCTATCCCAAGGTCAAGCTGATTTACAACGCCGGCAACAACGTCTTCTCGCACCAGCAGGATCTGAACGAATTCGCCCGTGCACTGCGCACGGTGGACACGGTGATCTGCCACGAACCCTGGTGGAATGGCTCTGCGCGCTGGTCCGATATCGTGCTCGCCGCCACCACCACGGTGGAGCGCAACGATATTTCTTCGGCGGGCACCTACAGCATCGACAAGGTGTACGCGATGAAGCAGGTCATCGCGCCGCAGCACGATGCGCTGGACGATTTTGAAATCTTCCGCCGTCTGGCCGAGCTGTGCGGCATCGAGTACGCCTTCACCGAGGGCAAGACGCCGATGGACTACGTCAAGGCGGCCTACGAAGCGAGTTCGGCGGCCAAGGACACGCCCTTCGATAAATTCTGGGCCGAGGGCATGGCGCGCATTCCGGTGCCGCCCGAGGCGCACAAGTGGGTACGCCATGGCGACTTCCGCGCCGATCCGGAGAAGAACCCGCTGCACACCACCAGCGGCAAGATCGAAATGTATTCTTCGACCATTGCGAAGATGAACATCCCCGACATGCCGCCCATGCCCCAATGGCAGGAACCGGGCGAGTACCTGGGCAATGCGCGCAAGGGCCAGGTGCATGTGGTCAGCCCGCACCCCTACTGGCGCCTGCACTCGCAGCTCAACAACTCCGAGTCGCTGCGCAAGCGCTACACCGTGCAGACGCGCGAGCCCTTGACCATCAGCGTCGAGGACGCCAGGGCCCATGGCATCAAGGATGGCGATCTGGTCGAGCTGCGCAACGAGCGCGGCGCGGTGGTGGTGGGTGCGCGCGTGTCCGACAAGATCATGCCCGGCGTGGTCAGCCTGTACGAGGGCGCCTGGCCGCAGCTCGACAGCAAGGGCCGCTGCAACAACGGCCTGATCAACTTCCTGACCTCGAGCCGGCGCGCCAGTGGCCTGACGCAGGCCACCACGGCGAACACCTGCATTGCGTCCATGCGCAAATGCACCGATGCCGACCCGGGCGGTACCAAGGCTTTCGAGCCGCCGAAGATCATCAAGAGCGATATCCGCTTCGACGAGAAGTTCTACGGCGCCGAGCGTGCACAGGTCCTGCGTGAAAAGGCAACGGCCTCGCTCTCGCCTGCCGAGCAGATCTTCTACCAGCGCTGCACGGTCTGCCACGGCCCGCGCGATCCTGGCCAGTTCACCGAGAAACAGTGGCTGGGCATCACCCCCAGCATGTTCCAGCGCGCCGGCCTGACCGACGACGAGCAGAAGGTCGTGCTGGAATTCCTGCTCAAGAACGCCAAGCACTGAGTGCCACGCTCGGCCCGAAAAACCCCGCCCTGCGGGGTTTTTTCGTGGGGCGCCCGGCGGAATGCGCGCCGGCGGGCGCCGGGCCTGCCGCTGGTAGACTGCCGGGCTTGAGCATCCAGCGCGCAGTACCACCAGCATGACACGCCAGTATTTCGGCACCGACGGCATCCGCGGCACCGTGGGCCAACCCCCCATCACACCCGACTTCGTGCTGCGCCTGGGCCACGCCGTGGGCCGGGTGCTGCGCCGCAGCGAGGAGCGCCCCACGGTGCTGATCGGCAAGGACACGCGCATCTCGGGCTACATGCTCGAATCGGCGCTGGAGTCGGGCCTGAACTCCGCCGGGGCCGACGTGGTGCTGCTGGGCCCCTTGCCCACGCCGGGCGTGGCCTACCTCACGCGCGCGCAGCGCGCCAGCCTGGGCGTGGTCATATCGGCCAGCCACAACCCGTATGCGGACAACGGCATCAAGTTCTTCAGTGCCACGGGCTGCAAGCTGCCCGATGCCTGGGAGCAGGCTGTGGAAGCCGCCCTGGGCGAGCCTCCGCTGTGGGCCGATTCCGCCGCCCTGGGCAAGGCGCGGCGCCTGGACGATGCCGCCGGGCGCTACATCGAGTTCTGCAAGAGCAGCTTCGCCAGCGACCTCACGCTCAAGGGCCTGCGCATCGTCGTCGATGCGGCGCACGGCGCCGCCTACCAGATCGCCCCCAAGGTCTTTCACGAGCTGGGCGCTGACGTGGTCGCCATTGGCTGCGCGCCCGACGGTTTCAACATCAACCACGAGGTCGGGGCCACCCACCCCGATGCGCTGGTGCGCGCCGTGCGCGCCAACCATGCGGACTACGGCATCGCCCTCGACGGCGACGCCGACCGCCTGCAAATGGTCGATGCCAGCGGCCGCCTGTACAACGGCGACGAGCTGTTGTACCTGCTGGTGCGCGAGCGCATGGGGCGTGACGAGGTGGTGCCCGGCGTGGTCGGCACGCAGATGACCAATATGGCCGTGGAGCTGGCCCTGCGCGCGCGCGGCGTCCAGCTCGTGCGCGCCAAGGTGGGCGACCGCTACGTGCTCGAAGAGCTGCAGCGCCATGGCTGGCTGCTGGGCGGCGAGGGTTCGGGCCATTTGCTCGCGCTGGACAAGCACACCACGGGCGACGGCCTGATCAGCGCGCTGCAGGTGCTGCAAAGCTGCGTGCGCAGCCAGCAGGGCATGGCCCAGCTCCTCGAAGGCGTGGAGCTGTTTCCGCAGGTGCTGGTCAACGTGCGCCTGCGGGCAGGGCAGGATTGGCGCGCCAATGTGCGCCTGGCGCAGGAGACGGCGGCCGTCGAGGCGCAGTTGGGCGCTGCCGGCCGCGTGCTCATCCGCGCCAGCGGCACCGAGCCGCTCTTGCGCGTGATGGTCGAGGCACGCGACCTGGCCCAGGCCAGCGCCAGCGCCGAGCACCTGGCGCGCGTGGCACGCGAAGGCTGAGCGCCTACCGGCCTCAGGAGGAGGCCGCAGCCAGCCGCTGGCGCAGGCGCGGCCACAGCAGGTTCAGCGCCAGGCCGCCGATCACCAGGCCCGCGGCCAGCAGCTTCCAGCCGGGCAGCGGCTCGTGCAGCCACAGGGCCGAGCTGCCCATGCCGAACACCGGGATCAGCAGCGCCATGGGCGTGATGGTGGCGGCCGGGTAGCGCACCAGCAGCCAGCCCCAGGCGGCGTAGCCGAACAGGCTGTTGCCCACGGCCTGCCAGGCCACGGCGGCCCAGGCGCTGGCGTCGGCGTGCAGCAGTGCCTGGCGCACGGGGCCCCAGCCCTCCTGCCACAGCGTGAGCAGCAGCAGGGGCGGCACGGCAAACAGGCTCGACCACACCACGTAGGCCAGCATGTTCACGCGCCCGGCCTGGCGCGACACCATATTGCCCCCGGCCCACGACAGCGCAGCCAGCAGGATGAGCGCCAGCCCGCCCGGGGTGGCGCTGCCGTCGGTGTGGAAAACGATGACGCCAATGCCCGCCGCCGCCAGCGCCAGCGACACCCCCTGCACCGGCAGGGCGCGCTCGCCCGAGAGCCACATGGCCAGCCCGATGGTGAAGAACACCTGCGTCTGCACCACCAGCGACGCCAGACCGGGGGAGATCAGCCCGTTCATGGCCACATACATCAGCCCGAATTGCCCCACGCCGATGAACAGGCCGTAGGCCGCCAGATTGCGCCAGCGCACCGCTGGCCGGGGAATCAGAAAAATGGCTGGCAGGGTCACCGCCACAAAGCGCAGCGTGGCGAACAGCAATGGCGGCATCTGCCCCAGCCCCAGCTTGATGACCACGAAATTGCTGCCCCATACGGCCACCACCGCCAGGCCCAGCAGAAAGTGGCGCAGCGACAGGGTGGTGGGCATGGTGTGGGGGAGGGGCGCACACGCGGGGCAGGGCGCGTGCTGCGGGGCAAAAACGCGAGTGTAACGGGCTTAGGCCCGGTGCGCTGCGCCCAGGGGTCCGGGGCTTTGCAGCAGGGCCAGCATCTCGCGCCCCCAGGCGATCTCGCCCTCTTCGTAGAGGATGCCTTTCTTCAGGATCATGTGCCGTATGGCCTGGGCGCGCGTGAGCGGCCGGCCGGGGGCGAAGTCGTGCGCCTCGATGTGGCGGTAATGGGCGAGCTGCTGCATGTGCAGGGCCAGGTGGCGCTGCAGCTCGGGCGCCAGGTCCACTTCGTCCAGTACCGCATCGGCACGCAGCTTGACGGTGAAGGCGTCGCGCAAGTCCATGGGCGGCGTGGGTTCGGCCGCCCAGCGTGCCAGCTCCAGGCGGCCTGCGGGCAGCACGCGGTAGTGCTTTTTGCGCGTCTTGCCGGCGTCGGGTGGCACGAAGCCCTCGATCCAGCCCGCGGCCTCCATGCGCGCCAGCTCGCGGTAGATCTGCTGGTGCGTGGCGTGCCAGAAATAGCCGATGGACTTGTCGAAGCGCCGCGCCAGGTCGTAGCCCGAGGTGGTTTTTTCCAGCAGCGAGGTCAGGACGGCGTGCGGCAGCGACATGGCGCGCAGTCTATAGCGGGTATTCCATGACTGCAACCAGTTGCATAGATAAAAGAACGACCGTACACTTTTGTGCAACTGGTTGCATAGTGCGCCGTTACCCCGACCACGCAAAGGACACCCCATGACCACCGCTGCCGCACCTTACCCCCACATGCTCGCCCCGCTGGACCTGGGCTTCACCACGCTGAAAAACCGCGTGCTCATGGGCTCCATGCACGTGGGGCTGGAGGAGGCGCCCAACGGCTTCGAGCGCATGGCTGCCTTCTATGCCGAGCGTGCGCGCGGCGGCGTGGGTCTGATCGTGACGGGCGGCATCGCCCCCAACGACCGCGCCCGGCCCATGCCCGGCGGCGCGGCCATGACCACGCAGGCCGAGGCCGACAAGCACAAGGTGGTGACCCAGGCCGTGCACGACGCGGGCGGCAAGATCTGCATGCAGATCCTGCACTTCGGCCGCTACGCCTACCACCCCGAGCTGGTGGCGCCCAGTGCCCTCAAGGCCCCCATCAGCCCCTTCCGCCCGCATGCCCTCACCACCGAGGAAGTGAAGCAGACCGTGGAGGACTACGCCAACGCGGCCGTGCTGGCGCAAAGCGCGGGATACGACGGCGTGGAGATCATGGGCTCCGAGGGCTACCTCATCAACGAATTCATTGCTGCGCAGACCAACCAGCGCGACGACGAGTACGGCGGCAGCTACGAGAACCGCATCCGCTTTGCGCTGGAGATCGTGCGCCGCACGCGCGAGCGCGTGGGCCAGAACTTCATCATCATCTTCCGCCTGTCCATGCTCGACCTGGTCGAGGGCGGCTCCACGCAGGACGAAGTGGTGCAGCTCGCCCAGGCCCTCGAAGCGGCGGGCGTGACCATCCTCAACACCGGCATCGGCTGGCACGAGGCGCGCATCCCAACAATAGCCACCAAGGTGCCGCGCGCGGCCTTTGCCTGGGTGACCGAGCAGCTCAAGGGCAAGGTGGGCATTCCGCTGGTGGCCACCAACCGCATCAACACGCCCGAGGTGGCCGAAGAGGTGCTCGCCAAGGGCCAGGCCGACATGGTGAGCATGGCGCGCCCCTTCCTCGCCGACCCGGAGTTCGTCAACAAGGCGGCTGCGGGGCGCGCGCAGGACATCAACACCTGCATCGGCTGCAACCAGGCCTGCCTGGACCACACCTTTGCGGGCAAGATCACCTCCTGCCTGGTCAACCCGCGCGCCTGCCACGAGACCCTCCTCGTGCCCCTGCCGCTGCCGCGCAAGGAGCGCGTGGCCGTGGTCGGCGCCGGCCCGGCCGGCCTGGCCTTTGCTACCGAGGCCGCCCAGCGCGGGCTGGACGTGACCCTGTTCGACGCGGCGAGCGAAATCGGCGGCCAGTTCAACGTGGCCAAGCAGATCCCGGGCAAGGAGGAGTTCTACGAGACGCTGCGCTACTTCGGTGAGCGCCTCAAGCAGACCGGCGTGAGCGTGAAGCTGGGCCAGCGCGTCAGCGCCGCGGAGCTGGTGCAACAGGGCTTCCAGCAAGTGGTGCTGGCCACGGGCATCAGCCCGCGCCTGCCCGAGATCGAAGGCATAGGCCACCCCAAGGTACTGGGCTATCTGGACGTGCTGCGGGACAAGAAGCCCGTGGGCAAGACCGTGGCCGTGATCGGCGCGGGTGGCATCGGCTTCGACGTGAGCGAATACCTGCTGCACGAGGGCACCAGCCCCAGCCTGGACAAGGCCAAGTTCTTTGCCGAGTGGGGCGTGGACACCACCGGCAGCGCGCGCGGCGGCCTCAAGCCCGCCCATCTCGGCGACATTCCACGCAAGGTCTACCTGCTGCAGCGCAAGACCAGCAAGGTGGGCGAGGGCCTGGGCAAGACCACCGGCTGGATCCACCGCACGGGCCTGAAGAACCGCGGCGTGGAGATGATCCCCGGCGTGCAGTACCGCCGCATTGACGACGCGGGCCTGCACATCACCGTGGGCGACAAGGACATGACCCTACCGGTGGACAACGTCATCGTCTGCGCCGGCCAGGACCCCAACCGCGAGCTGCAGGCCGCACTCGAAGCCCAGGGCGTGCGCGTGCACCTGATCGGCGGCGCCGACAAGGCGGCCGAGCTGGACGCCAAGCGCGCCATCAAGCAGGGCACCGAACTGGCCCTGCGCATGGACCTGAGCCCCGCGCCTGCAGCCGCGGCGCCGGCCGCGCCCGCCGCATCGCACCAGGCACCGCCCGCCGTGCAGGCCAGCCTGAAGGCCTGGCACGCCATGGTGGCGGCGGGCGACCTCAGCGAGCTGCCCAGCATCGTGCACCGCAAGGCGGTGTTCCGCTCGCCCATGGCGCACACGCCGTACCCCAGCGCCCAGGCGGTGCAGGTCATCCTCAGCACGGTGGTCCAGGTGTTCGAGGACTTCACCTACCACCGCCAGTACACCAGCGAGGACGGCATGAGCGCCATCCTGGAGTTCAGCGCCAAGGTGGGCGGCAAGGAGCTCAAGGGCATAGACCAGATCCGCTTCGACGAGGAGGGCAAGATCGTGGACTTCGAGGTCATGGTGCGCCCCATGAGCGGCCTGCAGGCCCTGGGCGAGGAGATGGCCACGCGCCTGGCACCCTACGTCGCCATGATGAAGGGCGCCAAGGGCTGAAGATTACTATTGATTTGATAGCTTCTGGCGCTTGTTCAGAAAGCGCTGCAGCCCAAAAACACTTGAAACGGGAGTTGCCCATGCCGACCTTTGAAACCCTCAGCGTCACGCTGCAGGACCACATCGCCACCGTGCGCCTGAACCGCCCGGAAAAGGCCAATGCCATGAACGCCGCCATGTGGCAGGAGATCCGCCAGGCCTTCGACTGGGTGGACGCCACGCCCGAGGCGCGCGTGGCCGTGCTGCAGGCCGAGGGCAAGTACTTCACGGCCGGCATCGACCTGCAGATGATGATGGGCTTGCCCGCCCATGTGGCCGACGACTGCGAAGGGCGCATGCGCGAGAAGCTGCGCCGCCTCATCCTCGACCTGCAGGACACCCTCACCAGCCTGGAGCGCTGCCGCAAGCCCGTGCTCGCCGCCATCCACGGCGGCTGCATCGGCGGCGGCATCGACCTCATCACCTGCGCCGACATGCGCTACGCCAGCAGCGATGCGAGCTTCACCATCAAGGAGATCGACATCGGCATGGTGGCCGACGTGGGCACGCTGCAGCGCCTGCCCAAGCTCATCGGCCAAGGCATCACGCGCGAACTGGCCTACACCGGCCGCGTCTTCGGCGCCGAGGAGGCGCAGCAGATCGGCCTGGTCAACCGCGTGTTCCCCACGCGCGAAGCGCTCTACGCCGGGGTGCAGGAGATCGCCGCCAGCATCGCCGCCAAGTCGCCGCTGTCCATCCGCGGCACCAAGGAAATGCTCAACTACGCGCGCGACCACAGCGTGGCCGACAGCCTGAACTACATCGCCACCTGGAACGCCGCCATGCTGCAGAGCCAGGACCTCATGCAGGCCATGACGGCCCACATGGCGAAAAAGACGCCGAGCTTCAAGGACTGACCAGCGCTGCACGCGCCGCCTGCTGCACGCACTGGCCCAGGCGCTCCAGCGCGGGCAGGGGCAGGGCGGCCCACTGCCAGTACAGGGGCACGTCCAGCGGGCGGCCCGGCAGCAGCTCCACCAGGCGGCCGCTCTGCAGGTGCCCGTGCACCAGGTGCCAGGGGTTCATGCCCCAGCCGATGCCGGCCAGGCACGCATCGACAAAGGCCTGGGTCGAGGGCAGGCGGTGCGCCGCCAGCGGCACCTCCTTGCGCACGGCGCGGCGCACCCAGCGCTGCTGCAGGCGGTCGTTGCGGTCGAACACCAGGCTGGGGGCCTGCGCCAGCGCGGCGGGCGTCACCCCCTGCGCAAACCAGCGCTGCACATAGGCGGGCGAGGCCGTGGCCAGGTAGCGCAGCCCGCCCAGCCTGCGGCTGCGGCAGCCCTGGATGGGCTGCGCCAGTGAGGTCACGGCGCCCAGCACATGGCCGCGGCGCAGCCAGTCGCCGGTGTGGTCCTGGTCGTCCACGGCCACGTCCACCAGCGTGCCGTCCTCGGCGCTGAAGGCGTCGAGCGCGGGGATGAACCAGGTGGCCAGGCTGTCGGCGTTGATGGCGATGCGCACCGTGGACCGCACCAGGCCCGCCTCCTGCCCGCCCACCCAGGGCAGGTCGCGGCGCAGCTCGTCCTCCAGCAGCGCCACCGTCTGCGCATGGCGGCACAGGCGCGCGCCCAGTTCGGTGGGCTCGCAGGGCTGGCCGCGCACCACCAGCACCGCGCCCGCGCGGTCTTCCAGCAGGCGGATGCGCTGCGACACCGCCGAGGGCGTGACGTGCAGCACGCGCGCGGCGCGCTCGAAGCTGCCCTCGCGTGCCACGACGGCCAGGGTGGTGAGCAGGGTGGGGTCGAGCATGGCGAGGTGAGAAATGCTTCATCCAGATTAGCAGAATTTGCTGGCAGGCCGCCGCACGCCTGTCCATACTGCGCGCCATGCTCCCTCCCGCCCTTCCTGACGCCGCTGCGGCCGCCCCCGTGTTCGTCGCGGGCCTGGGCCTCACGCTGTCGCTCATTGCCGCCATTGGCGCGCAAAACACCTATGTGCTGCGCCAGGGCCTGCGGCGCGAGCATGTGGCGCTGGTGGTGGCCGTGTGCGTGCTGCTGGACGGCGCGCTCATGGCGCTGGGCATCAGCGGCCTGGCGGCGTTCCTGGCCGGCAGCCCGGCCCTGCTGCGCGCCGTGGGCCTGCTCGGGGCGGCGGCCCTGGCCTGGTACGCCTGGCAGGCCCTGGGCCGCGCGCTGCAGCCCCAGGCACTGCAGGCCCAGGCCCAGGGCGCGCAGCAGGCCCCGCGCCGTGTGCTGGCGCAGGTGCTGGGGATCAGCCTACTCAATCCCCATGTGTACCTGGACACGGTGCTGCTGGTCGGCTCCCTGGGGGCGCAGCAGCCGGCGGGCCTGCAGGGCGTGTTCTGGCTGGGAGCGACCAGCGCCAGCGCGCTGTGGTTTGTGGGCCTGGGCTTTGGCGCGCGCTGGCTCGCCCCGGTGTTTGCACGGCCGCAGGCCTGGCGCGTGCTGGACCTGGGCGTTGCCGCGCTCATGGCCTACCTCGCCTGGGGCCTGGCGGCGCCGTGGCTGTGAGCCCGGCAGGGCCACAGTCACCGGCGGGACAGTGCGCCTTGCCCCGCGGCGCGCAGGCGCGCTAAGGTGCCCGCATGAGCGATACCCCCCGCCCCGAACACCTGCAGCCCACGGCCTGCATCGACAGCGGCCACGGCGCCGTGCAGGCCTTTGCGCGCCAGCACGCCCAGGGCCAGGACGAGCGCGCGCGTGCCGTGGCCCTGTACCTGGCCGTGCGCGACGGCCTGCGCTACGACCCCTACCGCATCGACCTGACGGAGCACGGCATGCGTGCCAGCACCGCCTTGGCCCAGGGCCATGGCTGGTGCGTGCCCAAGGCGGTGCTGCTGGCGGCCGCCTGCCGTGCCGCGGGCCTGCCGGCGCGCCTGGGCTTTGCCGACGTGCGCAACCACCTGAGCACCGAGCGCATGCGCCAGACCATGCAGACCGATGTGTTCATCTGGCACGGCTATACCGACATCTGGATCGATGGGCGCTGGGTCAAGGCCACGCCGGCCTTCAACATCGAGCTGTGCGAGCGCTTTGGCCTGCTGCCGCTGGAGTTCGACGGCCTGAACGACTCCCTCTACCACCCCTACGACCGCGCGGGCCAGCGCCACATGGAATACCTGCACCAGCGCGGCGCGCACGACGACCTGCCGCTCGCCGACATCGTGCAGGACTTTGCCCGCGTCTACGGCCCGGGCATGATGGACCCGGCCGCCTGGCAGGGGGCGAGCTTCCAGGCCGATGTGCAGCAGGAGACCGGTGCATGACCACAGCCCCCACGCCACCCGCCATTCCCCCGGGCTTCGCGCCCTTTCCCGCCGGGGGGCCCTACATGGACATCAACGGCCCGCTGTACCTGCGGCGCGAGGGCAGCGACGTGCGCTTTGGCCTGCGCGTGCAGCAGCGCCACGTCAACCCCATGGGCAACCTGCACGGCGGCATGATGGCCAGCTTCTGCGACATGCTGCTGCCCCTGTCGGTGCACTACCAGAGCGCGGCCCTGGAAAACCGCTTCCTGCCCACCATCAGCCTGCAGATCGACTACCTGGCCCCCGCCCCGCTGGGCTGCTGGCTCGAAGGCACGGCCCAGCTCCTGCGCGCCACGCGCTCCATGGTGTTTGCCCAGGGCCTGGTCACCGCCGACGGCGTGCCCTGTGCGCGTGCCAGCGGCGTGTTCAAGATCGGGCCGCAGCACGCGCCGGACCTGGCCGGGAGCGCGGCGGTCTGAGTCGGCGGCGCGCTGCGCTGCCGGCGGCAGGCAGGCAGGCGCTGTCAGGCTAGCAGGCCACCCACCCCGCGGGCGTGCAGCGGGCGCGGCCCAGGGCTTCCAGGGTTTGCAACAGCACGGGCAGGCCCTTCTTCCAGGGGCCGCGGCCCTTGAAGCGCGACTCGATCGCCGCCACAGGCAAGGCCGCGGCACTGGCGGCCAGCACGCCAGCGACTGCGCGCACCTGCTCGGGCAAGGTGGCGGGCCAGGGGTGTTGCTGCGGTCTGGCGTGCTCTTGCTTTGATAGCGTTTTTTCACTGGCCAAATCAGCCTCTTGCGCCTGATCTTCGTGCGCGAGCAGCTCCTGATTTTGTAGTGAATTTTGCGGATTCTGAAAGTCCGGCCGCAGCCAGCGCACGCGGCCCTGGGCTTCCTCGGTGGCGCGCTGGGTGTTGAGCTGTACCAGGTGGGCCAGGATGTCTTCGGTACTGGCATCGGCGCGCAGGCCGTAGGCGGTCAGCACCGCCGCGTCCAGCTCGTCGTGCAGCTCGCGCAGCACGCCCACCAGGCCCTGGGTGTGGATGGCTTTTTCCTTGGGCGTGAGCGGGCGGCCTTCGCGCAGGGCTTGCAGGACGTTGTACAGGCCGGTGAGGGTGAGTGCTGTGGTGGTTGTTGTGGCGGTGGGTGCTGTGGCGGGTAGTGCCGGGGCAGGCGGGGTCTGCGGGGCGCTCATACGCGCTTCGCTTGCGAAATCGCGCCCCGCAGACCCCGCCTGCCCCAGCACGCGCTTGCGGTGTGCGTCGATCTGCTCGGCGATCTGGGCGATGCGCGCGCGCAAGGCGGGGGTCAGGCCGGTGTCTTCGTCGGGGAAGGGGAAGGTTTCGAAGCAGCGGGATTTGTTGTAGCGCGGGCGATCTTCCAGCGTGCCGCCGGTTGCCAGCGCCCATTCGATGTGCAACTGGCTGGAGAGAACGCCCAGCGCATAAGCGTCGTCCAGCGCGATGGCGATCAGCATGTGGTCGGGCAGGATGCTGGCGTCGAGGAACTGGAAGGTGCGGTGCTTGGCAGTTTCTACAGTGGCGATGTAGCGGGACAGCCCACCAAGTGCCCCACGCAGCATGCGGCGCGGTTCCCCAAAAATCCACCATTGGTCGCGAAATTTCTGACGATTGTTTTGGTCGCGTTCTGGCTTCACTCGCTCTAGCAACCATTGGTACGTGGAGGGGTGTTGTGTGCGCAGTTCCTCAGCGCTGAGGCCAAAGGCGTCGATGACCATCACGCCACGCGATTCGCTGGTGAGGTCGCGGCCATTGCGATACGGACGGATCAAAGCAGAAGGGCCAAGCGCCTGTGCTTGCTCCGGCGTCACGATGAAGCCGCTGCCTGCCAACATGACACCGTTTCCAGATATTCCTTCCAACGCGCGCAAAGGCAGCGCTGCTGCCACGTTGGCTCCCACGTTCAGGTCGGCATGAATCAGTCCAGTGCGCTCGGCAAGTGTCACGGTTACTTCGCCGTGGTCGCCGGGCTGTTCATCCGTCACGGTCAACAACTGCCCTTCGCCCGCGCCGAAGGCCAGCACCGTCATAGCAATCCGCACAGCAGCGCCGTTGGCGCCATCTACCCACGGGTGGTCGGCAATGGCCATGTGTAGGTGAGTGCCTTGGTCCAGTGCGGCCTGCACTACGCGCCGATTGAAGGTCTGGCGCAGGCTGTTGGTCGTGATCAGTCCCATGCGCTGCGCCTGCCCGCTGGCCACCAACTGGGCGGCGTGGTGCCACCAGAACATCACCAGGTCGGCGCTGTCTGGCACGTCTTGCCATGTTTCGCGCAGAGCTTCGGTGTAGCCATCGCCCAGTGCCTCGCGCATGGCAGATTTTCCAATGAACGGCGGGTTGCCCACAATGAAATCCGCCTGCGGCCATTCGGCCTTGCGGGCACCGATGTAGCGCCATTGCGGCACCTGAGCGGCTTCGTTGGGCACCTGCTCGCCCGTCACGGGGTGGGTTTTGTAGCTGCGGCCATCCCAGCGGCTGAGCAGTTGGCCCGCGTCGTCGTAGGCGAGTTCCTGCGCGGCCCAGGCGAGCACGGCGTCGCGGCATTCGATGTTGCCGTAGTTGTGCACCACGGGCTCGGCCACGCTGGCAGCGCCACGGGTGCGGATGTGCCACTGCAGGTAGCCGATCCACAGCACCAGCTCGGCCAGGGCGGCGGCGCGCTCGTTGAGCTCGATGCCGCGCAGTTGTTGCAAAGTGACGGTTTCGCCTTCAAAGCCGAGCTGGTCTTGTGTGTGGCCCAGGGCTTCGAGCTGGTTGACGACTTCGCCCTCCAGGCGCTTCAAGTGTTCCAGCGTCACATACAGAAAGTTGGCGCTGCCGCAGGCAGGGTCCAGCACGCGGGTGGTGCAGAGCTGGTGGTGGAATTTCTTGACCTCGGCGCGGGCCTCGGCCAGCTTGGCCTGCATGGCTTTGCCCTCCAGCGCGGCGGCCTCGTGCGCCAGCACCAGTGCGGCGGCCTGGGCGTTGGCCCAGTCTGCACGCAGGGGCTCGATGACGGTGGGCAGCACCAGGCGCTCTACATAGGCGCGCGGGGTGTAGTGCGCGCCCAGGGCGTGGCGCTCGGCGGGGTCCAGGGCGCGCTCCAGCAGCGTGCCAAAAATGGCAGGTTCCACCTCGCGCCAGTTGGCGCGGGCGGCTTCGATGAGCAGGTCGATCTGTTCGGCGGTGAGCAGCAGGCTGTAGTGCGCGTGCTCTGCGCCCTTGAAGAGTTTGCCGTTGAAGTGCAACACGTTCTTGGCCAGGGCGGCGCAAAATCCGCCGCGGTCCATGTCGGCCCACAGGATGCGCAGCATGTGCTGCAGCGCCACGGGGTCGTTGCGGTGGGTTTGCAGCAGGCCCTGGAAGGCGCCTTTGGGCAGCAGTTCCACGTCTTCCGCAAACATGCTGAACAGGCAGCGGGTGAGGTAGGCCGCTACTATTTCAGGAGCTTCTTGCGCTTGTATACCGTGCGCTGGAGCCGTATTGGGCATCAATCCCAGGCTGGCTTCCAGGGATTGCGACAGCCGCGCCAGCAGCGCGGCCACCTCGCGCGTGACCTGGGCGCTGATGCGCGTGGGGTTCAGGCTGTCGGGGTCTGTCCAGATGCGGCGCAGGCGCTCGCGCACTTCGGGCCGGGCCAGGTCGGCGAGCTGCAGCCGGTGGCTGCGCGGGTCGGGGTAGGGGGTGTAGGTGCCGCCGGTTTTGCTGAATTCGGCATACACCTCTATCACCGTGCCCACGTCCACCACCAGCACGAAAGGTGGGCGGCCCTCGCCCGCGGGCAAGGCGCGTGCATAGGCCTCGCCCTGGCTGCGGGCGCGCAGCAGTCCGTCGTCAAAGCCCTTGGTGTGGGTGGGGGCCTTGAACTTCTTGGCCTCCAGCACGAAATGGCCGCGCCGGTAGCAGTCGATGCGGCCCGGGCTGGCGCTGCCATCGCCGTGCACAAAGGTGACAGGCCGCTCGAACATGTAGTCCTGCTCGGGTGTGGGGTGGGGTTTGTCCACGCCCAGCAGTTGACACAGGTCGATGACGAAGCTTTGCGCGGTGGCCAGTTCGCTGGCGGTGGTGCCGCTCCAGCGCTCGATGAAGGCGAGGGCGGCGGCGGTGGCGGCGTAGTCGGCGAGCGCGTTGGCGCCCGTGGCGGTGTGCTTGTCTCCCATGCGGGGGATGATAGCGGGGGGCCTCAGTCGCGCGCGCTCAGCCCGAGCACTATGCCCAGCACCGCGACGCCCGCACCCCAGGGAAGGAGCGGCAGCAGCGCACCGGTGTGCAGCAGCACCGCGGCCACAATGGGCAGCAGGCACAAAGCGGTGCCCAGTTGCATCAGGGTGGAGGCAAGGCGGTCGGTGGATGCTGGGCGCATGGGGCGTTGTACAACATTCATTGAAGATGTTCTATCGCTGGTGCGGCCCATTCAGGCCCTTGGCTGGGCGTGCTGGCGCAGCCAGGCGGCGAAGGCGTCTTCGGTCAGGTCGCCTGCGGCGACGCTGAGCACGGTGAGGGTGGTGTCTGCCTGGCTGGCGGTGAGCCGGTAGCCGTTGATGTGCAGGAATAGACCGGTGGCCAGCAGCGCTGCGCGTTTGTTGCCATCCACAAAAGGATGGATTTTGGCCACGCCCACACCATAGCTGGCGGCCAGCGCGGCAAAGTCGGGCTCGCCATAGGCGGCCAGGTTGAGCGGGCGGGCCAGGGCGGAGTCGAGCAGCCCTTCATCGCGCATGCCCGTGCCGCCACCGTGCTCTGCCAGGCTTTCAGCGTGCAGCAGCAGCAGTGCCTGTTTGCTGACCCAGCGCCAGCTCATTTGGCCAACTGATGAAAGGTGTCGCGGTATTCGCGCATGAACTCGCGGCCTGCGGTGATTTCTTCTTCCAGCGCCGGGTCGTAGGGCGTGAGGATGAAGCCCTCCGGGCACTCGGTCAGAAAGACCGATTCACCCTTTTGCAGCTTCAGGCGGGCCAAGGCCTCCTTGGGCAGGATGACGCCCACAGAATTGCCTATCTGGGTGAGTTTGAGGGTGTGCATGGTGAACTCCGTGCGTTATTACGTTTGTAATACTAACACCTGTGCTTGCCCATGAACAGGCCTGCGCCAAGGGCGCTCCACGCGCTGCACCCGCAGCGGCAGGGGTTTTCAGGCGTAGGTATTGACCTGCGTCCCCAGCGTGCCCGAGGTGGCGAGCTGGGGCTGGGGCAGGGACTGCGCCAGGGCGTCGAGCATGGCGCTGGCCGAGGTCTTTTGCATGTCCAGCGCCTTTTTCAGCACGGCGATGTTCACCGCATCGGCCGTGCGGGTGCTGGCCAGGTGGGTGGCGGTGTTGACAATGGTGTTGGCCAGGGCGATGTCCATGGGGCGCTTTCGGACGGGACGTTCTCCGCTTATCGGCAGGGCGGGGCTTTTCTTGAGCCTGGCTTTCAGGCCTCGCTGGGCGTGCTCCAGGCCGCGCGGCCCTGGCTGGCGTCGTTGATGCGCTGCTGGAAGGCAGCGGCCTGTGCGGCGGGCAGGCGCACATGCAGGCCCACCAGGCTGCCGTGCTGCACATCGAGCAGGGTGGCGCCGGCCTGCTCGGTCTCGCGCCGCAGCAGGCCTTCGAGGGCGTAGGGCACCTGGCAGTGCAGTGTGGCCATACGCTGCAGCGGCACTTTCTGCGCCGTGAGCAGGGCCTGGGCCACGCTGTCGGTGTAGGCGCGCACCAGGCCGCCCGCGCCTAGCTTGACGCCGCCGTAGTAGCGCACCACGGTGGCCAGCGCGCCCTCCAGGTCCTGGTGGCGCAGCACGTCGAGCATGGGCCGCCCGGCGGTGCCGCCGGGTTCGCCGTCGTCCACGGCGGCCGACTGCCCGCCCGCCAGCAGCGCCCAGCAGATGTGCGTGGCACCGGGGTGGTCCTTCCAGAGTGCATCGACCCGCGCCTGGGCGCTGGCACGGTCGGGCATGGGTTCCACGCAGCCGATGAAGCGGCTTTTCTTGATGACGAGTTCGCTGTGCGCGGGGGCGGCGAGGGTGTAGGGCATGGGGCCGATAGCTTACTACCCGGGCCGCGGCGCTCAGCGCGCGGCGGCGCCTTGCAGGATGGTGCGCACCAGGTTGCGGCTGTGCGCGCCGAAGTGGCGCATCAGGGTGGCGATGCTGCCCTCCAGCGCGGCCTGGGCCTGGGGGCCCTGGCGCGCGACCTCGGCCATGAGGTCGATGCCGCCGGCGTGCACGCCGAAGTCAAAGCCCGGGTCGTCCACATAGCCCTTGGGCACGGTGGCCACCATTTGCGCGGTCACGGCCTCGCCCAGGCCGTGCGCCTCGCGGGACACGGTGTCGCGCAGGCTGGCGTCGGTCCAGGGGCCGTAGTGCGCGTCGGTGCTGGTGTCGCGCAGGGCCTGCTCCAGGGGGCCGGCCTGGCGCGTGCGGGCGTGGGCCTGGATCATCTGGCTTTCATAGCGCTCGAGCACGAAGTGGCGGTTGGACAGCAGCACGATCATGTCGTTCTTGCCCCCGGGCATGCCCATGAGCGCGAGCAGCTGGATGGCGATGAGCCGGGCCGGCGAGTAGCCCGGCGCCAGGCTGGCGTGGTAGGGCTGGGTCAGGTCCTGCACGTAGTGCAGCGCCAGCCCGGCGAAGCGCCAGCCCCAGTAGGGGTGGCCGCTCTGGAAGGCCAGTTCCGACAGGCCCTGGTACTGGTGCAGGCGCAGGAGCGGGTAGGTGCGCTTGAGAAAGCCCGCCGCGGCGTAGATCAGGGGCGACTCGTGGTGGTAGGCCATGTGGAAGGGCGCCTGCGTCGCAAAGTCCAGGCTGGGGTTGCCGAAGGGTATCTTGCCGAAGCCGTACTGCGGCCCCCAGGTGGAGGGGCTGTCTTCCCAGAGGTTGAGGTCCATGCCGTAGTCGGGCTCGTCGCTGGCCGAGGCGAGCACGGCCAGCGGCGCCACGCGCTCGCCGGGCTGTAGGCGCACGAAGCGGTGCTTCTCGCCGTCCTTCTCGCGCAGGGGCAGGGCGTTGACCTCGTCGTGCGCCATGGGCGCGCCCTGCGGCGCGGGCCCCCAGGGGTCGGGCTGCACATAGAGCGCCAGGCGGCTCTCGGGCGAGACGCGCAGCGCCATCAAAAAGGCCTTGCGCAGCGCCTGCGGGCCCTGGCTGGCCACGGCCGGGTCGAAGCGCAGGGCCGCGGGCAGGGGCGGGTAGTGCGCGATGTGCTGCTGCGCCCAGGCGTCCTGCGCGGCCAGCAACTGGGCAATGGGCTGGGCCTGGGCGGCCAGAAAGGCCTCCAGCGGTTCGGCGGGCACGGCCGGGGCCTGGGCCACCTCGGGCAGCACCTCGAAGGCGCGGTAGGCGGCCAGCGCGTGGTTGCTCCAGGCCCATGCGGGGGCGGCGGTGGACAGGGCCAGCGTGGCGGCAAGCAAGAGGCGTTTCATGGGCGTGTGCGGGTTCAGTCCGTGGAAGGGTAGCCGGTGATGGCGCGGATGTCGCGGTACAGGGGCTGCAGGCGATCGTACATGCGGCAGTACACGCGGCGGTAGAGCTGCTCGTAGGTGCGCG
>Ga0209960_1000531_pt1 | contig 76146 bp, 54 predicted proteins | sample ThiBiot_500_plan_2_FD_183947 | JGI IMG/M metagenome (GOLD analysis project Ga0209960, IMG submission 183947) | Wastewater bioreactor microbial communities from Cape Town, South Africa - Thiocy_expt_500_plan (SPAdes) | ecosystem: Engineered > Bioreactor > Thiocyanate-remediating >... | reverse complement strand
TATACTTCAGGCTCAACATCCGCCCCCAAAGCGGCGATGGTGGAACACCGACACTTAAATCATAGCCTCAAAGAAACGATTAAAATTTGGGCCTATGATACCCAAAGTAAAACGCTTACGTGGGCACCGCATACGCACGTGTATGGTTTGGTTTGCGGGCTGCTGGTGCCACTGTACCATGGTACTCCCGCATACATCGTCCCCCCAGCCGCTTTTCTTCAGAAGCCTATAACCTGGTTACAGGCAATAGGCCGCTATGCAATTACCCACAGTGGCTGTCCTAATTTTGGTTATGATGTGTGCGTGCAGCAAATTGATAACTCAATAGTTTCTGATTTAGACTTAAGCGCCTGGCGGGTTGCGGTCAATGGCGGTGATGTGGTGCAACAGCAAACCATCGATGCGTTTACGGATAAATTTAAAAAATGCGGTTTTACCGCAAAACAATTTTGCTCTGCTTACGGTATGTCTGAACTTGCAGGAGCAATTGCTTCAACCCCTGTTGCTCAAGAACCTACCTGGAGAACACCAAAAAATAATCCTGAACGTAGCCTGGTCAGCAGTGGATTCTTGTTGTCGGGTTTAGAGGCGGTGCTTGTTGATTCGCTTACAGGTCAGACGGTTGCACCCGGTGAGATTGGGGAGATATGGCTCGCAGGGAAGTCGGTGGTTAGCGGCTATTGGCGGCGTCCAGAAGAGAATAGAGCGATTTTTCAGGCTCGCGTACCCGGACGGCGCACCCGCTTTTTTAGAACGGGTGATTTGGGTTTTATGGAGAATGAGGAACTTTTTTTAACCGGCCGATTAAAAGAAGTCCTCATGGTCTATGGTAAGAAATATTATCCCCTCGATTTTGAATTAACTACTGCTAAAGTTCTCAAAAATTTTAATATTGCTCTCCCCCAGGCGGCCTTCTCAGCCACCTTTTCGGTGCAGGAAGAAATTGTCCTGGTGCAAGAAATTGCGGCACACACCGACGCTTCGAAACTTGCCCAAATAGCAGCGGCTATCCAACAGGAACTGCGTCGGCAATTCGGTGTCGATGTACGTCGTATAGTCTTTACTCCGCCAGGAGCAATTCCGAAAACGGCGAGTGGTAAATTGCAACGGAAAAAATGCCAACAAGCAATTCTTGAACAGACTTTACCCATTCTCTGGCCCCAATCTCAGGCTGAGCCTTCTGAGAAAAACTTCTCTAAAATCCAGGATGCTGAGTTTCTCAATCTGATTGCAGAAGTTTTGGGCATATCATCACCGGGGCTAAACTGGAACTCACCTTTAAGCCAATTGCATTTAGATTCCATATCCATAATGCAATTAACTTCGCGCTTGAATGAGCGTTACGGCACCAACATGACACCGGCACGACTTTATGAGTTCTCAACCTTGGCTGAGTTTTACCAAGAGCTGTTAGGCGAATTCCCACACTTAAAATCCAATAATACTTTTGCGAGCATACCCACCAAAGAGACCGATATAGCTATTATCGGTATGAGTGGGATTTTTCCTCAAGCTGCAGATGCAGCAAGCTTTTGGACTAACTTGGTATCGGGCAAAGATTGCATTCAGGAAATTCCTGCCACGCGATGGGATTGGCATCACAAGACCGTGCAATGGGCGGGGCTCATTGATCCTGTTGACCAGTTTGACGCTTCTTTTTTTAGCATTTCCCCACGGGAGGCCGCTTTAATTGATCCGCAGCAACGCTTGTTTTTGCAAACCGTATGGAAAGCGATTGAGGATGCAGGTTATGCGGTATCACAGTTGGCAACGCAGAAAACCGGTTTATTTGTTGGCGTGTTTAATCACGACTATGCCGAAATGCTGCAACAACAAGACATCATGGATGCGTATTTAACGACCGGTACGATGAACAGTATGATTGCGAACCGCATTTCGTTCTTACTTAATTTGCGGGGGCCTAGTGAAACGATTGATACCGCCTGTTCCAGTTCTCTAGTAGCAATACATCAAGCAGTGCAAGCCATTCTACACGGTGATTGTGAGTTGGCGATTGCCGGTGGCGTTAACCTTTTACTATCACCCACATCTTTTGTATCCGCTTATAAAGCAGGCATGCTCAGTGATGATGGGCGCTGTAAAACCTTTGATGCTAAGGCTAATGGTTATGTCCGCGGTGAAGGCATGGGAGCCTTGTTGCTGAAAAAGTTATCTCAGGCTCAGGCTGACGGCGATACGATATATGCGGTGATAAAGGGCACGGCAGTAAACCATGGCGGCCATGTAAGTTCGCTGACCGCTCCCAATCCCGGTGCCCAAGCCGAAGCGGTGGTTGCGGCGTGTTTACGCGCACAGATTCCTGTGGATACGGTGCAATACATTGAAACCCATGGTACCGGAACTCCGTTAGGAGATCCCATTGAAATTAATGGCCTAAAAAAAGCATTTAAGCAACTTGTAATCGAACAAAATTTAGGTTCATTACCCGAGCATTCTTGTGCCTTGGGGGCAGTTAAAACGCATATTGGTCACCTGGAATCGGCGGCGGGTATCGCAGGTGTCATTAAAACGATTCTTGCCATGCAGCATGAACTATTACCTGCAAATTTACACTTACAAAATGTAAATCCTTACATCGAATTGACGGACAGTCCTTTCTATTTATTAAAACAAAATACGCCCTGGCCACGTAATCCATCTAAGCCGCGCAGGGCAGGGGTGAGCTCATTTGGCTTTGGTGGTGCTAATGCGCATATTATTCTAGAAGAAAGTCCTATGAACCTGAGAACATTACCAGAAAGTTTGTCACCACAATTGATTACTTTGTCAGCTAAAACGCAAACTGCATTACGGCAAAAAGCAGAGCAATTACTGCAATGGTTAAACGAACAAGCATCACCGCCTGCCCTTTATGCCATTGCCTTTACATTGAATACGGGGCGTGAGCATTTTTCCGAGCGTTATGCGGTCGTCGTCAATAGCCATCCATCATTACAGGACCAATTAAAACAATTTCTTTCGGGAAGTGCTCAATTAGTCCAAAACGAGCAGGGTATAGCCTTGCATTTACAGGATCTCGCGCGGCGTTATCTGCAGGGCGAAACGCTAAATTGGCAAGAACTTTATCCAGAACATGCCTATCGAATCCCTCTACCAACCTATCCGTTTGCTCAGGAGTCGCATTGGTTCGTACCTAAAACAGGTCAAAAAATACATCCTCTTTTGGATGAGCAAACAGCCCCTCTTCCCAAGCCCGTCTTTATGAAGCGATTTAGTGGTGAAGAATTTTATTTATGCGAACATCAACTTCAACAAGAAGCGGTGCTACCGGGGGCGGTTTGTATCGAAATGATTTATGCTGCACTGAAACGTTTATATACGCCTGACACGCCCTGGTATATTGAGCAACTGCGGTGGAATAAACCCATTAGTGGCCATGCCTTAAAAGGTTTATATGTGGAGTTCAACCCTACGTCTACCAGGATTTTAGTTTGCTTTAAAGATGAGGACGGGCAGGAGTATCTCCAGGCTCAACTGAGCAAGAAGAATAGCCTATCATCGTTTACGCCGTTTGATTTAGATCAAGAAAAATCGATACACGTGCAAGATGCTTCAGAGTTTTATACTTATTTTAGTAAGAAGGGCCTGCAATACGGTTCAGGATTTCAGGTGGTGCAACAGGTGCGTTATACTGATGACCGACTCGAAGCGGATTTAAAGCTCCCATCCGCTTATGTTGCTGAAAACGATTCATGGCAAATGCATCCTGGCCTGCTTGATGGTTTGTTCCAGGTAACTCAAGTTTTACTCACGAAACGAGACACTCATTATCTTCCTTATGCATTAGAAGATTTTCATTTAGTGCAGGCTCTACCCGCAAATTTCCATGCTGTAGTTGAACGCTTACCCGCAAAGTCTGAATTTCCCACGTTTCGTATTCATGCATTTGCTGAGGATGGTAGCCTGTTGTTATCCATTGCTGAGTTTACCCTGGCTGCGGTGTCTAATGCCCGCGGCATGAATTATTTTTATCCGCAATGGATTCAGCAAGAAATCACCGCCAAGGTTACGCCTAGGTCGCTAACACTGATTGGTGCTGCTGCTGATATTGCGCCAATAAAATCACGATTAGGTGCTGATATAGAGTTGCAGACCTTTTTATCAGAGGAGGTTAAAGTCGGCACTTTAGAAAAAACTTCTGAACAAGTGCTCATTCTCTTACCCCAGATGTCTGAGGCCATACCCCAGCCCCATGAAATCGAAAACGCTTTACAGCAATCTGTATACTTGGTACTCACTATCATCGAAAAAATACTGCAGCTTAAACCGCAGCACCCTGTTGAAATTATATTTGGATCTCCAAAAGCGACCTTATGTTCTCGTGCACTCTCTGGCTTGGCAAAGACGGTGACTTTGGAGCAGCCCTATTTGAGGTGCCGTCTGGTGGAGTATTCTCATGTGGAGGATTTAATCCAGGAGCTGGGACAAGCAGAGGTTGAAGTGCGTTACGATACACACCGACAGCGCTGGATGAAGGAATATACTGCAACGGATGTCGAGGCAATCACTTCTTTAAAATTGCAAACCCAGGGTGTGTACCTGATTACAGGAGGCCTTGGGGAGCTTGGTTTTATTTTTGCCTCCTATTTGGCTCGGCATTGTCAAGCGCGACTCGTATTAACCGGACGCTCACCTCTGGCTTCTGCGGGCAATGATAAGCTCCAACATTTAAAAGAACTGGGGGCGGAGGTCCTTTATATCGCCGCTGATTGTGGTGATTATGAACAAGTATGTGCATTGCTGACAGCGGTAAAAAATGATTTTGGCTCTTTGCAGGGGGTTATTCATGCGGCAGGAACCACCGCAGATGGTTTTCTGGGTAGTAAAAATCTAACCGATTGCAGCACGGTATTCGCGCCAAAAATAGGGGGAGTCTGCCATTTACATGCAGCAACGATTTTTGAACCGCTCGATTTTTTTGTGCTGTTTTCTTCCGTCGCTGCCGTGTTCGGAAATGCAGGACAAAGTGATTATGCTTATGCGAATGCATTTCTCGATGAATTTGCAGTAGTTCGTGAACAACTACGACTCCAAGGGCAATGTCACGGTAAAACCCTAAGCATCAACTGGCCCTATTGGGAAGAGGGTGGGATAAAACTGGATTTGGCCTACCAACAGGCTTTGGAGCACAAGTTAGGTATCGTGAGTCTACAGCGTGAGCAGGGTATTGCAGCCTTTGCCGATGCGTTACAAGAACCTCATCCGCAAATGATTGTTATGCCTGGATACCGTAATAAATTACTTGCAGCCTTAAATAAGAAACACGAAATGCCGGATGAAAACTCCTCATTAGCCCCAGTGGCCTTGGTGCAATCTGAGGTGGCAGATTATTTAAAAAATCTTCTTGGACAAGCCCTTAAAATATCACCTGCTAAAATAAAAGCGGAAGTTGCCTTTGAAGAATACGGGATTGATTCCTTAATGATTCTGCAGCTCAATGAACTGTTTGAACAGCATTTTTCAGCATTACCCAAAACTTTATTTTTTGAATATCGAAATCTTGACGATCTCACCGATTATTTTTTAACTCATCAGACCGAAAAATTGCAGCGCTTACTTCCGCAAACACTAGCGAAACCGGTACGTGTCCAACAGATGACAGAAATCTCAGAATTAAAATCAATGTCCTATGACCATCAAGATATTGCCATTATTGGGATTCATGGTCGGTATCCGCAAGCAAGGAACCTGAAGGAGTTTTGGGAAAATTTATGTCAAGGCAAAGATTGTATTACCGAAATTCCTGAGGAACGTTGGTCAATTCAGCAGTATTTTACTGAAAATAAGGATGATATCGGCAAAACCTATGGTAAATGGGGGGGATTTATACGAGGGGTGGACGAGTTTGACCCACTCTTTTTTAATATCTCACCGCGTGAAGCAATCTTAATGGACCCACAAGAGCGCTTGTTTTTACAAAGTGCCTGGAGTGCAGTGGAAGATGCTGGATATGCGCAGGAACAATTAAAGGGAAAAAAAGTAGGGGTATACGTTGGGGTAATGTATGGAGAGTATCAATTATTCGCTCAAGGTCAATCCCATTACACGCCGGTAAACTCGGTATTTTCCAGCATTGCCAACCGGGTATCCTACTTTTTTGATGTTCATGGTCCCAGCATGGCTTTGGATACCATGTGTTCCTCATCCTTAACGGCGATTCATTTAGCATGTAATAGCATTAAAACCGGCGAATGTGAGATGGCGCTTGCTGGCGGTGTTAATTTGTTATTGCATCCAAATAAATATCTTTTATTAAGCCATGGTAAATTTTTAGCCTCAGATGGTCACTGCCGTAGTTTTGGTGCGGATGGCGATGGGTATGTTCCTGGAGAAGGCGTGGGTGCGGTTTTATTAAAACCATTCGCAAAAGCCCTGGCCGATGGCGATATCATTCATGCGGTAATCAAAGGCAGTTCGTTAAATCATGGGGGCAAAACCAACGGCTACACCGTACCTAATCCTCAAGCTCAAGCCGAGGTCATTAACGAGGCTTATCGTCGTGCGAACCTTGCTCCAGAGGAAGCGACCTACATCGAAGCCCATGGTACCGGTACAGCTTTAGGTGATCCGATTGAGATGGCGGGCTTAAGTAGGGTATTTTCCGCAGTTAAAGATGGCGTATCACGTAAAATTGGATCAGTAAAAGCAAACATTGGTCATTGTGAAGCCGCTGCCGGTATTGCTGCTGTGAGCAAGGTTGTCTTGCAAATGAATCACCGCCAACTCGTCCCATCCATTTTAGCGCAAAAATTAAATCCTCATATTGATTGGAACACCGCACCGTTCCAGGTGCAGCAGGATTTAAGCTTCTGGGATAGTCCTGGACCACGAATAGCGGGGATCAGCTCTTTTGGTGCGGGAGGCGCGAATGCGCATTTAATTCTTGCAGAAGCGCCAGCGCCTCAACATGCAAGTGATGCAGAAGAACGGCCGCAATTATTGGTATTGTCGGCTAAAACACCGTCAGCATTACGGCAGCGACTTGTAGATTTACTGGTCTGGAGTAAAGAACATTCACAAAGCTCTTGTGAGGCTGTGGCGTGGACTCTTGCCACAGGACGAACTCATTTTGAATACCGTTGTGCTTTGATAGCTTATTCAATCCCCGAATTAGTGCGATTACTACAACAAGCTTGTGCAAACCAAGAGGTACTAAAGCTCTATTGTGATGCCTATGGTGTTGAAGATTTGAAGACTATTGCCCAGGCTTACCTGGAAGGGCAACCTCTGCCCTTAAGTCAGCTCTTTAAAGAGTCGCGGATTCCTAAAATTTCACTCCCGACTTACCCATTTGCCCAAGAGCACTACTGGTATCAAGATGAATTGAGCCATGCTGAATCGGCATTAAAAATCCCATCATCGCAAGCGCAAGGAGCACGGGTGGAACACATAAGCACATTTATTTTACAACAGGTAAAACAACTATTAAATATTACACAGCATCAAGTACAGCTTAATAAAAACCTTGGTGAATATGGGATGGATTCGGTAAATTTTGTCGCGCTCGCAAAACGCATTGCGAATGAGTATGAAGTAGAATTTACCCCCGCACATTTTTATACGTACAACAGCATTGAGCAAATAAGTGCGTATATCAGTAAAAGTTTGCCTCAAACGGAGCGAAGCCAACCCGTTCGCTCTGCGGTTATGCGCGCGGCGATAAGAAAAAACGAGCCAGCAGCTTCTCACATGGAGGTAGCCGTTATTGGCATGAGTGGCTTATTTCCCCAAGCAGAGAATGCCCACGAGTTTTGGCAACACTTAATTGCTGGACGTGATTTGATTACAGAAGCCCCTGCCAATCGCTGGTCTTGGCAGGCATATCAAGGTAAAGGAGGCGAAAAAAGTCAGGCACGATGGGGTGGATTTATTGAGGGCGTGGATTTATTTGACGCTGCTTTCTTTAATATATCGGCGCGCGAAGCGCAGTTGATGGACCCTCAACAGCGATTGTTTTTAGAAACAGCATGGAAAACCTTTGAAGATGCAGGCTATGATCCACTGACTTTAAGCGACAACAAAATAGGGGTTTTTGCAGGAGTTGAATTTAGTGAATACCAGCGATTAATTAGTAAGGAACAAAAAGATTTTCACGGATTTGTTGCGACTGGTAATTCCCCAAGCCTTATTGCCAATCGGGTTTCTTATTTTTTCAATTTACAGGGACCAAGTGAAGCTGTAGCAACGGCCTGCTCCAGTTCCCTGGTGGCCATTCATCGCGCCATTCAATCATTACGAAACGGTGAGTGCAGTATGGCCCTCGCAGGGGGCGTGAGTTTAATTCTTGATCCGGATACTGTGGTGATTACCAGCGAGATGGGTGCTTTATCCCCTGAAGGTCGTTGTAAAACATTTGATGAAGCAGCTAATGGTTATGTTAAAGGGGAGGGGGTCGGGTCTTTACTCTTAAAACCACTCACTCAGGCGCAACAGGATGGTGATTTTATTTATGCGGTGATTAAAGGCTCAGCAGTAAACCATGGGGGTAAGCCCCAATCGCTAACGGCCCCTAATGCTTTGGCTCAGAGTGAGGTAATTGTTAACGCTTATCGCCAACGGCAGCTGGATCCGAACCAAGTGAATTACATTGAAACCCATGGTACCGGTACTTCCTTAGGCGATCCGGTGGAAATTGAAGGGTTGAAGCTGGCGTTTACCGAGTTAAATCGCTCCAATCCACAACCCATAGGCTTAGGTTCAGTGAAAACAAATATCGGTCATCTGGAACCGGCCTCTGGCATTGCGAGTGTAATTAAATTAATTTTAGCGCTCAAGCATGAAACGCTTCCCGGTATTGTTCATCTGCAAAAAATTAATCCTCATATTCGTCTTGCCGATTCTCCGTTTTACATTGTAGAAAAAAATCAGCCCTGGTTACGACAATACAGCCATGATGGTAAGGAATTACCTTTAGCCGCGGGCGTGAGTTCTTTTGGGTTTGGTGGAACGAATGCGCATTTGGTTATTGAAGAGGGTCGGCCTTATCAGTTGGTGTCTGAAGAACAGCAACGACCTGCGTATTTAATGGTTTTGTCTGCAAAAACTCAAGAAAGTTTACTGCAAAAAATTACTGCCTTACGCGAATGGTTACAACAACAGGCAAATATTTCTCTTAACTCGTTAAGCTTTACTCTAACCCAGGGACGTGCTCATTTCAGCCACCGTTGCGCCCTGGTTACCCGGAATAAAACGGAGCTTCTGCATCAACTGGCGCAACTAGCCGGTGAGGAGCTTCCCGCATACTCATTGATGAACTATGGGCAGACTTTTGCAATTCAAGGGCCGGTATTTACGGAAATTTATCAGTCTACTCTAAATGCTTTACGCCAGGCCTTAAGTGAGGAGCAGTATTTCCAAAAATTATTTATTATGGCCGACCTTTATATCAAACATTACGACATTGCCTGGCACCATTTATTTGACGTGCAGGTGCCGCGACTGGCGGGCTTACCTGCTTATCCCTTTATCAAACAGCGTTATTGGTTTGATGCAGACGTAAGCCCTGCAACTCGAACCCATGATACAAAAACGCAAACCATGGTTGCACCGGCTCCAGGTGGCAGTCGCAGCATCCTTGAGTATTTACAACAAATTTTTGCAGAAAAACTTCGTGCCCAACCCGATCAGATTCATGCACAGGAAACCTATGAACTCTTTGGCGTGGATTCATTAATCGGCCTGGAAATTACCAATCGTTTAGAACAGGATTTCGGAACTCTGCCAAAAACCTTACTGTATGAATACAATCGCCTAGAACATCTAGCTCGTTATTTTACAAAATATCATGCGCAACAACTAAATCAGGTGCTTGGGGTGCAGACCACTCCTCCCGTTGAGCCGCAAAAAAATTCCTTGGCTTTTGTAGCACCGCAATGCGGGCAAAAACAGGACATTGCGATCATCGGTTTAAGCGGAATGTTCCCCATGGCGCAAGATATGGATGAGTTTTGGGAGAATCTTGTATCAGGACGTGATTGTGTAGGTGAGGTTCCTGCGGATCGTTGGAATTATCTGGATTATCCGGTGCAGGTTGGCAGTGAACAAAAATATTTCCGCCATGGTGGGTTTATTCCCGATGTGGATAAATTTGATCCCCTCTTTTTTAATATTTCACCACGTGATGCAGGCCTTATGGATCCTCAAGAACGCCTCTTTTTACAAACCGCCTGGGCGACCTTAGAAGATGCGGGCTACACGCGCGCGAATCTGCAGCGATGCACACAAAATCGCGTGGGTGTATTTGCCGGGGTTACTTATAATTTTTACCCGATGTTTATTGCCGAGGAATGGCAAAAAGGAAATCGTGTTCCGTTGGATATTCAAACATTCTCGGTTGCGAATCGCTTATCTTATTTCCTGGATCTCACGGGTCCGAGTTTGGTTCTGGATACCGCCTGTTCATCATCCTTGGCGGCAATTCATCTGGCGTGCGAAAGTATTTTACGCGGCGAATGTGCGATGGCCTTTGCCGGTGGTGTTAATTTATCTTTACATCCGAGTAAATACCATTTCTTGGGTAGTTTTAGTTTTATGTCCGAGCAGGGGCGTTGTACTAGTTTTGCTGAAGGCGGTACAGGCTATGTACCCGCAGAAGGTGTTGGTTGCGTGCTATTAAAACCTCTGGAGCAAGCTCTGGCTGATAAGGATCGCATCTATGGGGTGATTAAAGCCAGCAGCATGAATCATGGGGGCAAAACCAGTGGCTATACTGTACCTAATCCCAATGCGCAAGCCGAAGTGGTACGACACGCCTTAACTAAAGCGCAGCTGAGCGCCCGCGATATTTCCTATGTTGAAGCTCATGGAACGGGTACTGCCCTAGGCGACCCCATTGAAGTACGGGGTTTGCATGATGCATTTAGTGAAGACACCCAGGACAAACAATATTGTGCTTTGGGGTCGGTGAAATCCAATATTGGACATTTGGAATCGGCAGCAGGCATCTCCCAGCTTGCTAAAGTATTATTGCAAATCAACCATAAAAAACTGGTCCCAACCTTACATACGCAGCAGCTCAATTCATTTATTGATTTTGCACAGTCGCCTTTTTATGTGCAACGGGAGCTCTCGGACTGGCCTGCACCTCGCTATGCCGGAGTTAGTTCTTTTGGTGCCGGGGGGGCTAATGTTCACCTCATCGTGGGTGAGCATCAAGAGCCTATTAACTCCTCGTTAACGCTGAACATCCCTTATCTTTTTGTGCTTTCTGCGCAAAATGAAGAGCGATTACAAGCCTATGCCCAAAAAATGTATGATTATCTCACCCGCTATCCACATACGCAGGATGCTCATTGGCTGCATCAAGCCTGTTACACCCTGCAAGTTGGACGAGAAGCTATGAGTGCCCGCTTAGCTATCCTTGCGAACACGCGCGAAGAATTATTGCACGCATTAACATCTTATCAACAGCAACGCGCAGACAACATTTGGTTTAATCCTCAGGCCGGAAAAAATGCAGCTGCACCTCATTTATCCCTAGACTCATTAGCTCCTTGGCTGGAGCACTGGGTTCAGGGCGCAGCGGTCAATTGGTATGCGTTGTATGGTGAGGTCGCGCTAAAAACGGTGACATTACCGACCTATCCTTTTGCCAAACGTCGCTGCTGGATTCCTACTCAAGAACCGGTTGAATTAGCCCCAGTCGCGCCTCAAGCGCTCGCAGCTGCAGTCGCTTCAAATAAGAATTCTGAGTGGTTTTATGCAGTCCAGTGGGAGGAATGTCACACAAAACTAAAGCAAGAAATTTTATCAGGATCCTGGCTCATCGTCAGCGACCACGAGCTTGGTTTGCATATACAAAATGTACTGCCAGCTGCACAGTGTATTTATTGTTTTGTGGGTGAAGAGTTTCAAGCACTTGGGGAGAATACCTATTTGGTTAATCCGATGCACACCCAGGATTTCCATACTCTGTTTAGCCAGTTACAGCAACATCATCAGGATTTACAGGGAATTATTTATTTAAGTGATGCGGTACCGGAAAGTGCTCAAGAGCCGCTTACCGCAAGCCTTGCATTGCTGTCCCTATTTCAGGCGTTAGGACAATTTAATTGGTCTCAAGGATTATTGTTCACCTTGGTAACCCATAAGGCACAGCAAGTCCAGCGCCAGGATAAGGTCAATTATGGGCAGCATCCGCTATGGTCCATGACGCGAATTTTTGCGGCAGAGGAAGCACAATTTCAGGTTTTATTACTGGATGTGGATGAGCAAGAGGGTTTGGTGCATAACGCACAAAATATTGTTAGCGAGTTGGTGAATTATCAAGCCGGACAAAATCATATCGCCCGAAGACTTGGAAGTCGGTTCGTACCGCGCTTTGTCACCGAAGATCTTTCTGCCGTGAATAATTCTTGGGTTGCCCCTCCTGCCGCCCTGGTTACTGGAGGTTTAGGTGCTTTAGGTTATGAAGTAGCGCGTGCATTAATTAATCAAGGGACGCGCTATTTATTGCTCACAGGAACTCAGGCACGTGCTTCGTTAACCCCTGAAAAAACGACATGGTTACGGCAGTTGCAGGAGCAGGGGGCGCAGATAGAGTATCAGGCAGTTGATGTTGCCGATGCTCAGGCAATGCAGGCCGCGATTCACACTGCGGAAGCCAAATGGTCGTGTGCGATTACGGGTGTATTTCACTTAGCCGGAGTGACGACCGACCATGTCACTTTAGCGCAGATGGACCGCAATTTATGGCAGCAGGTATTGCGTGTTAAGGTCGATGGTTCATTAGTCTTGCATGAATTGTTTGCATCGCGTCCCCATACCGCTTTTGTGTTGTTCTCATCGATTGCTGCCGTACCCCATTTCGGAATGGCAGGCTTAAGTGCGTATGCAGTAGCCAATGAATTTATGAGTGGTTTGGCACATCATCGCCGCAGTCAAGGCTTACCCGCTTTAAGCATAAATTGGGTGGCCTGGTCTGAAAAAGGAATGAGTCATCGGCATAACCATGATGCTTTTTTGGATGCGGTGGGAATGGCAGCACTGAGCATCAAAGAGGGGATGGAGATATTTAATCAGCTACTCCAACTCAATCCGGTCGAAAGCACCATATGTAAAATAAACTGGCAGAAATTTTTTCAAGTGCATGCAACAGCGAAGAAGTTAGATTTCTTTCATCACTTCCAGCAGGAGTATGCTTCATCCGCAGCGATTGCCCCTTCATCATTTACCGCTGAGGAAATATCCCAGTTAGTGGTTGAGGCATTGGCTAAGGCGTTGGCGCTGGAGACCCATGAACTTGAGATGGATGTCCCTTTTCAACAATATGGTATGGATTCAATTATCGGTATCCACTTCACCGCCGATTTAAGCATGTCTTTTCCAGATGTCGTGTCACCTATGGATTTGTATCGTTATCCTACATTGAAGCAACTCACGGAATTTATCATCGAACGGGTGGGCATCACGGAAAAAGTCCTCTCGTCCTCGGAAGAATTGAATTTGGATAAACTGAGCTCAGAAGAGCTTCAGAAATTGCTTGAAGCGGAGCTAGAAGGTTTGGAGGAGCTGACTTATGAATGACATCCCGATTTTAAAAAAGGCGTTACGGACTATTCAACAGCTCAAAAAATTAGTGCAAGAAAAAAAAGAGTTTTCATTTGAGCCGATTGCCATTGTTGGCATGAGCTGTCGTTTACCACAGGCTCATAACCTGGATGAATTTTGGAATCTTCTTGCGACCGGTAAAAATATCATTACCCCTTTATCGGAACAGCGCTGGAATTTATTACAGGGCACGAAAGAGCCTTTAGAACGTAAAGCCGATTTAACTTATCGCGGAGGATATCTCGAAGATATTGCTGCATTCGATGCTTATTTTTTTGGGATTAGTCCACGTGAAGCATTATGGATGGACCCACAACAACGCCTCTTGCTTGAGGTATCTTATGAAGCTTTAGAAAATGCTGGCTTGCCTTTGGAGCAGGTGCAAGGATCACAGACTGCCGTTTTCTCAAGTTTGTATGCAAGCCAATACGGTCATCTGCAAACTTTGGATTCGGCTATGGATGCTCTATTTTTGCCCACAGGAAGTGCGGTCTCAATTGCTGCAAATCGGCTATCCTATCTTTGGGATCTACGAGGTCCCAGCATGGTATTAGATACTGCGTGTTCTTCCTCACTAATTGCGATTCATTTGGCCTGTCTGCATCTTCAGGCTAATCTCTGTGAGCAAGCTTTGGTGAATGCGGTTAATATTAATTTACTTCCATCCATTCATGCCATACTTGCTCAGGCCAGTATGCTCTCTCCCGCAGGGCAATGTAAAACATTTGATGCGCAAGCTGATGGTTATGTGCAAGGGGAGGGGGCGGCGGCGATTGTGTTGAAGCCTCTATCCAAAGCACTTAAAGACCAGGATCGCATTTATGCACTCATCCTCGGGGGTGCGGTCAATCAGGATGGTAAAACCAATGGTTTAACTGCGCCTAATGGTTTACAGCAGGAGCAGTTATTAACGAAAGCCTATGCGACGGCCAAAGTGCAGCCTCATCAGGTATCGTATGTTGAATGCCATGGCACCGGGACCTTTCTTGGCGATCCCATTGAGGTAGAAGCTTTGGGGGCCGCACTGAGTAGCGCGCGCACAGCGGATACACCCTGCTATCTGGGAGCTGTTAAGACCAACATTGGGCATTTGGAGCCTGCCGCAGGGTTAGTGAGTATCATTAAAACAGCGCTGGTGTTGCATAAAAAAAGCATACCTCCCAATCAAAATTTCACCAGCCCCAATCCCCACATTCCTTTTGCGCGATTGGCCTTTAAATTGCCAAAAACGGTTGAACCCTTACCCCGCTATGGAGAAACTGCCGTGGCTGGAGTTAGTGGTTTCGGTTTTGGTGGCGCGAATGCACATTTGGTGTTACAAGAGATGCTTCCAGAAACACCCGCGTTTGCGCCCTCAGCAAGTCAACCCCAGCAGGAAGTGTTTACCCTTTCTGCAAAAAGCAGTACTTCTTTAAAGGGGCTTATTCAGGCTTGGAGTATTTATTTAAAGCAACATCCGCAACTGGATTTAGCACAACTGTGTCACACCCTACATCTAAGACGTTCACATTTTTCTTATCGTCTAGCGCTTGTGGTCCGTTCTGTAGACGAGTTAACGCAGAAATTAAATCTTTTAAAAATTGATTTAAACTTGCTCCCTGAGGGGGCTTTCTACAATCCTGAGCCGAAAAAGGTAAAACCGGTGGCAGGGCCGTCTAACCCTGAATTAATGGATGCAATGAGTTTGGCAAAACTTTATGTCGCGCAACAAAATATCGATTGGCATCAATTTGAAAAAAGTCGCTCGTTCCCCCAGATCGATTTGCCCGGCTATGTTTGGGATCATAAGGATTACTGGCCTAAATTTAACAAAATTGCACCACAGAAAGCCGTAGCGGAGCATCCGTTTCAAGCAAGGGTACTACCATCTCCTTTAGCAAGTCAGCAGTTCGAATTTATTTTTGAGTTAGAAAATTTACCGGAAATTAAAGACAGCTTCTCCATATTGCATGCGGGTTTTTATGTGGAAATGCTTGCTTATGCTCTCGATAATCGTTATCAACATACATCGTTTACCGCTACAGAATTCTATTTTTCTTCGCCTTTGTTGGTATTAGAAAACCAAACAGTTACCGTGCATTTAATTTTAGAACCGCAAGCCAATGGATTATTAGGATTTGAATTTTATAGCAGCAATGGAAAGGATTCCTGGATTCGTCATGCACAGGGTAAATTAGCGTCCACGCACATCATGACAGCTCCGCAATTGCCTGAAATTAGTTCTATCATGCGCCAACATTATTTGGGTAATGACCAAGTCTGTTATCAACGCATTCAGGATATGGGGATGCCTGCGGGAGACACGATTCGCTGGATAAAAAATTTTTGGTTTGCAAACGGTGATGGCGTTGCCGAACTGCGTGAAAAAAAATTACTTGAACGCAATGAACATTATGTCCGTAAACTCCACCCCGGTATTATCGATGCTTGCATTCAAACGCTTTTTTTACTGTTACCACCCGAAATCAAAATTCCGTTTGTAGCCTCATATATGGGGGAACTTAAGTGTTTTCATACCGCTGAAAATGCCAAATATATTTATACGCGAATAAAGCCTTATCTTGCTGAAGAAAAAAAGATTATTGGTGAATGGTTTTTACTTGATGAACAGTTTACAGTCCTGGCTCAATGCACTGATATTCACTTAAGTCAGCTTAATAACACCCGTGGTATTGAGCAATTACTTACAGTCAATACCCAATCACCAATCGATTTCACGCTTCCTTATGCTTTATGTAAAGAACAGGTGCAACAATTACTAATGGAGCAATTGGCAGCGATATTTTCCATGCCGGTAGCAGATATTAAAGCGCACCATACCTTACATGATTTGGGGATGGACTCATTGATGGCACTTGCGGTGATGCGGGTCATCGAGACGCATACAGAGGTCAGCTACGCACTACCGAAATTGATGCAAGGACCAACTATTGAGGAAATTACCGTAGATATTTTAAAACAAAAAAATATTCAGGCGGCTGTAAATCTGCCGGAAAAGACAGCGGATATTACTACCTGGCTTGCCTATCACAAGCCGCAATCAGACGCTGAGCTTCGTCTTTTTTGTTTTCCTTATGGTGGAGGCGGAGCGTCCATTTATCGTGAATGGCAGACGCATTTTCCAAATCACCTTGAGGTGTGCCCGATACAGTTACCGGGGCGAGAAAATCGCATGCAGGAAACTCCGCTAGCAGATATAAAAGAATTAATCCCTTTGCTTGCTGAGCAACTTAAGCCCCTCATGGACAAACCTTTTGCTTTTTTCGGTCATAGCTTTGGCTCCTTGGTCGCCTTCGAGTTAACCCGTTTTCTTAGAAGGGTAGGGGCTCAAGAGCCTGAGCATCTTTTTGTCTCGGCCTATCCCGATCCTCGCGTGCCCAGTAAAAGTCTGGATAATTTACTTGCGGAGTTGGCGGCAATCAATCTGGATTTATTTTCTCTTGATGAACAGCATCTGCAACGCTTAGATGACCTGAAGCTTAGCGAATTAGCGGCTATTTTCAAGAGAAATGGCGTGGTGGATTACAGTGACGCACGCATGACGCAAAGTATCATTCAGGTGCTCTTGCCTATCTTTGTTGGTGATATGCGGATAGTAAAGAGTTATCAATATTATGAAGACCCCCCCTTAAATTTACCCATCACCGTTTTTGTCGGCCAACACGATACCTGGGTCTTGCCGCAAGATCATGCGGGGTGGACGGCACACAGTGCACAGTCTTGCACCCTAGAGCAATTTCCAAGTGGTCATTTATTTGTAAGAGAGGAACTCTTTAGGAAAAAAATTATTTCCGTAATTCAAACAGCTTTGGATCAAAAGTTGCTGGTCACTTAATCAGTTACATGAAATCCCGCATTCAACGAGGCTAGCAACAAGTGCAACTAAGTTTATAAAAGATTCTTATGCACCTAAAATGCACAAAAAAGCTGATGGAACAAAAATGTATCAATCCTCTTCGGTTAGTAGCTCGCCGCAAAATGCGTTTTTTAAACCACGCTCGATCAAATCCAGGACCACAAAGGATAAGAAAGAAGCACAAATTAAACAAAAATATAATAAAGGAACTGAATATCTAGATCGCGTGTATATCGAAGAAGAAAAAGGAATGAATTTATTGGAGTCAAGAAACTATGAAAAACTCTGTGAATTAATTGATTATCTTGAAAAAAATGATAAGAGCAGGATTTATTATCAAATGCTTGCTGCACAAGTTTCCCTGCTCCAGCAAGCTGTCAATGACGATGAACGATATTCACTTTAATCAATAAAAATTAAGGACGAATATTTTCTTCTACAAAAGAGTTTTCCAGTTCTTGAAGTGACTTCGTTTTTCTAAAAAAGCTGATTGAACGGTGCTTGCTGACAATACGCTTTAATCTCTTCATCCGTGCGCACATCTTCTATGCCCATAACCACAGCATTGTTTAATGCTACTCTTAAATCGCTTGCTTTTTTAGCACTTCCCGGAGAGCAGCAACTTCGAGAATTCCGCTCAAGCCTTTTTATAATGCGCTCAACTACCTCGACATCGGCACGTGTTGTGTCGTTGGGTGCATTTTCAGTCACTGATGAGTCTTGAGAAAATTGTTTTTGGTAATAAGCCGCCATACCGGTTTCAGCAAAAACTTTGGCAACAAAACCTGCATGAGAAACAGTCAAACCGTCTTCTTGGTAAATGCTTTCAATAATCTGTGCCGTATTATTCAAGGGAAAATTTTTATCTTTATGCTCAACAAAATCGAAGATGACAAGCCAGAACTCAAGTGCATTAACTAAAACAGAAGTTTCTCCTTGCTCATCTCTATAGGCATTTAGTGCAAGCTTGATATCACCCTTAACGAATCGCTCGTTTAAGATAGCTAATATCTCTTCTTTCTTTTTAGAATTTATTCCTTCAAATTTCTTTTTAATTTTTTCCCACAATTCTTGTTGATGTTTTTGAATTGGGTTGCTCATGTCGTCCTGATTACCTTGAGGTAGGTTATTCTCGTCATGTCGATGTTCTTGAGTTGAGTTATCTTCAGGCTCTTTGAATAGGTTATTGTCTATAGCAATTTGACGTATTTTAGGCCAATTCTTCCAGATTAATCTATCAAACTTGTGAGGATTATCAGTAAAGCCAGAAATTCTATAGGGCTTTAATGCTTTCATGATAAGTTTTTGTATTTCTTGAGCAATGGCAAGGGGATTAGCAATTGGCGCAGGAGCATTTTTTAGGGCTAAAGCTCGTTGCTGCTTTTCTTCTTTCTCCATGATTGCAAAGCGACTTGCCTCTTGTGTCCGCCATTGATTTCTCTGCTGCTGATTTTCTGACCCAAAAACATCAGGTGAAAATAAAGTTTCCAGAGAAACGGTGTGCAGGCAAATAAAACTGTACCCATTAAGACCTAAATCTGCTTTCTCAAAAGATCGAAGCCATTCTTCTTGTTTTTCTTTATCATCTAAATATTCAGCTAAGGTTCGGCCCCTACCTCCTTCCTTATCCTCATCATACCAAAGAGAATGTTTAAATTTATTAAAATTACGGTCTAATGACTTAGATTTTAGAGCATTGTTTAATTCCACAGGGGAATAAATATGACCAGGAGAGTTTTTATAGTAGCTTCCTAAAAATCGCACGCGATTCGCTTCTTCTGGATTGGCATTGGCGAGATAAAACTCGGGTATCATATTCGTAATTTGATAGAGATAAACTATTTTGAGTTGCTCATTCTTAATTAATCCCTCATGCATTATTTTTAAATAATCAGGACAAAGAATTTTATTTGCCGATATATTGAATATGTTTTCAGATTCTGAACTTATGTAACTCAGGGTTCCATAGTGACAAATTATGTTCTGATGAGTAGTATTATTAATAAGTTGATTATTAGTATGAATGAAGCTGGGATCAATATTGACGATGACCACCTTTTGCCCTTGCTCGGCAGCTTCGATGCAAAAATTGGGACATTGTTGTTGAGTATCGGATGAATGGGCACCACCTAGTGTGAGAACAAATAAATCGACACCATCCAAATTGTTTAGAACGTGATTCAATTGTTGCTGATTCTGTATTAAGTCAGGCATACTTATATCCTAAAATTTTTTGTTAAGCCGATCTTATACTGAATCATTATGTGTGTCAATTTAATGCAATAAGTAAATTTAATGATCTTTTTTGTGATTTTAATAAACAATTTCAACGCAACCCTCATTCTTTTCCGTATCTTCTGTCATAAATTTTTGTATTTAAAAAATTCTTTGTGGTTGATTTATGATCACGCGGTGGTTTATGATAGCAACCTTGAACAAACAGAAGCCAACTAAAATGCCTGATATATATTATGATCCACGTCATATTCAGGAAGAAGCATTAAAATCGTTGCAGGAAGCCTTATCTAAATTAGCCAATCATACCCATACCCAGACCAAAATATTGCAAGGGGTCCGTCATCATGGTGAACCCGTTTACCGTGCACGTCTTAATAATAAGCACCGTATCATTTACACTTGGGTTGGTACGCCACGGCAATTGCTGGTTTTGAGTTTGCTTGAAAATCATAAATACGATCAGGTTAACCGACAACTTGAAGGAACAACAACTCAGGTACAATCGTTTAGTATTGACGATAAAAGCCAAAATAATAACAATCTTAAAGAAACTGAAGTACATCTGAAACGAGCCCCCGCTGAATATTTACCGCAAAAAGAGCTCATTATCTGGGATGAGCATCAACAACGCGCATTAAAACTAGCGATGCCTATGGTTTTGACCGGTCCACCAGGCTCAGGAAAATCTGCGGTACTCCTTGAGCTTTTGTATCAGTATACTCAAACTCCTCGTGAAAAACCGATATTGTTTCTCTCACAATCACAGGCGCTTGTTGAGCAAATGCAAGGCTATTATGAGCAAGAGCAGGCGGCGCATGCACAAGTTAATGTCATGCATTTTAGAACTTGGGAGCAATTGCTCGCACAGAGCTTGACCGAGTATACTTGTGTGGGAAAAGGTGTTTTTACCCAGTGGCTGAAGAATGCAGACAAGACGTTGGATCCAAAGACAAGCTATTATGAGCTTAGCCTTATCGCAGCCTTAGGCATGACCACGTATCAATCGCTACCTTTAGGCAAGCGTCAGTCCTACTACAGTGATAATCAATCACGAAAAGTACAACACATCAAACTTCTCCAGGAATGGCTTGATTTTTTAACGGCCCATAAATTTTTTGATCCGATGGTGTCGACCTTACCTGCAGCAATGAAGCAGGTTTATGATGGAATATTTTGTGATGAATTACAAAATTTACCCCCGGTAGCGCTTGCATCTGTCTTGAATTTATCCGTCGCAAAAGATGTTGTGTTCTGTATGGATTTACACCAATGTCTTATATCCTCACCATTCATTGATGCAGGCCTTAAGTTACTGGTACAACAATATTGGGATTGCAAATTAACCGAACATACCTTGCCCAAGACTTGGCGTAGCACCCAAGCGGTGGTTGCGGCGGCAAATTCATTAATGCACTATAAGTGCTCGCTGGATAAATTTACCCGCCGTGCGTACAGTAATCTCGAGTCTGCGCTTAGTGATATCGGGGTTGTTTCCTGGGTCAACTTAGCGCAAATAAATCAGTTAGAGCGATTTAATCGCGATGATACGGCAATTATTGTCCATGATCTCAAAGATCCTGCGCTCGCTTCCTTTAACGCCATGGGTTTTCATTATGTTTTGACACCAGAACAGGCAATTGGACTGGAATTTCGAACCGTGATCCTCGTAAACCTCATGACTCATTTATGGGATCTATTCAAACACAAAGCAGAACACGAAGATTTGACTATTGAGGAAATGATCGCGCTGCACCGGGTATTTGTGGCCTTAAGTCGGGCGATGAAACAGGTTTTTATCGTAGAAACACAAAAGAAACCAATACAAAACTGGGCGCAAAAAGTCCTGGGATCTTTGCCGGAAAATCAGTTGAATGCACTCCCGACAACACAAACAGTTAGTAAAGAGCAATGGCTAAGTCGGGTTAAATTGCATTTACAGAATGAGCAAGATGATCCCGCACGCATGATCTTGGCAAACTATCTAAATTTTTCGGAAGCACAAGTTAACGAATATCTTCAAGAAAACAAAAAAAGCACCGTAATTATTAGTAATACTTCAGCCTCAGAGCCTAAAAAACACATAATGACCGAATCTCCTAAGGGAGCAAAAAAGAAGAAAAAAAACAATCGGCCAAAAAATGTTCAAAGCTTGCAATCTCCTCCAGCGGGCCAACCAAAAACGAAAATTGAAAAGAAAATAGTTGTTGATAAAAAAAGTTCCGCATTAACAATCGATCTGAATACGGTGGAGCAGCAGACGCAATTAAAACTCCATTCAGTAAAGAATCTCATACCAAAAAAATTGCCAGAACCACCTCCTCCTGCACCTAAATTTAGCGAGAAATTGCTAAACTTTTTAAAGGAGTTTACGAAGCAACCAGATAATTTATCTCTTCTCATGAATAGCTCCAAGTTGACCGAATTTCTTTTTGAGGCGCCTGTTTTTGAAAAAGAGCGGTTATTTACACGACTTTTGAAAAGTGATTTTGCTGCGGAATTTTTACAACAATTAGCGCCTAAAAAAGATTTGATCGCATCTTATTTATTTCCGGAAAATATCGAGAGTTTCAAACAAGAGCGTGTGGATTTTCTGATTGACCTGTGTATGAGTCGAGAAGGTTTACAATTTTTTGAATTATTAATAGAAAATGAACCCAAAGTAAGCGCAATAATCGAATTTCTGAGCATGCATATAATGCCTTCAAGGCATTATAATACCTCATTGATTTATTGGTTAAGCGCTTCGGCACCCGGGCAAAACTTAATATTTAAACTGGTGCAAAAATATAAAACTCTAGCAGGTTGCCTGGGTGAGCTTATTCTATCGTGTCCCACGCACTGTGAGAAACAGTTTTTATGCAATCTGATGAGTGCATTAACCGGGGTAAGCATACTTAATTTTCTTGATACGGAGCAGAAGCTCTCCTTAACATGGGAGGGAATGGGGGCTTTTTCATGGCAGGGTCATTATAAAGATTTTACTTGTTTACTGAGTCAATTATTTTTTTCCGCGCAATCGATAGAAATGAATGAAGGCCAGAAAATATCTTTGGAATTAATAAGCGAGAGCATTCAGATCAATTTTGTTGTTAGTCATGAAAAAGATATTAGAACTTATGGTTTGGTTCATGGAAAATTAGTGGATTGGTATTACCCACTGGATGACGCATTAAAAATAATTCCTCATCTACTTTTCAAAGCAGGAAAACCCGCAGCACCCCAGTTTAAGTTCTCAATTATGAGTGTAAATCCTGCACACCTAAAAATGCCCGATCTGTTCAATGTGGAAAAAATTATCGAAAATTTCAATGCGCATAAAGCTGATTTTCCCTTGGTAGGACTTCATTGTGCTAATCCTGATTTTATCAAAAAAATTACGGATAAATCCGTTCAGTTACAACCGGAAACAGAAGAGAAACAAAATGTGTTTCATATTGCCGTTTTGCAAGCAAATGTTTCCCTAATTAATCTCTTTGCTCGGAATAATCCAGACTTAAATGCACAAGATAAACGTGGACTTACTCCAGTTAACTTTGCTGCATTTTTAAATCGCTCAAACTTAGTTGAATTATTTTTGGATTATGGTGCTTGTGTCAATATTCCAGATGTATATGGCAGGACGCCACTACATTATGCGGTACTGAATAATAATACACGAGTAATGAAGCTATTATTGGAAACCAATAGCGATGTGACTCTAAAAGATGCTGCGGGTAAGAGCGCATACTGTTATGCAAATGAAAGTGTTCATCGTGGCCAATTAGTAAAAATTTTTATACAGAACAATATGGATGTCAATTATCCCACCAGTGACCAAATCACCGCGGCTGCTTATGCGTTGTTGCAAGAAGATGAAGAATCATTTGCGTATCTTGCAGGTGCCGGGGCGAACCTAAATAGCCCGATGAGTAATGGCGAAACCTTAGCTACCATGATTTTAGGAGCAAATTTTTCCAGGCAGTGTAAAGCTCGGATGTTGCAAATACTCTTTAAGTATCAGGTAAATTTTGCAATCTGTGCTTTTCGAGATAAAGTCAAAATTAACCCGATTATCCATGTTTCTAATCTTGATTATTTTCTCGCTGGAACTCTTTGTAAATATATGAGTATTTTTCATGGTTATGAGGTGGAGTTTCTTAAAGCAAAAATGATGATTGAAAACTCCGCAAATGGCCTTTTTTCAGGGATATTTAAAGAAGGCTTCATGCAAAGCGTTGAAGGCAGGGCGATTTTACGCAAAATTGCTGCCAGCGAGAACGATGAAGATTTAAATTTACTTACTCAAAATCAAACGCTCCTGGCTGAAATTTTAATAAAACCAGATTTTCAGTTAGATGTGTTTTTGTATTTGTTAAGTCGTAAAAAAAGTATGAAACTGGTAGCAAGTCTACTGTCTCATGAAGATTTCATTGAGCAGTTATCTTTTGAGTTACTTACCCAAAAAATTGAAGATCCTGTTTTGCCTTTCTATGGCACGAGCATGCTCTTTTGGTTTTGTTACTCCTTAGAACAATGTAAATTATTTGTAGATCTCTTGGAACGTAAACCGCTCCTTTTGAAGAAATTGACCTTTCGTCTTTTTGAAAAAGAGCACTTATTTCATTTACCCATCACGCCCATACAGCTGCTTGCTACTCATAGGGAAGGAAGATTATGGTTGGAAAGCAAACTATATCCTATCTATCGCAATGTATATGAAGAAAGTACCGTGTTTGATTTGTTAACATTAGAGTGTTTTCTAGAGGATTACATAAAATGTCTTACTAAGGAAAATCCAACTTGCGATAAGCCAGTAATTGTTTTTCAATCTGTTAAAGGCGAATGCACCGGTTTATTATTAAATGATCATCAGTGGATAGTTCGCGACTCCATACAAAATCATGATTTTATTAATTGTAATAATCTGGAAAGTTTTTTAAATGAACTTAATTATTTTTGTTCAGAAGATGGACTTTTATATTTAAAAGTAACGATTTTTGCGTCGACAAACCACGGTTGGGAACTTCTATTTAATGAGTTACAGGTTTATGAGTTACCCGAAATTATTGATTATCGATCTCTTTGTAAGCTTCATCTAAAATATCAGGATCAGCAACATCTAGAAAATTTGCTATCAGATACAGAGATATCACAAACATTAATGCGTAAACATGGTGAACAATTAATTTCAGAAGCGATCTCTTTGAATAATCACCGTGCAGTAGAGCTCCTTTTTGAAAACCTACTTAGTGTGAGGATAAAGAGCGGTCCTTTACCATTTGAAAAACTGATGCATTATGCAATAGAACAGAATAAAATACATTGGGTGCAAAAAATAATTGATACTGGCATTGATTTGGAGCGTCTGAGACCGAAGCAAGATATTTTGTTTCAAGTCGTTATAACGAATCAGCCTTATAAACTCCCAATGCTCGCATTGCTTAAAATACCTTTGGATAAGCCGATGAATTTCCAGGAGGATACCGCAATTATTGTTGCAGCAAAGGAGGGCAAGCAAGAGCTTTTCGAACAGTTGTTTCGATTTGGAGCGAATATCCATAAGCCAAATATCTATGGCTTTACCGCGGTCTTTTGGTCCATTATGAGACGTGATGCTTTTATGCTCAAATCCATTAGCTCCGATCCTAACGATTTGCCATTAGCTATTGAAACGACTGCAAATAGACTTTCAGATTTTCATGAGGGCATAAACGAAGCGATACATATCAAGAATATCCGCTCGATTTGGGATAAGATTTCGGCATTAATCACGAAAAAATATAATGCAGGTGGTGCTCGGTTAACGGTTAGCGCCCTCGAACTCGCACGTATTGTGGCCTTCCCGGAGATTGTTGAGCTTCTAGAAGCCCCCACGCGCTTTTTACCGTTTTTTAATCAGAAAGTACTACCAAAAAGTACGAGTGACGATAAAGAGAATTGGGCTCCAGCAATGAATAAATAAGGCTAGGCCGTAGTTAAATATTTCTCCGATGAAGTGAGCGCTAGCCTGTCTTACTATTTGTCCTGTATAGAAGTGAGACAGACTATATCCTGATCTCATTAAAAATATTATGCAGTTAGCTAGCCTGTAATAATGTACGGTCCTAACTCATTTTTTTAACGATTGGTTCACCAGCATTGCAGTCCAGAGTTTCAGTTGGTGCAGCTGACAATGCAGTAGGCTCCATAATTTCCGGTGGTGCGTCAAAAAAGCCATTAGAGCGTGACGGCTTAGTGGGTAAATCACGGCAAATAGTCATATTCCATGACAAAAAGTTTATATTCAGCGTGTGAGCCAGTGCTAGAGGCGCAAGTTCTTGATTATCCTTTATTAAAGGATTAGCTCCGGATTTTACCAGTAAAGCAATTGCTCGCGCGCGCAACTCTGGCTGTACACCCTCACGAATCAAAAGATGCAAGGCAGTCTCGTCCTGAGCATTTTGAGCATTGACATCGATACCTTGTTCTAATAGATACTCTAGGAGGTCTTCAGCCACATCTTTATGCCAGAGCACGGAGTGTAACACGGTGTTTCCGCCACTTGTTTTTGACTCCTCACACTTGACTCTATGGAGTACATCAGCTCCTTGTGCAACTAAAAACTGAGCCATTTCCCGAGAGCGAACCCGATGTATAGGGGTAAAGCCATTTCGCTTTGCGTTCACATAGGCGCCATTTTCAAGAAGGAGTTGGGTTAAGACTAAATCATCATTATAAATCGCGTCAAACAAAGCGGTGTTGATGTGCGATTTGAAATCGTGAAAGTGTTTGCCGAAACTAATTAACATTTGAGCACACTTAATTTGACTGTGGTTTACAGCAAATTGCAATAAATTTTCATCCATACGGGTGGTCTTAATTGTTAGCTGCGGAATGGCAGAGAGTAAAGCATGAAGGTTGTCTGCATTACCGTGTTCGATTTGTTCGTAAGCGATGTTGTAAAGTGTGTTGAATACAGAATCGTCGGTCAAAAACGTCCTTTCCTTGTCTGGTACAGGCGCTTCGTAAACGTTCTCTAACGCCTGATGGCGATTATTTAATATTTTTTCTTGAAGAATATGAAGCAGCTGTGGATTATTCGCTTCCTGGTTGAACCTTAAGTCCAGCAGGGTGGTATTTTGTACTAAGGCAACAATAAGGGTATTTAATAAATCGTTCGTAATTTTGTTGTCTTTTAAATCTAATCGCCTCAATGTTGTGTTGCGCGACAACGCCTGGCAAAAGGCTTGTTGCTCTTCCTTAGCTAAATTTAAAAATACGTCGGCCTCTACTACAATCCAGGAGTTTCCTGCTTCATTTTTATTTACAAGCTCAAGGAGTTCATACATAGTTTTACAAGATTTGTAGCCTTTCATTTTTGCCCTCAAATTTAATTAACTGGGAATATATTAACGCAATGGATTAATATTTGTTCATATATTAATGTGCTTTCCCAGTTTTTTACCTGCACGCATGAGTCTGGTGTAACTTTAAACCTATAATGATTTTTAAATTGAGCGAAAGTTTAATTGGCGCCAAGCTTCATAAACAACGATGGCTACTGAGTTCGCGAGATTTAAACTGCGATTATTCGGTCGCATGGGGATCGTTAGGGCATGGTGGGTTGTAAGTAAATCTAAATGTAAGCCTCGTGACTCGGGTCCAAACAAGAACATATCTTCATCTTGAAAGGGAACTTCACTGTACACTTTTCCTGCCTTGGTGCTTAGAGCAAAAATTCTTTTATTTCCATGTTGCTTGATGAAATCCTGCCAATTCGTGTATTCAAGGATATCCGTACCCTGATGATAATCAAGGCCTGCTCTTCGTAATGCTTTTTCGTCGAGAGTAAAGCCAAGAGGGTGTATAAGATGAAGTCTTGCTCCAGTATTGGCACACAAACGAATAATATTTCCGGTATTCGGTGGAATTTCGGGTTCGAATAAAATTACATGGAACATAGATAACCTAATGGTGACATGATGCTGAGACCCTTAAAAAGCACGCAACATAGAATTAATTGAATCGCATTATAAATGATTTTTTGGGGAGGGTTAATGTCTTTATGGCGGTCAAATTCTAGAATTATTTAAAAGTCTTACATATTGAAGAGCATATAGTACTGAGAAGCTTCTCGTGAATCGGGTTGCTCTTCTTCTTTTTTATTTACACAGAAAATTTTTAGACTATATTTAAATTAATTTAATCATTTAATGCTTAAATTGCTTATTATTTGGGATTTATTTGATAAAGCACTAAAGAAAATCAAGGAGATTTTTCAATGACCACATTCATGTTTCCAGGTCAGGGATCCCAGCACAAAGGAATGGGTGCTGATTTTTTCACAGAATTCACACACGAGATTCATATCGCGGATGAAATTTTGGGCTATTCGATTGTCGATTTATGCTTAAATGATCCCCAGCAACTATTGTCCCGTACCGAATACACCCAGCCCGCTTTGTATGTGGTTGAGTCGTTGATGTATAAGGCAAAACAAAACCAGGGTCTATTCCCGGACTATTGCATAGGGCACAGCCTGGGTGAATATGCTGCGTTATATGCTGCAGGTGCATTTGATTTTCCCACAGGACTTAGGCTTGTACAAAAGCGTGGTTCTTTAATGTCCCAAGTTTCTGGTGGGGGCATGCTCGCGGTGGTCGATCTTGCTGCGGAGCGGATTAAAATTTTATTGGAAAGTCAGGGTTTAAAAAGCATTGATTTTGCCAATTTTAACTCGAAAAGACAGATTGTGTTATCAGGTCCCGCTCAGGATATTCACAAAGCTTATGAAATATTATCCGTTGAAGCGATGATGTGTGTACCGCTAAACGTTAGTGGTGCATTTCATTCACGCTACATGGAAAAGGCAGCACAGGAATTTGCCCAATTTATTGACCAATTTAGTTTCTCAGAGCTACAGGCAACGGTGATTGCGAACGTGAATGCCGAGCCGTATACTCTCGACACCATAAAAGAAAATCTGGTAAATCAAATAACTCACCCGGTGCTTTGGACTGAGATCATTCAATACGTTAAAAATAAGGGAGAGTCCGAATTTGTCGAGGTTGGCCCAGGAAATGTGTTAACGAGACTATTAGCGCAGCAATAAATTCTATGCGCTATCGGATGAGCGCACCATGAGACATCTGCTTCGCGTCTCAGCGCTCTTACTTATCGTTACTAGCTCTAAACAAGGCAGACGAATTAATCATGAGCTGCCGGCTTTTTTCTCAAAACCTTAATCGTGCTTTTCCTATTTTTATCCTCTAAAATTTTCAGTTTCGCTCGGCGTGAGCGCTTCTTTTTTTGGCGTTTTATCTTCTCGATTTCTTGCTGTTGTTTTGAATTCTCTTGACAGATTTGTGCATCCAATTTTTCACAAAGTCGCATGCGCGCGAAATAGCGATTATCTTCACGGCTTCTGCTTTCCTGACATTTTATTTCTAATCCGGTTGGACGATGTTTTAGATACACCGTTGAAGAGGTTTTATGTAAGTTCTGGCCGCCTTTGCCACTGCCGAGAATGAATTTTTCGATTAAATCCTGTTCATTGATATGCAGTTGTTCCATCCATGAAGATAATTTTTCCCATTTGTCTTTATTAATCATCTTATGCATGGACCGTTTAACTGTTGATAAACCATTATAGTAATAAACCGAGTAATACCCAACGTGTTGACTAACAATTACTCAATCTGTTTTAATGTAAATTTTCACATCACTGTTCTACGAGTGGCTTTAGCGTTCACTAAGGTTTATCTCGTTTAAGGAGGAACATGCGCACCCAACAACCTATTGCTTATAGATCCATAATGGGAGGAGTTATTGGAAATTTGGTTGAATGGTACGACTGGTATGTTTACTCTGCTTTTTCTTTATATTTTGCCCCGGTTTTTTTTCCAAAAAATAATTTAACCGGTCAATTGTTAAGTACTTCGGCTATTTTTGCCGTGGGATTTTTGATGCGACCTCTTGGGAGTTGGCTTTTAGGAAGTTATGCTGATCGCCACGGTCGAAAAGCAGCCTTATTGTTATCCGTGCTCATGATGTGTTTTGGCTCCTTAATTATTGCTTTGACTCCTGGTTATAACCGTATCGGTATCTGTGCACCGATTTTATTAGTCGTGGCTCGTCTGATTCAAGGCTTAAGTATCGGCGGTGAATATGGTGCGAGCGCTGCGTATTTAAGTGAAATTGCGCCAGCACACCGACGTGGTTTTTACTCAAGCTTGCAACCCATGACCTTCGTGGTTGGCCAGTTATTTGCGCTATCAGTGCTCATGGTTTTACAACATTACTTCCTAACGACACAAGAGATTGAGCTTTGGGGATGGCGTATCCCTTTTTTCATTGGTGCAATTCTTGCGCTTGTAGCCTTGTATATGCGACGAGATATGGAGGAAACTGCAGACTTCAGCGCTATAAAAAAGCAAAAACTACATACGAACATCAAGGAATTATGCAAATATCCACGAGCGATAGCCACCGCTGTGGGATTAACTATAGGGAGCACGGTTGCTTTTTATACTTATACTACCTATATGCAAAAATTCATGGTGAATACGATGGGTTTTAGTAAAATAGACGCCACGCTGATTTCAAGTCTCTCCTTACTGGGATATGTTTTTGTAGTACCGCTCATCGGTTTCTTATCCGATTTAATTGGACGACGCCCGCTGGTGATTCTTTTTGGTGTTTTGGGGACTGTGGGTACGGTGCCGCTGTTAACTTTTTTAAGTCACACCCAAAATCCGTTTACGGCCTTTGTATTAATCCAATGTGCATTGCTGGTACTTGCGTGCTTTACTTCAATCGGCGCTATTGTTAAAGCCGAATTGTTTCCAGCTGAGGTGCGCGCTTTGGGTCTGGGCCTGCCTTTTGCGATCACGGTATCCATTTTTGGTGGAACCGCGGAATATCTGGCTTTGTGGCTAAAAAATATGGGCCATGAATCCTGGTTTTATTGGTATATTACCGGTTGTATCGCAACCACGCTCATGGTGGGTTTTTTTTTATATAAAGAACAACCTCTAGCCACAGAGCATGAGCAAAAAGATGAGATTTCTTCATTGGTGCTAAACCAATCTTAATGGAGCTTAAATAGGTGAGCGAGATCCATTTATTCGCATTGATTTGACGAACCACTCCATCCTACAATGAGACACCAAAGTTTGGCGGATGGATTTTTATGCGAAAAAACACGAGGGAATGTGTTCTTTATTGTTGTTTCATTTTATGTGGATTTTTTTTATTTCTAAATGGCCATGCGGCACAACCGCTATGGACATTTACTCCGGATCCCAATACACCGACCACTCTGTCGATGACCCCTTTGAGCGAGGCGATAATCCAGTATACGGTCACGAATCAATCGCGAAAAACGCACACCTTAACGATGCAACCGATTACAGGTATAACCCAAATCTCAGCACCTGGTCAGTGTGCTCCTCAATTTACTCTTAATTATAAACAATCATGCAATTTACTTCTGTCCATCAAGGGCGGACAACTTGCACGCGATATTCGCGGAGGGCCCGTAGTTTGTGATTTTGGTAATTTATTACAGTGCTATCAGCCAAGTGCTGCGAATGCATTAAATATCACCCGCATTCCTATGGCAAAATATGTAATTACGCCCCTGGCTGCGCCTCAGGGCATAATTTCTCCCAATACACCGCAGATCGTTTATGCTGGCGGTAGTGTCACCTTTAAAGCGACCCCCAATTCTGGCTTTCAGGTGGACCAATGGTTCATGGATGGCGGCGTAGCTCAAAAAGGGGGGGCAACCTTTACCTTAAGTCATATTGAAAACAATCATACCGTTGAAGTTACCTTTACTCGGAGCGGCACAATTTATGCGGGAACCAATAATGGTGCGATATTTTTTTCAACGGATAATGGGTTAAGCTGGACGCCAACTGCAACACCGGCTCTGGGTTATGGCATCAACAGTCTTTTTGCTGCAGTGGATACATTGTACGCCGGTAGCGTTGATGGCAAGGTATATTATTCAACGAATAATGGCGTTACCTGGAGTGCTACTGCGAGCCTTTCGGGTGGCGTTGCGGTAAATGCAATTTTTGTTACCGGTCAAAACAGTGCGCGACGAATCTATGCTGGTACTGCAGATGGTAATTTGTATTCTTCAAACGATGGCACCCTTTGGAATTCAATAAGCCCGCCAGGTGTCGGTGCAATCAATGGTTTGTATATTACCCCAGAGCAGGTAATCTATGTTGGAAGCGCGGATGGAAATATTTATTATTCACTCAACGACGGTGGCAGTTGGAATCAAATCACCGGACCGGAAGCGAGTGCTTCAGTACCCATTCAAAATATTTTCATTGCTGATGGGAAATTATATGTCAATACTCGGCGAGTCAGTTCCAACAGCACACTTCCCCCGGGGACGGTTGATTTTGAGTATGCTTACACCAGTACGGGTTTAACCACACCCAATCCACAATGGACACTGTACTCACAAATCACCTACACGTTTTTTGTCAATTCAAATGCCAGCTTCATCATTGCAGGGACACAAGATGGATTTGTTTACTCTTTAACTACCGGTGATGCATTAGGTTTTATAACCTACAACCCCATCACGAGTTTATTTTTTCTTGGCTAACTATAGGGAGATAGTCATGTGGCATCTTAATAAAATAATCCTCTTTGTATGGGGAGCCGGTGCAGCCCTTGCTGCTTATGGGGAAACCCAGTCTGAGTTGTTATCTGTTCCAAGCCCTGGGATTCATCGCGTACAGCAGGCAAAATTTATAAAACCCCTTGCCGCAACCCAGCGACTCACTTTCAATGTTTGGCTTAAATTACGCAATAAGGGGCAGCTGGATCAACTGGTACAGGATATTTATAATCCACAAAGCCCGCGTTACCACCAGTTTTTAACCGCTGCTCGTTATGAACAAGATTTTGCTCCAGAGAGCCAAACCGAGCAGGTGGTTCTCGGATTTTTTAAAGCTCAAGGACTGAACGCACAGTTAGTAAATCACCATGTGCAGGTGAAGGCTACTGTCGCGCAAATTGAACAAACCCTGCATGTGCGGATGCAGCAATATCGCTCTTTTCAGCACACCGCTTATGCCAATAACACCCTTCCGCAATTACCACCCCAAGTGGCCATGCATATTGCAGAGATTACCGGCTTAAATAATTGGTCTGCCTCCCCTGGCGCGAGCGGGGATGAGGCGACTCCAGAGAAAAAAAATCCGCAAAATTTGAATTTTATGTGGCAGAATTTCAAGCCTGAAGCGATTCCTACGGATATTTCCTTACAAGGCTTTAGTGGCGCTAATTTACAAAAAGTATATAACCTACAGAATATTCCCCGCATAAACGGAGTGCGTTTGGATGGTGCCGGACAAACCTTGGTCATCGTCGATAAGTGTGGGTCGAATGGACCTGCGCAAATTTTAAGTGATGCCAACAAATATTTTCAAGCAAATGGCATCAAACCGTTTATTGTCTCCGGTCCTCTTAAAAATTTTGCCATCATCAATCCAGACGGCACACCCTTTACTCAATGCCCCAATCCTTCAAGTTTTAGTCAGGAAATTCTTCTCGATATTGAATCGTCCCACACTCTGGCTCCAGGTGCCAATACAGTTTTGGTATTAGGGTCAGATCAGCAACCGGTGCTGATGGATGTGATTGAGACTTTAATTCAAAATAATTATACCGTGGGTGGTTTCCCCAATGCCTATGTAATCTCTAATAGTTGGGGCGGTGAAGAAAGTCTTGATGTGGCATTAGAATCAAGCCTTGAGCTTGCGGCCGCGGCAGGCATTAGTGTTAATTTTTCTTCAGGTGATTGCGGGGATAATACCTATACGAACGATAAAAAGTGTACCGGTAATCCCATGTCGCCACGCACGGTTAATTATCCCGCAAGTTCTGCCTATGTTACGGCAGTCGGTGCAACCTCATTATTTGTGGATAACAATTATCGTTATGCCTTTGAAACGGTATGGGGAACGGTAAAAACGCTGCACAGTACTTTAGCGTATGATGGGGGGACTGGGGGTGGGATTAGCCAAATTTATGGCCCCGTAACCTGGCAAAATTCAATTAGCAATTTTACTGCGGGCGGATATGGCGTAATCAGCAATTTTGGTCAGCGGCGAGCATTGCCTGATGTGGCGATGCTTGGCGATCCTCAAACCGGATTATTGATTATTGCCGATGGCGCGCAAGTAAAAGATGGGGGTACCAGTTTAGCTTGTCCTTTGTTTGCCGCAACCTTGACTCTTGTTAATCAGGCGCGCAATTTGTTAAATAAAGGGACCCCCATTGGTCAAGCGGCTCCTTATCTTTACCAGATGAACGAGATTTTACTGATAAATCGAGCCCTACGTTTAATTATTCCGCCAGCCGTTATCATCAGTGGTGCTAATCCGCCACCACCCGTAAGCATTCAGGGAACGCCGGCACCTGCTTCTGCATTTACGCTTGGGACAGTAACGTTTGGTTGGGATTCAGGGCTTACACTTGAGCCTGAAGCACAATATTGGAATGATGGGGTGGGCGTCGGTTCACCAAATATTCCCAATTTCGTAATCAGTATGGCGAATATGTAGAAATTTTTCTCAGTAAACTATAAACGGAGTTCCTTATGAGCTTTATAGAAAACCGCACCTTTGATGAGTTGCAAATGGGTGATTATGCCCAGATTAAACGAACTTTAACGCTTCAAGATATTGAATTATTTGCAATCATGTCGGGCGATGTTAATCCGGCTCATGTGGATCCCGAATACGCGAAAGATGATCCGTTTCATCAAATCATTGCCCAGGGTATGTGGGGTGCCTCACTTATCTCCGCTTTATTAGGTACAGAGCTTCCAGGCCCCGGGACCATTTATCTCGAGCAGACCCTTAAGTTTATTGCCCCCGTCGTTTTGGGCGATACGCTCACCATCACGGTGACGATTATTGAAAAAAAGGACGAAAAATCGATTATTGTTTTGCGCTGTCAATGTACCAACCAACACGATAAGGTCGTGATTTCCGGAGAGGCAACGGTTTTAGCACCTACCCAAAAAATAAAACGCAAGCGGATGGTTATGCCCGAGGTTTTACTTAAAGAGACTCCAAGCTCCTGGTATAAAAAATTACGCGCTATGAGAAAGGATTATAAGCCGTTAATCACCGCAGTGGTGCATCCAGTTGATGCGTTATCCCTGCAAGGGGCTTTGGCTGCTGCAGAAGAGCAATTCATAGAGCCAATACTGATTGGTCCTAAGGATAAAATTGTACAGGCTGCAAAAGAGGCAAATATTGAGCTTTCCCGTTATCAAATCATCGCCACCAAACACAGTCATGAAGCAGCGGAAGTTGCAGTCAACTTGGTGCGAGAAGGTAGGGTTGAGGCCATCATGAAAGGTAAAATTCATACTGATGAACTCATGGGTCCTATCGTGTCAAAAGAAACTGGCTTGCGTACAGGTAGGCGCATGAGTCATGTGTTCTCCATCGAAACGGATCACTACTATAAGCCTCTGTTCCTAACGGATGCTGCCATTAATATAAAACCAGATTTGACCACGAAAAGGGATATCGTTCAAAATGCCATCGATTTATTTCGTAGCCTTAGTTTAGGTTGTCCCAAGGTTGCGATTTTATCTGCGGTAGAAACGGTGAATGAAAAAATCCCCTCAACTTTAGATGCCACTGCTTTGTGTAAAATGGCTGAGCGTGGCCAGATCATAGGCGGTATGCTTGATGGTCCACTTGCCTTTGATAACGCGATTTCTCCTGCTGCAGCGAAAGAGAAAGGCATTTTTTCAAAGGTTGCGGGGGATGCGGATATTTTGGTGGTTCCCGATTTAGAGTCTGGGAATATGTTATACAAACAAATGACCTTTTTAGCAGGGGCAGAGGCCGCAGGAATTGTATTAGGCGCGCAAGTTCCCATTATCTTAACCAGTCGTGGTAGTGATGAGGAGTCACGCCTGTCTTCCTGTCTTATGGCGTTAATTTATGCGCGTACTAAGGAAAAGCTTCATGATTAAACTGATTTTGGTCATTAATTCAGGCTCCTCAAGCATTAAATTTTCATTATATAAAGACCAAAGCTCGGGATTAAATTTATTTTATCATGGACAAATTTCTGACTTGGATACACATGCGCAAATTAAAATAATTGATGCCGATAAAAAGACTCTTGTGCAACAAAAGTTAAGCACGAATGGGCATGAGCAAGGATTTAAGGCTTTGTTTTCCTGGCTTGAGGACTTATCGTTACAACATGGTCGTTTAATTGCGGTTGGACATCGAGTGGTCCATGGAGGTTCTTATTTTACGCAACCCGTTATCGTGCAAAAAAAGATGATGGAGGAGATGGAACGTTTAATTCCCCTAGCTCCATTACATCAGCCCCACAATCTTGAGGCGATAAAAATTATTGCCCAGCTTTATCCGGAGTTACCCCAAATTGCTTGCTTTGATACTCTGTTTCATCAAACGCAACATTCTCTAGCCAAACTATTTGCGCTACCGCGCGCGCTTACTGCCACGGGTATTATTCGCTATGGTTTTCATGGGCTTTCTTATGAGTATATTGCCTCTGTTTTACCCCAATATCTTGGGGAGTTGGCTCATGAAAAAATTATTGTGGCGCACTTAGGTAATGGCGCAAGTATGTGCGCTCTATCTCAGGGCAAAAGTGTCGCCACCACGATGGGGTTTACTGCACTTGATGGTCTGATGATGGGAACGCGTACCGGAAGTATAGACCCAGGAGTGGTGCTTTATTTACTGGAGCACAAGAGTTATTCGACCGCTCAAGTACAACGTCTGCTTTACAATGAATCCGGTTTATTGGGTGTTTCTGGGTTAACGAATAATGTTCAGGAGTTGTTAAAGCATGCACAGGAATCACCCGTTCAAGAAGCCATCGATTTATTTTGCTATCGTGCCGCCCAGGAGGCAAGTGCACTGTGTGTGGCACTCGGTGGTTGTGATGCTTTGATTTTTACTGCGGGTATCGGTGAAAACGTCCCTTTGTTTCGGAAAAAAATTTGTGAATATCTCGCTTGGATGGGAATTAGATTATTAGATGATGCCAATGACCGCAATGCGCACCATATTAGTGCGCCCGACAGCAAAATTAAGGTAGGTGTCATTCCGACCAATGAAGAATTGATGATTGCCCGCCATGTACGCACTATCTGTGAGAATAATATTCCTATTTAAAAAGAGCAGGGTGTGTGGTGTGGATTTGCTCTTCTTCGGGTCTTAGGGTCAGAATTTCATGTCCGTCATCGGTTACCAGAATCGTATGTTCCCATTGAGCTGATAATTTACGATCTTTAGTCACAACGGTCCATCCATCACCGAGCGTTCTGATTTCTCTACGCCCTAGATTAAGCATGGGCTCTATAGTAAAGGTCATACCTGCGAGCAATTTTAATCCAGTTTTCGGTTGTCCCACATGCGCGATGTGGGGATCTTCCCACATGGATTGACCAATGCCATGGCCTCCGTATTCGTGCACAATAGAATAATGATGTAGCTGCGCATGTTCCTGGATAATATGCCCGATGTCGCCAATATGTACTCCTGGGCGTACGATTGCTATTGCCTTATAAAGACATTCTTGCGTAACCTGGACAAGCTTTTTGGCAAAGGGTTTTACCTGACCCACAAGAAACATTTTACTGGTATCGGCAATATAGCCATCTTTTTGTACCGTGACATCAATATTTACAATATCGCCTTCCTTTAATTTTTTTTCCGAAGGGATACCATGACACACCACATGATTGATAGAAGTACAGATACAAGCGGGAAATCCATAATGATTCAGCGTTGAGGGTATTGCCTCTAAATCGACCAGGATATATTTGCGGCAAATTTGTTCTAATTCTTGAGTGCTGATGCCCGGAACCACATAAGGGCCTATCATCTCTAAAACCGAGGCTGCTAATGTGCCTGAAACCCGCATTTTTGCGATTTCCTCAGCAGTCTTCACGAACATCACTGATTTCTCCTAAAGACGCCTGGTTTATTAGAATTTTTACTATATCGGCATAATTTAGCATGGGATTTTCCTCAGCTAATTTTCCTACGCGTAACCAATATTCTGCTTGCGCATTAATAGAGCGACTCATGGCGCGCGCCATGAGCTTAGTGCCTTCGTGCAGTTCATCAGAGATTTTAACGATACCCATGATAGTTCTCTCAAATAAAAAAACATAATATTATATTTTGTAGTAAATGGCTATGCTTTATATTTTATTAATGGTTTTTAATGGTTTAATTTTTGTCTTTATAATTTAAATTTAAATTAATTGTATATAATTAAAATAAATATCATAGGATGTCGGTTGCTCTATGCATCTAGTAATTTATTTTTGTGGAACTGGAGAACGAGGAGAGACCTTTGCTCATAAACAGCAATATCTCGATGAAAAGCCAAATATTAAAACAATTATGGTCGAAGGCTGTTAGAACCCGGAAGTATGCGGCACCATACTGTTTCCGGATTTAAAAGCATTTGCGCAACGATTCACTAAAAAAGTATTTACCCCCTATGGCGATGAACTTGCCTTAAACCAGGATGTTCGTACGGTCGGTATCCAGCAACACCATGTAAATGAGATTAGGGAGGGAGGAATTCAGGAAGTTGAGAGTATAACCCTTTGTGGTTATAGCCGTGGCGCTGTGACCTGTTTTGAAGTGGCTAAAGAGCTCAATAAGATAGCACCTAATATTCCTGTTGATATTGTTGCGAATCAGCCTGTTCCAGGAAATTCTTATCAAGGACCGGGCACGAATGCCGCAAGTGTTGCGGATTGCAGCAATTTAAAGAATTTGCGCAATGTTTCGATTATTTTGGGTGCCTATACCGGAGCTATCTATCAATCTAGTGAGCAAAAAGGGGAAGGTGAAAACCAAATAATCCATCGCGGCTTTTTTTCGCAAATTGTTCCGAAACTACCCCGCACAGCCCAGCGGGATTTAACAGTAATTCCTCGTGAAAGCCATCACCAAAATCTTAAAAATTCACCTGATGGAAGCGATCATATGCATATGCAAGTGGCAAAATATCTGCATAAAAAAGGTGAGCAGGTAATGAGTCAGGAACAGGTTAACAAGCAAGTTGAGATGGCACGCAAAACTTATTCTAACGATGTTTCTTTTCAGCCAACCTTGTTCGTTCAACCAAATAAATTGCAACGTCTGTTTGGATTAAGCCAGGAGCAGGCGTATCGCTACATCGATAAATTGCACCCCACAGCCGGTTTGCGCCACGGCTTTACTTTTGGAGAGAACGAAGCGCTTCTCGATTGGTGGAACAAGCATGATAAAAAAGCATCACCCATCTCGACTCCTCTTACAAAAGAACTGGTTTCTGTGCTTGAACAGACGGACAAAAATGATGTCGAATCCTTAAAAAAACTATTCACCAAAGCTGATCAGTGGTTATTGCTGAAAGCCAATACTTCTTCTTCGAGATATTATCAGGTGGAGTCCTTACGTAATAATCTGGAGCATTTACTGACGAAACAAATGGATGTTGAGCCTGCAGATTTAGCCGAAATGAACCGACAAAATATAAAAGAAACCAATTATTTCCAAAACCATTGGCATATTGTCAGTAAAGAGGCATCTTTATACAAAACAGACACGACCCGCGAGCTGGATAAAGCATTTGCAGCTCATGCTGCCGCACCTCAGTCGCTTGATGAAGATAAAAAGCTTCTTAATGCTTTAGATACTTGGTTGGATGCCAAAAAAGATTCATCGAGTAAACGTTGGGAGGATGTAATTGCTATCAAAGAGCATTTAACCGAAGTCATAGAAAAAGGTTATGAAAAGGAGTTAGCACAAGAGCAAGATTATTCCTCTATCGGGTTAAACACATAATCGATGATGTCGGTCAATATATTATCTGTGTGATTCATAGAGATCCTTTCAATTTTTTCATAATCAAATCAGTATGATAATTAGCTATTTGAATGCGCTCATTGTCTATTTTATAGTTGTTACTCACCTCTTCACTAAAGGGGATTATTTCGCTTAATTCAGCCACAATCGCTGAGGGAGGTTTTCCTTTTAGTGAACCATGAGGACGCTGCCAGTTATAAAAAATTGCCATTGAGCGAGCTCTTATCTAAGCGTTTCAAGTCAGATAAATCGGTAATCGCGAAAAGCTCTTCAAGATCTGTTTTCTGCGATCGTTCTACCTTGCCGTTTAAATGAGGAGAGGCTGGCTAATTGGGTCTAAATTTAATACCTAATTCCATCATTTTTAGCTGAACTTTTTCGGCAAAAAACTCGAGTCCTCTATCCGTTTGAATAAGCTGTATAGGGAATGGAAACTGCTCCAGAACCAAGTCTAAAAAATGGAGTGTATTAGTGGCTGTACGACGTTTGTAAATCTCTAGTACACGGCAACGAGAACAATCATCGACAGCTGTCTATTGATAAATCCCTGGTGCTATTTTACAGGTATCCATTTGAATACGATCGCCATTAATAGGGCGACTATAGCGTTTAAATTTCTTTTTACGCTTAAGTTTTTTTATTGGTTGTGTTGCTTGTTAACGCTTTATGGATGCTTGCTAAAGAAAGCGAACAAGTTGTGCAATCTTATCAATTCAGTTTGGATACGCTAGCGCCAAGATTACGGCTGATACGCAAATCAAGAATGAGTTGAATCAGCTCTGAATTTAATTTCTTGCTTGGTGATAAATGAGGCTTTTTGCTTTGATCATCCAATCCATCGATCCCAGCCTCTGAATATCGTCTGTACCACTTCCTCAGGGTAGGACGAGAAATACCACATTTGCGGCAAACATATCCTGCATCTTTAGTTTCCAGATAAAGATTTACCCAAGTTAATCTAGCTTTACTTTGCTGTTTCATAAGGCGGGTAAATCTATCAATTATTTGAAACGATGTCTATGAATCACACAGTTTATATTTGAGGTGGCTTCGTTGTCATCACATAGCCTCAAGCTTATTGTATTGAACAGTAGAGTAATAATATGCCATCAGGAACGGGTCAGGACGTGCGTTCAGACACTTATCTCCTTACTAAAAATTATTGCCTCAAAAAAGCCTTTAATTTATCTATTTTTCGCCTTTTGTGGTGTTATAATGGTCAAATTGGTCTGATTGGGGCGTTTTCCTCGGAGAAACAAGATGCAAACACCGTTCGATAAAATGGTCGAGCAATTAAAAAACAATGATCCAAAATTAGAGTGGCTTAGTTTACACTCTTACACTACGGACTCTTCGAATTTCCAAGTTTTCGTTGAGAGCTTAAAAGAAAGCACACATCTCACCGCAATTACGCTTATTAATAAAAAGATTGGTTCACGGGCTGCAGAACAGCTCTTTGCAAGCCTAAAACCTCACAGCAAGTTAAAGCAACTGGACTTAGAACATAACGATATCGCTGATGAAGGAGTTCAGTATCTCGCGGAGTTGTTACTTCCAAATGATTCATTGACGGATCTTAATTTAAGGAGGAATTTAATTACTCCGCAAGGTATGACTCATTTAGCCCAGGCCTTGAAAGCCCTGGTTCAACTTAAGACACTCAAACTCAGTCAAAATAGGATCAACTCCGATGGGGTTAGAAATTTGGGAGCGGGTTTAGCAGAAAATAAATCATTAACCTGCCTTGATTTATCAGGCAATGAAATAAAAAATTTAGGGCTATCGTATATCACCCAAGCGTTAATAGAAAACAAAACCTTAACCTCTCTTGACCTGGGATTTAATGAAATAGATAACGCAGGAGTCGTTCATTTAGTAGAGCTCGTAAACAATAGCCACACCTTAACCTGCCTTGATTTATCAGGCAATAATATTTTAGCTACAGGGATTAATCGGTTATCCACCGCTCTGCAAACAAGTACCAGCCTGACTCAACTGCGATTTGTCGATAGTAATCTGGGTAATGCAGAGATGAAAGAGCTCGGCAATCTGTTGCAAAAAAATACTTCAATTGCCACTTTAGAGATTAGATCGAATGCCATTACTGACCTTCAAGACCTAGCTGACGCCCTAGTCACGAATACTTCCCTAACCAATTTGGATCTAGGCTTCAATAAGTTTGGTTGTGCTGGAGCTCAATACCTGGCCGAATCTTTGAAAATGAACGCCCATCTAATACATCTTGATTTATCGAGTACGGAAATTGAGGATACTGGTTTGTTCTTGCTTTCAGAGGCCTTAAAGGAAAATCGTACTTTGCGGACACTCGACCTGTGGAATTGTAAAATCACTACTCAGGGAGTGATGAAACTTGCGGAAGCTTTAGCGGTAAATACAACCTTGAAAAAACTTGCTCTGGGTCACAATAACATAGATGAGATCGGTATTCGCTACCTGGCAGCTGCCCTGAAACAAAATTATCTGGGGCTTACAGAATCCATGGAGATTAAGGATAATGAGCTCTCCTCATGCCTTAAGCGAAATTCCCAGTGGGCTTCGCACCAAAAGCTTTTAAATGAACTTTTTAAACAGGATTGTATTCTTGGGACAGTGTACAGCATCACTCGCTGTTTAACTGGTGTAAAAAAATTTATCGTCGAACATCAAGATTTTCTGTCGGAGCACCATTATACAGTCGAAGCTTTTCGCCTGCTCATTGCTTTACAACAGCGCATATCTGTTAAATCCAATTCAGAATTTCATGCACTGCGAATCCTCCTCTCTGCATTTACGCATCCACCTTTGCAACTACAAGCTGATCGAATGCTCGGACTCCTCCTTTCCGGCGATTTAGGCTTATGGTTTGCAGAAAACAATCAGGAGCGCGAAGTACAACTGTTAAGACTTTATGCGTTTAGAAATCACGTACATGCCCCCGAGATAAAAATTTTTGCGTTGATCTCATTATTTAAACTTCTGCATCCGGGCAAAACATTTACAGTCCAAGAAAAATTAGACTTCGAAGCGCAAAACATTCTCATGCCCCAACAAGAATTTTTGAACTTAGTGAACATTGCTTTCATGCAATTAGACGAACCCAGTGAGGTTGATAAACAGTACCTTCTCCAACGCATGCTGACAACGGCGATTTATGACCCTTCAATGCTTGCAACGGCCTGTTCTTTTCCAACATTTGTAAAACTGTTGCGCACGCGATTTCCTCATGCACGGAATTTTAGCACGGTTGAGCATTGTCTTCTTGCAGCTTACAACGCCAGTCCCTTGGTGATCCCTATTGTCCAAAATCAGGAAATAACCGTGGCGCCGCAGCAATTTCAAACCTTGGATGAAATTGGCGCGCAACTAAAAAATAACTGTAAAAAAATAGTGGCAGAATATTTGAGCACCCTCAAAGAGGAAGAGATCGACGAGTTGGTTACCTATGAAGTCTTATTTCAGCGTAAGGTTAGCAATAATTTACCCACAACTATGAAAAGCCCTGAGGATAAAATTCCTTCTGAAGAACACACATCAGCGGGAGAGGAGAACGCTATGCCTCAGAATTTGAGTCAAGAAGATACAGAGAGCACCACACGAATTGAAGCAGTCTGTGAAGAAGAAAGTGATTTAGTAACCGCAATGCCTGATGAACACCAGCTCCTGGATTTATTTCTTCGAGCTTATAACAAGAAGTTAAGGGAGGATAAGCGCGGATGCTTTGGCTTTTTTCGTGCGTCACGTTTAAGAATTGATGCCAGTGGATTACGATTACATGATATTTTTAATCATGCGTTGCATAATAAGGGCTATCGAACCCGTAACGTTTTAATTGAACAGGGGTGGTTAGATAGACACGGCAATATTATCGATCCACAGATTAATGCATTCATACTAGCGCAGACATCTCAGGTAAACGTTGCGAAAAATGATATGATGTGAATATGGAAGGGTACCTCTGAAAAGTGAGCTTTTTGGTGGACCTATTTTAATCAATCGACAAAAATAGCCGCCGCTTCTGGCATAGAAATCAGCAGCCTAATAACCAGAAGTATAGTGGAGTCTATACCGCTCTAATGTAATGAACCATCCCACTGAGTTGGCATTTAATAGTAACCCGCTTAGTATTCATGATCTGTAAATTCAACCGTTCATTGCAATCCTCTTTTTGATAAGCACCAGCAGGTTATGAGCAATCTGAATCCATATTCTTGAAGATCCACAAAATATCGTCAATGACTCCTTTCTCTTGTGCAATATAAGTTGAATCGGCTGCGGGATATTTGCATCAAAAATAAACATTGCTGTATAATTTAAAATCATTTATTTTTGGTGTTATTATGTCTGGATTAGTTGAAATCTTTAGAAGAAATTCAGCCAGTAAAGAATTACTAAACGATTTACTAGCGCAATTAAGAAATGGCAACATAGATTTATTAAAATGCCATGTAAGTGAAATTAAAGAGTTAAACAGCGAGTTTTTGAAAATTTTTTATCTAGATGACGAGCTGAGATATATGCGAGCAGAATTTTGCCTCTCCTTGAGTGATTTTTCAAATGAATTGCTTAAATCAGTCGTTGAAACGGACCACAAAAAAGTACTGGAAATACTTAGAAACAACTCAATGTACTGCCACAACCTGCTGATAATGACAGCAAATAATGTTAAAAAACGGCCACTGGATAATCCGTTATTGCCTAAAGCAAAACGTCAACGGCCAGAAAAAAAATTATCGGTGCCAACAATAAAGAACGTGCAAGAAAAAAAATTAATTCTCATGGGATATAACAACCATTTTGTGAGTTTTTTGACAAAAGATGAGAACAAAATACACTACGAGAACATAATAAAATGGCATCAAGAATTCGTTAATTACTTTAGTCACCAGCAACTAGTCACTCTATCTGAGCATGGAGGTGAAGAGGCATTCTTATTTTTAAAACGATATAGTCTGATACTAAAGGAGTATAACCTGACTGCAAATGAAATCATGGAACTGATCTTAAGCGCTCTAAAAACATCCAATATGGAGCGGTTAATCGAACATCTTTTCCATATGGATAAGTTAGCCCCATTCGGTTTTAATAAGCAGCATTTTTTTTATTTATACTCCAGTGATAACGCCCCTGAAAATCTTAGACAACTTAATGAAATATTATTTCAAATTGAACCCGATGAAATTGCCCTCTTGGCGGCAAAAAGTCCCCCGCAAATTTTTTTGTTAGTTAATCAATATCTTGACTATTTTCTTCAATTATCCCTCCGCCCCAGCCATCTTATTCAACTAGTGGTTCAAGGCAAGTTCGAGAAAATTGATTGGATTTTGAATAACTATGATTGGCTTGTATCGTGTACCACCGTTAATCCTGAAATTTTATGTAATCACGAGATTGCTGCAATAGAGCAGCATCGGTTGATTGAGTCACCGATAGAGGAAAATCCCCCAGAGCCCGTTAATCAGGTCTTATCATCGCCTCTCTCTAGTCTTAAAAACTGGGGATTTACTGAGGAGGAAATCCTGGCCTTGGATCAGTCTAGAGGTTGGATAATAAAAAAACAAATTAGAGAATCCCTCGAATATTTGCCTAAGATATCAGAATTAGGATATTCACAAGAGCAAATCAAAAGATTACTTTTGTTTAAAAGAGAAATAATCAAACGACTTGAAACACTTCGTGAAAATACACCGATTCTGGTCGAGTGTGGTTTTCAACTAAAAGAAATTTTTGATTTTGTTGTATCTAAATCATACCTGCCTGAGATTGCTGCAAGATATTCTAAGGAATTGATAGCCAAAGGATTTACTACATCAGAACTAATTTATTTATTCACTAGAGGATTCAGTCATAAAAAAATCATGGATTCATTTTTGCTTTATTTGCCGAAATTGCTGTCACACGGCCTAACCAAACGTCAGATCATCGGTATGACTTGCTCCACGAGTGGTAAGGCACTTCCTATGCTGGCGCAACATTTTCCCGACATGATTAATATTATGAAAAGAAGTGAGCCGAATCTATCAGAAGAAAAATTAAAAATAAAGCTCACATCAAAACTAAAACGTGATGGCATGCTATTTATTAATTTCTTGATGCGGGATATTACTTCAGGAGATAACTCAGGGGTACTTCTTTTTCCAATTTTGCAAAAAAGTAGGAATTTTTCTTATCCAGAAAAGGATTCTTACCTCTTTCTTTATCCGCGGGAGATTAAGTCAATGAATGACGTGGCTACTCACATTAGCAGTTATCTCAGATTATACGGCTGCGAAAAGCATGTGCAGCAGGTAAAAGAACACTTTGCCTTGGTTCTGGATGTGTCAATTTGGCCTATATTATGGCCGAATCTCCCTGCGCCTACAGAGGTAGTCACAGGAGAAGACTTCTATGATTTTTCTTTAGAAAAAAATAATTATTATCGTGTGAGTGAGGAGGATTCCTCTGCATATATTTTTTGTGACAGTAACACCCGTGCCTTAATCTGTGCCAACCATCTAAATTACTTAAACCTTGAAGTGCAAAAAAGTAATCAAGGTATTGATGAACCATTAGAACATTTTAAAGCGTATGCAACAGATAGTTATGTATTGATTGATAATTACGGTGCATACATCGATGCTGTAGTCTATTTGTTTCCTGAACGATATAAGCATCTCCCAATTAATGTAGATGAGTTGTGTTTGCTTACAGTTGATTTGCCTCCTCAGTTAGCTCCCGAGGTAATAAACGCCCAAAGTTTGGCAGAGGATATGGATACACAGCACATGACTTTTGATTTTGATACGGAACAGTATGAATTTATTGATCAATTAGTGTCTCATCCTGGGAGCTATGGTTTTTTTGGGCAGAGTAGAGAGAAGCAACAGCAAGAAAAAAGCGCAAGCTTGAACCATAACCTCAATTGTTCCTAAATTGAATGCTATTAGACTATACTGGGTACAGAACTTAGGGTGTGGCAATCATTGGAGGCGAGTAACCACCCCTCATTAGCGAGGAGCAGTCCTCTAAGGGGTTGTATCCAGATAGCACTGGTTTGTCCTGATTAACCTCTTCACTCCTTATACAATGAGGGTTTTTGGTATCGTAACCGCTTTTAAAACTCATTAGTAAAATCTTAATAATTCCTAAATATCAATAAGTTAATCGCTTGTTGAAAAATAAAATTTTCATGAAAGCTAATATGCTGCTAAGCAACGGGTGACCATCGTTTAATTTGACTAGTTAACTGCACATTACCAGCCATTTCAGATTGTACTAATAGCGCTGATAACAACGAAGGGCTCCGCTGCAAGATGGGATGACACAAGCCTAGCTGTATAAACGTATGGGCATTGAACAACCCACAGCAGTAAGGACGCTCGACAGAATGGAGCGTGACGTATTTATACACCGTGAACAAAAGCTCGAGGATAGATGGGCTATTGGGATAAAGCTCACCGATAAAGGCAAAGGATATCAAAAAATTCTGCAAGTTGCGTTCAGGAGTTAAATGAGATGGCGCTAAGAGGCATTGATAAACAGGAACGGTCCTTATTAATCCGACTAATGAATGATCTTTTAATCCAAAGTGTAAAATAAACGAGATAATAGAATTAATCATCCTCCTCTCTATTGGATAGATTGAGTACAGATAATTTAGCAAGTGAAGCAGAACCACTTTACAAGAACTGTAAATTTTGATTAAAAAATTCTTTCTAAATTGCAGCTATTTTCATCATAATAAATCTCCTATATGATAGTTTTTTCAGATAAGGATTAACATGTCAAGGAATACTTTATTTACTGTAATTGGTTTTATTATTTGTAATACACTTATCGCAGCAGCGACGAGCTAAGTGGTTTCATTTGGGATGACGCTGATTCTCAATTTAATAACCATGGCTACAGTTACAAAGTTCAGCATTCACATATTACTTTGCAGGGAAAATTGCTTATGGCAAAACATGTTCTTATACCTTGGTTGAGCGCAAATATAGGTTTGGGGAGTGAATCATGCTTTCTCTTTTAGTATTAAGCCATTGTTTTGTGAAGCGGTAACTAATCCTTCCTTTAAATCAAACTATCAAACAACCCTAACTTATGGCTTAGGTGTCGGGATACAAAAGGTTCTAATCAAAAATTGGCAAATGGGGGTCGGATACGAATTTACGGATTGGGGAAAAATACAATTCAAAAGGGCTCCCGGGCAACTTCTCAATCAAGGCTTAGGATTTAACCACTTATACACCAATGGTGTTTTATTTAATTTAAGCTATCTAGCATAAGGATAAGCAAATGAAATTTAAGTATTTGGTTTTACAACTCATCCCTTGTCTATTTATGACAATAAATGCTCATGCGACAACGCCACTATGGAGTCTAACACCCAATCCTGCCTTTCCTCCGCAGGTCTTAATTAGTGCCAATGGCCAAGCTACGGTAAAATATATCGTAAGGAACAATTCTTCAAGACCACATCATCTGAAAATACTGGCTCAACCTGGGGTAACTCAAAATTCGGTCTGCAAACTCCGACCAAGAGGATCTGCAAACTCAAGTTGTATACTACAAATGGAGATTTCTGCTGCTGATATGCCATCCAGCGGAATATCGGGTGGGCCATTGCTTTGTGAAACCGATCCTAATGGCAGTCCAAATCCTCTACAGTGTGAGAAACCCTGTGGAAATAATCAATTATCGGTCAAGTTAGCTCCCGATGCAGCTGTATTAACCATTAGCCCAAATAGCTTATTGCTTACCGTGACTGGATTGACTTTAGATTCAGTGCCTTCAGGACAACCCCGTGTCATTACAATTACCAATACAGGAAATGCACCCGCGAGAAATGTGGCTATCCAAAGTCTATCATTGCCAGTTGATGCATCAATTTCATCGACATGTAACCTTAATTCCCTGCCTGCCGGTCGTTCTTGTCAAATTACCATAACCCCAGGAGCGACTTCAAGCCTGGAAGCATGGGCCAACCTTGTACTACCGGAGTAGAACCCGTTCCTGGAAAAATTTCGGTAGCTGGTGATAATACTAATAACGTTTTTTCCAATGTGATGATTTTAGGATATGGTTGTATTCATCAAGCCGGTTATGTCTATTCTTTATCAGAAACGACCAATCCTTCATAAAGTGTGCGTGGCAAAGTTTTTGCTCTCAATGATTTAGCCTCTCCCTTCGCAGGAATCGTCTGGGATTCTAGCTCTGGGTGCTCGACCATACCTGGGCCTGCAGTATGTTATTCCACTGGTGCGACCAGCATAGTAAATGGTAGCAACCTGGCTTTGCCAAGCCCAGGCGGCAATACCTATTTAATCTATCAAACATTAACAACAACTTATGGACTTAATCCATCCACATATGCAGCGGGACTTTGCTCTAATTACAGCATTCAGGGATATAATGATTGGTATTTACCCTCTATATGCGAAATGGGTTATGATGCTCTATCGAAAGGTAGTGGCTGTGGTACCCAGTTGACGCCTCTAATACAAAATATTATCTCTAATTTAAAAGATAATGGAATTATTCCTTCTGTTGCAGGAACCTATTGGAGCTCCACTAAATATATAAACACGAGTGGAGACCCACAATTCGACTATCTTGACGCTTGGTACATGTTCTATAGCGGATCCACTGGAGAGCAGGATTTTTTTAATAAGTGGATTCCTCAGGGTGTTCGTTGTTCTCGTGAGTTTACGAATTAAAAAAATCTGTTGCTGGCACCAATACAGCAAGTAGCTCATCTTTATATGTCCTACTTGCTGCATTTAGAAGAGTTTGAGCTGAAAGTGATACCGATAATTTATTAATTTCGGCACTTTTCCGAGCAGTATTGAACCTCATCCCAAATTTTTTACCACTTTTTGCGCCACGTGAAAGGCTTTGCGCAGACGATGCATTTTTTTTCGGTAAGTGTTTTTTTATTCCCTTAGACATCCAGCCCTCCATTATTTAAAAACGCTGTTTTTTGGGCTTGGTTCCAATAACTAAAAAAGCGTTTGTATTGCTTATCCTCTGCGAGGATTACGAATGGTTGCGGTTTAATGATTTCAACCTCATAGGATGATGAGAGCTTATCAATCATCTGTTTTATTTGCCTATTGGCAGTGAAAAATGTTTTTATCTTTGCTGGCGCTAAAGACTCTATATGGGCAAAAATATTTCCTTTGGCCGGAACAAGCGGCATTTGGCAAAGCGTTTCATAAATAAAAGCCAAACGCCTCAAAGAATAGGAACGATTTCTAAAATACTCATCATCCCAAATAAATATCGCTAAAGATTGTTTATCAAGATTGTGTAATGCTTTATGCTCTTTATTCAGCGCTTTATCATGCACCCAAATAACCGTTTTATGCATAGCCACCTCTTAATCGTTGAAATAAACCTGCGGAGAGTTCCTGATAGGTTAGGGAGTAATGGAACAGCCAACCGACTTAAGGATAATAGTCTTGCTGAACCATCTTCTGCTATGGTTAATAGACTTAACGTTTGCTAAATAAAGTAGAAGACCTCCATCTTGTATTTAAATGGCTCGTAGCATAAATTTTTCGCAATTTAAATGGTGATGGTGAGGAAGGTCTATCAGTTTCCGCTTAAATTTCCTCTTCGGCCGCCGTCGTAGGAGGCGATTCCACACTGGATTTTTCAGAACTTAAGGCTGGCGTTGGAGAATGCGAGGATATCAACGTTCTCAACACAGCATAGCTGGTGCCATCAGATGCTTCTTTTGTTGCATCAGGGTTTGGAACGGGAGTTGGCGCACCTTCTGGTATAAATGCTATCATGACCCCATCATTGTCTGCTTTTTTATCCTGTCCTTGTACCTTTAATTCAAAACTAGAGCCCTCCGTAAGCTGATAAGGCTTTAATGCAAAGGGAAGTTTTGAGTAAAACCATGTATGGGCGTAATCGATGGGAATTTTTGGTTTAATGATGAGTGGTGCTAAAACATGGCCGTTTGCCTGCAAATCGCTATTAGCATTCGCAAAATAAACAATGCAGGATTTCTTTTCTAAATCGAGTGCCGTTTGCGCACGAAATTGATTCATATTGCCTATATGAAACGCTTTAACTGCTTTGCCAGTCTCATCAAGCTCTAAGCCCAATCCTAAACCCCATGCAAGACGCTCTTTAACTTTCATGTCTACATGTTCAGCAGCAGGGTTTGATTCTCCTGGCTGTCTTTGATAATCTTGAGTTAAACTGATTTGCCTTACAAATGCCTGTTGCATAATAGGACGAGGATCCTGCATCCAGGCAGTCATCGGCTTTGTATAATCACTGGCTGTTGTGTAGAGGCTATAGCGGCATCAGCTTTATCTTCCGAGGCTCCCGGTGGCATAAAACTACTCTTTTTCATATCCAAAGCCAACTCACAAATACATGCTCCTGAGCTAAAACATCCAGTGACTTTCCAGTTTGTTCCTTAATAACTCTTTGTAAATACTCAAGCCCCGTACCTGAGTAGGCTTATTCAGTACCAGGTTTAAAACTTAAAGCAGCACTGGCATCAATCCCTAGCCCGGATGTGTGTGATAGGAGCATCCGTGGCGTAATTGCTTGAGCTCTTTCAATATCTACTTCACTTCATCGCCTGCCATGTTCATGAAATAATTTTTCTAAAGGAAGCACTTCATGTAAAGGTCATCTAGCCCACTTTCGGCATTTTCTCCAGATCTACTTAAAATACCTTTGTCGATAAGTTTTAATACCAGGTAAGTAAAAACAGGCTTGCTCAAAGAGGCTGCACCGAAAACAGTATCATCCTTAACATCCCTCACAATTGAAGTATCACGATACTCCAAGATTACTTCTAACAGAGATTAAAATGACCAACAAAATTAGTATTCAGCAATACACGCCTGACGATGCGCAACAGTTGGCTAATATTTATTATTTCACGATTCATAATATTGCTATTCAAGTTTACTTAGAAGAACATGCTCATGCCTGGGCCCCAGCATCCTCCTTAGAATTAACAGGATGGAAGAAAAAGTGGGAATTTCGCCCCTGGTTGCGCTAATGGACAATACAATAGTTGGTTTTACAGAATTTGAATCAAATGGTCATATTGATTATTTCTATGTTCATCATGAGTATCTAGGATGTGGCATAGGCTCCTCTATAATGGCTGAGGTCTTTAAGAGTTGATCACCTAAATCTAAAGAGAGTGTTTGCTGAGGTGAATATTACCGAGAAACCATTTTTTGAATCCAAAGGATTTAACGTTGTTAAACAACAAATGGTGGAAATTGAGGAGTCGAACTTACGAACTTTATTATGGAGAAGGTCCGACCGTAAATTTTTACAGAATTCGTCGATGCTCTATAAGCATTCATAAGAGAAGGCCTAATGATAATATAAGAATCAAATATCGATAAAATTTTTACAAATAAGTATTTTATGCCAAACTACATGCGACTGACCTTGAAATCCGAACGACTTCAGTTACTCCCTGCATCACTCAAATACCCAGAAGATTTATGCAAATAATTTACGGCCGAAATTACAGAGCATATGTGGCTCAGCGCTCCAAAAGCAGAAGAGGAAATTATTTGTCCGATACTGAGGCTGTATTAAAATCAGCTCATTATTAATAACAATACTGGATAGCACTGATTTTAAGATTGGTGATAGAGTTAATAAAATAAACCACTCGGCTTTGTTTTTAAATAAATCGAATTGATAACAAAGTAATCACATGTTAAAATGACGCTTTATTTTCCACAGAGAGACAAATACATGAGTATTTTTTTTAAAATAACGGCGCCAAATGGAGAAGTTAGTTATCTTTTTGGAGTATTGCACAAAGGCGATACAGAGGATGTCACTCTTCCTTTAGAAGTTAAGAAGGCTTTTGAACAAGCAACGACTTGTGTTTTTGAAGTAGATACCGTTAGCTTAATGAATGATCCTATAATTACAAGCGAGTTAACTTTAGAATGGCAAAATGCTCAAACTCCATATTTATCTCGAATTCCTCAAGATTATATCTACAGCATTAGAAGAAACTATATAAAAACATTAGATAAACAGATGAAAGAAAGTCCAGGGTTGTCCTTTCTATTAGATAAGATCACGGAAAACCTGGTAAAGCTCCCACCAATACAATTTGTTCAGGAAATGATGGCTAGAGACGCGGAGCCAGTTGATAGCGCAAAATTGATTAATGGATTAGATATACTCTTGATGAAATATGCCACATTGAAAAACAAAAAAACAGTTTACTTAGAATCCCACGAAGAGCAACTATCTGCCGGATATGGATATAAACTTAATATCCTAGAGCAAATTGTATTGTACCGTTTTATAGAATCAGAACTTGCAAAAGGCAGAAAATTTTCTAGTTTGAAGGAACTAGAGCATGCATATCATCAACAAGATATTCAGAAGTTACAAGATATGTTTCGCGTTTTTCCCGACACAATGGATGTTCCTGTACCGGTTCGTCGATATTTTGATGAACTTAGCGTCAGTAGAGATATCATCATGGCTGAAAGAATGAAGCCTAGTCTAGACAATGGAAATGCGTTCGTAGCCGTTGGTGCGTGCCACTTAAAAGGGATAACCGATAAATTAAAAATGGAAGGTTATACCATTGAGTCTGTATCTTTGGGAAAACGGCATTATCCTATAGAAGGCTCTATAGAGGATGGAGAAAAAGTCGCTGCATTTAGAAAAATATATACGGCCCTGTTTTCTGCGCAAACAAGTTTCTTCAAAAAGCGAGGTTTTGTACCTACCGATGATAGGGTGGTGTCTTTACAAGAAATTCAAGATTACATGAGTACAAATAAAAATACACGCACTCACAAAGCATGGGAATTAGCTGAAAAACATTATAAAAATATATCCTCGGCCAACTGTGAGCTGCTAAAAAGTATTTGCCAAGAAGGTTATGCTAGAAGCAGTAGTTTCTTAGGATTATTTAGGCGAACAAAAATTAATCTAAATGATGCTCAAAGTGTAGCGGAGGCCTCTCCTGAAACCAGAACGGGTGCCGTCCGAGCAATATTAAATGGACCACCAATTTAGCTATCGAACTCGTGCGCCAAGGAAGGCGTGTTGATTTTTATTATACAAAGTGTTTGCAACGTCTGGATTGAGGCAAGGGTCTTAGTGCGTGATGTGATAAACTACCCCACTTCTTCCTATTCCGAGGCATTCCGGTACACCAATAAACAGGAATAACGGCAATGAACATTCATTCACGCTTTATGCCGTATCCACACAGCGGGTCGTGCCCTGAGTCTTTCGCTCACCTCTGCTTTCGCGCAATGTAAATACAAACCGATCTTTATGAATCCAACTGTTTCCTGTATAGTGCAAGTAATGATTGGCGCTGCTTATCTGCTACCAATAGTAAATTATTAAGTTTCTCTGTTTGGTCATCAGTTAAATTTTTAATCAGCGATCGCCATAAGTGAGTATCCATTCTACTACGAATTTCAGCAATAAAACGTTCTACCGTTGTTATTCCGGGCAATAACACTTTATTGTTTATAAGCCATAACATTGTTTGCTCAAATAGTAATCCTGGCCTATCTGTTCCAGTCCAAAATAAAGCATACAACCACCGATCTAGCTTAAAACGAATACCTTTCTCATTAAACTCTTTAATCCATAACGTACTCTTATTTCAGCAGTATGCCGCCATCGTTGTTCACTTTGTTGGTAGCGTTGAAGGCAATTCTGAATATCATTTACATTAATTTGTGTGGCTATGCGCTCAATGATTTTATCAGGAATTTCGGTCAAATCACTGTAAAAAGTGCCGACAAACCTTGCTGTAGTTAACTGAAGCGCATAACCCAATCTGCCAAACTGGCCTCGTTTATTTCCTATCCATTCTAAGTCCTTATCATCGGGGGAAAAATAATTAGTAATAAATTCTGGCGTTAGATCATTAGGATACCTGCCATAGTTTTCAAGATGAGCAGGAGAAAGATAATCAACCGGCATAAAATCTCAATATAAAGCGTGTTGCAAAACTTCTAAGATTTGCAACAAATGACATCAGACGAAATTTACTGAGTTAAACTTGTCGCAAAAATTAGATGCAAAAGTCTATTGTTTTGCGCTATAATTTGCAACAACATTTTAGGAATTTGATATGAAAATTGGGTATGCTCGGGTTTCTACCGCAGATCAAAATTTAGAGCTACAACTTACTGCATTGAAAGAGGCGGGTTGCAGTCGAATTTATCAGGAAAAAATTTCAGGCGCAAAAAAAGATCGTCCTGAATTAGAACGTCTACTAGATCAACTTCGCCCTAGTGATGTAGTGATTGTTTGGAAATTAGATAGGTTAGCTCGTTCTACCCATCACTTATTAGAATTTGTAGAAAGAATAAGAATAGCTGATGCTTCTTTTTGTTCGCTTTCTGAACCGTGGGCAGATACAACGTCTCATGCAGGAAAAATGATCATGACCGTATTTGCTGGTATTGCTGAATTTGAACGTGATTTAATTCGTGAGCGTACTTCTGCGGGACGTATAGCAGCTAAACAACGCGGGATTCGATTTGGCCGCCCCAAAAAAATGAATGACGAACAAAAATTATTAGCAAGGCGGCTATTAGAAGAAAATAAATCGGTGAGCGAAATAGCTAAGACATTTAATGTCCATAAAGCAACAATCTACCGCCTTGCGGAATAATATATAAATGTTGTCTCAATAATACAACGATAAAAAAGGAGTGAACAATGGCCCTTAGCGAACAAGCAATTTCTTTTTTAGAAGAGCACATTCCAGAGCTCGCTAGTGTAGCATTTACTCAAGCTTATTGGGCAGCTCTTGCATCAGGAAGCAGTGTTCTTGTGAGTGATCATGGAAATTTAATAGAAGTATTTCCTGATGGCACACATAAATTCATCAAACATTTACCCCCAGCGACGCCAGTTACTCGTGGTCAAAAATTGGAAAGAAATTCATGACTCAAGAAACGCTACGATTGCGCATGTTTGCAGGTCCAAATGGTTCTGGTAAAAGCACATTTAAATCCATTATTCGCCCAGAATTGCTCGGGGTATTTGTTAATCCAGATGAAATCGAGAAGCAAATTTGTGAGTATGATTTTTTAGATCTTAAAAGCTATCAGATAGAGTCTACAGAAAAAGAAATTTTGGACTTTTTCTCTAAATCAACGCTTCTAAAAAAGGCAGATCTTTTAGACGAGGTGCAAGATTTGCGCTTTAATGAAGGTAAGTTGAGTTTTTTCAGTGTGGAAGTAAATGCGTATTTTGCTTCAGTCGCGGCAGATTTTATTCGCCATAAGCTTATTCAGTGCTCAAAATCTTTTACCTTTGAGACTGTTATGTCTTTTACAGATAAAATTGAACTGCTTCGAGAGGCCCAATTAAGAGGTTATCGAACCTATTTATATTATGTCGCTACAGAAGATCCTGTTATTAATATTTCACGTGTTCAATATAGGGTAAAAATGGGTGGACATTCTGTTCCAGAAGATAAGATTGTAAGCCGCTACCAACGCTCTCTTGATTTGCTAATTGAGGCCATTAAATTTACTAATCGTGCGTATATTTTTGATAATTCCACTCATGAGCATATCTGGCTAGCAGAGGTAACAAATGGAAGTTTGCTGGAAATGAAAACAGATCAAGTGCCAGAATGGTTTAAGAAAGCTTTAGGAGAAAAATTTAACATAGGATGTTAATGACATCAAACAACAGGACGAAAAATTTTTGGAAATTAAGAACCCCAGAAATATTAATTGTCCTTAAGTCGGTTGACCGTTCCATTACTCCCCAAGCCCCAGCACGGACTGAAGTGTCTTTTATTGATCAAATAATAATCAGTGTGTATTTGTTTTGCATCGCAGTTTTTTTGACTGCAGTCCATCATGGCGAATCCCCATGTTGATTTTTGTTCTGGTTAAGAACAATCAGCAGAATACGCCAACTAATTTAATTTATCATACCCTAGATTAGAGCATAATTTCTTAATTTGCTTAACCACACTCGTTATGTACTACATAACGAGGCAGTTTTTATTTACTTGGTTTAATTTTACTTCAGGATAATTTTTTACTTGACCTACGATAAACCCTAGCTCCGATGCCCTGACTTTGACAAACTCAAAAGTATTTTCCATATTTATCCCCATGGAACGACTCTTTAAGTTTTCTGTAATTATATTCGTTGAGACGGTGTTTTTTTAACTGCACCTTGTATATGATGGGACTTTTATCAACAACTGAATGTTCCTTTTCCTCTATATAATTGATATAAAGCTTAGCCTCGCGTTCAGAACGAAAAAGAATAACCTCGCCTTCTTTCGGAACATTGTTTTTTATAACATCAGCAGAAATATTTTTTTAGGCTTATTATAAAATTGGCTTATTACTCCTGACTCTGAGACTTCAATTTTGGGTCCCATAGCAAAATATTCCTTATTTTGAAATAATAATTTAGCTGGTAAAGTCGTTTCTGCATATTCTGTTATTTCTTGATGGTTAGTTTTGTCGGCTACTTTTAATTTAAGCAAATCTTTTTTTTCTAATTTGTCAAAAATCATGTGCTATAGTTCTAAAGGGAGTTATTGTCAAATCTGGTGTATGCCCATTAGGCGGCCACTCTGTCTGACTGCTCACTGATTTGTACTCCATCTACAAATTTCACATTATTAATAACCAAAGTTAATAGGTTAAACCCTCTGATTTTAATCCAGCGTTTTTGAGCTACCTCCATAAGTTTAAATACCATCGCCAATGTAGTGTCTCTAGAGCCACAGTTTCTAGACTTATGAGTTCTCAAGCGCACTGTAGAGAAGGCCGATTCAATAGGGTTAGTTGTCCGTATGTGAATCCAGTGCTCTGCTGGAAAATCATAAAAAGCCAGCAGTTCCTCTTTGTCTTTAGCTAAGCACTCTATAGCTTTGGGATATTTAGCATTATAGAGAGCGATTGTATTATCAAACGCTTTATAGGCATCCTCTCGAGTCGATGCCATCCAAATCTCATGCAAAGAGGCCTTCACCTTAGGCTGTATGGATTTGGGAAGCTTATTAAGCACGTTCGCTGTTTTATGAACCCAGCAGCGCTGATGGCGTGTGTCTGGATATATTTTGCTAAGAGCTCCCCAGAAGCCTAGTGCGCCATCCCCGATTGCTAATTTAGGTGCTGTAGGAAGGCCTCGTTGGCGTAAGCTTAAGAGCACTTCTTCCCAACTAGCCACGGACTCTCTATATCCATCAAAAATAGCAACAAACTCCTTCAATCCGCTTTCGGTGACACCAATAATCACGAGAAGGTACAGCTTATCGTCCATACGAACCTTGCTGTAAATACCATCTGCCCACCAATACAAACAGTGGCGAGAGGGTGTAGGTGGTGCCGAAAATCTTTTTCCTATGCATGTTGTTTATGAGTACTGCTCTGATGACCCCTTTTATCCTGTGCCGAAGTTTACCTCACAGCTGAAGTCATCGAAACAATTCTATAATTGGATTACTGAAAAGGATGAAAATTGGTTTAACGTTGATTCTAAGTTGTCGGTTGATTTTGCAATATATAAAGGCGGGTCGCGTGGCGGGTGCGTTGCGGGGGGGGGCGCTGTGTTTGGGTCGCGCGTGTTGTGCTGGGGCCGGCGCGTGCGCGCGTTGATTTGGATGCCATGACGGCGCTATGTGAAGTAAGAACAAACGATTTCATGGAGCTCAAATCGCAACTTGAAGACAAGATGACGCTAGATAATCATCACCAAGTGTCTCAGATTTGACCGAATTGACATCATGTCGCTGAAGAAGCTCGGCGGCGTAAGCCGCCACATGCTCATCCCAGCATGAGTCCAAAAAGCATAAAAGCAAGTCCTGGTATAACCGGCTCCGTTGCAAAAAAGAATCAACATAAAAAATGTTACTTTTTGACGGTTCTCAACTGTATAAGCCAAATTGTTGATTTAAGACGTGTGATAGACAATATGCTCTGTAATAGAAAAATCGATTTAATTTTTTGTTAAGCTCCTTCTGTTAGAATAGTGCTAAATACTCATTCAACATATGAATCACAGGATTTCAGGATAAGCTTATGTCATATAAAAAAATCGAGGAATTAACTCAAGGCCCTAATCGCATCCATCTTTTGTTTCCAACACCTGAAGAATCTCAAAAAAATCCGGATTTGGCTTACTCTGATCACTTACCAATTTTAAGCAAGGTGCCACTTCTAAATCATGGTCATCTAAATATCATCTCTTTAAATATATTAGGTAACGTTGTTTGGTCAGGTGTACATGCTCCTGGTGCAGAAGAAACTGATGAGCAAACCGAAGAGAGGTATCAAAGAATCGTACAAGGCTTAATGAAAAGTATCGCACTGCATCAGGTTGATGTGCTTGCTTTACAAGAAGCGACCTCAGGGTTAATTATACCAATTCTTGAAGAAAGTTTAGGGGCGTCATGGGAAATCATCACTGATGAATTTGGAGTTGTGACCTGCATTAACAACAATAATTGGACGGTGGAGAAAACCTCTGCAAATCATAGAGATAGAATTAGATCTCTAACCCTGAAGAATGAAAATGCTCCTGAATTAACAATTGATTTCCACAACATATGGGGAGCATTTGACCAACTTCCTAAAAAATTAGAAGACCAATGTAAGAACGCGCTCACTGAATCGCATTCAACGATGGCAGTTATTATGGGGGATACGAATTCACGATTAGCGCCTTTAGACAATACTCCGAGAAATATTGTTACGGGCGCTATACCTCTTGCGTTTAATCAAGCAAACGGTTTTCCCCAAGGGCAGCAGATTCCTGATTATCCAGACGGCGGTTTTTATAAAGATGAGCTGGGAATAATCCATCAGCTTGAAACACATATTTTAGACTTTGAACACGGTGAGATATTTCTTGATCCTAGGCAGGAAAGCGCGGTAAATCCTTGGCCAGAGTATCGAATGGTCATGTGTTTAGATGATCATTATGAGGTTAATCCGATTGTTGGCGAGAGCACTATTTTTGAATATGAAAAATCTCTTCAAGAAGAATTTAATAATGAGAAAATTTTAGTTAGGGTAGCCGCTAATTGCTTTAACCATAAAGCAGTCGCTGTGGCTTTTCCTGGGGTTTTAACTAACCATTACAATGTTATTCATGAGCGCCTGGGGTCTGAACCAGGATTCCAATTTAAAGCTTTAGACTCTGATTCTAAATTCTTTAACTGTATTTTTGCGCCGATCGATAAAGTCAGCCTATTGCAGCAAACGATTTCAGATCATATTTATCAGAAAAATCATCCTGTTGCTGCTAAAATAAAGACTTTTTTTGCCACACCTTCTGCAACAAGAGATGCGGTTATTGGATTTGCTATCACCATAGCTGCCCTAGCTGTTACTCTGGGTATTCTTATTGCCACCATGGGAATAGGAGCAATTCCTGTTTTGGTTTTAGGTTCTTCTTTAGTCGCATCTTTAGGAACTTTATTTACTGGCTTAACTCTAGCAGGAATTGCCACGGGGATTGTGGGTTTTTTTACTGGTGCTGCGGTAGCTGTTGGCCTCATGAAGAGAAATTTAGAAGCAACTGTTGATGAGGCTCATACGATAATACCCAAAGCGGAACCCATAGAAACAGTGAAAGAAAAAACGCCTGAGGAGGAGAATAGACACTTTTCTTCACCCATTTCTGTTAAAGCTGTTGCTCAAGATGTCGCTGCTGAGGATGAAGCCTTAAAACCTTCAAGTCCATCATTAACTAAGTAGTGCAGTTATTATCCGGAACTGCTATCAGTATTCGTTACCAAAACGCTTGGTCATGCGCAGGCCTTAAGTCAATTGCTTGAGGCCGATTTCCGATATCACTCTTGATTACAGCGTATCTATACTTCCTCATTAGCGATAAAAATTGGGGCGCGTATACTTGCCGCTGTAAAATTCTTGCCAACTGGTGGCATGCGGAATATGACATTTTTTGGAAGCGATGTGCCAACCTTTTTCTTCATGAAATTCTTTATAACAGGCGGATTGATGCAGCGGGTTCGCAAAAATTGGCGTACACAGAAATAATAGCAAGACTACAGTAAGTTTGTTTACCATAGAAACTCCATTCTCTAAACTCTGGTTGTCTTAATAATTATATTAATCACTTGCGCGATCTGCAATAAATAAAGGCAGTTTGATAAAAAATAAACAACTGGCCGGAGTGTTATGCAGAAGTTTTTTACACTATTTTTACTTAAAAAGCCCACATTACTTCACCCTGGAAACCGAATACTGGTTAAAATGTAAATCAGATTTTTACCGCAAGTAGGTGCCCTAATGACTAAAAAAACTTTTCAAAAAAATAACTCCGCTAATTCACAACTAAACCAAGCCAATTCTGGCGAAAATTTACTAAATCCAATACAAATTTATAATGAATGGTTAAAAAATCATAAGAAAAAAAATGCTTCGGCTCAGGGTGACGATGCAGAGGTCTCGATGAATGAAGACGGAACCTATAGTCTAAATTTCAAAGACTCACAGGATGAAGAGGATTATTTGCGATATTTGTCTGAGCGCATGGACGGTACTGTTCGTTTCAACGGTGAAGTGATCGCAAAATCGCAAGGAGGAAAATTAATTGACCCCACTACCAATAAAGAATTTCCTCCTGGAGCCTATGCTGCGCGGATAGAAGAGCTCAAAGCGCAACATAAAATTAAGCCTACTCAAGCAAGCCCTTCAGAACAAGAGGCGTCAGTACCACCTATGGGTATGCCGGATGACAGCACCTATAATTTTGCAGAAACACTGAACGATTTAAACGACCTGGATTTCCACACCTCAAATCATAAAGAGCAAAAGCATGAAGAGGCCGCAACAACAGCCGTTAACTCCTTATAATCGGAGAAGTTATGCAGATTGAGCATTTGAAAAAAGAAGTTGCAGCGATTGGCTTGGGTCATCGGTGGCAACTACTGGAAAAAATGTTAGGGCAGGAGATTCGCTTAACGCTTCAAGAATTCACCGACCAATCAATTTCGATTGGTCAATCCCAGGCTGGAGGCAAGCCTCATGTACCTGACAACTTTGTATGGCCCACCGATCAAGAACAAAATCCTCTGGATTTTATAGCGCAGATTAATTGCTCCGCAGCACATAAATTCGACCCCTCGGGGCTTTTGCCTAAAGAAGGTTTAATTTCATTTTTTTATTCCAGCGAACAGCCTGCAGGATTTGACCCGCAAGAGCGAGATAAGTTTAGTGTCTTTTATTTTGAAGATACGAATTCTTTACGCGTTGCCGAGTTTCCCGAGAATTTCGCGACCAGCTTTAACCCGATGCACATTATTTTTTCTCAAGAACCAAGTTTACCTTCCATCGAAAAGGTAAATGAGGCGTTTAATCTTTATGATAACGATGAAGAGTTTGATTTGTATGCAACGCTTCGTGATGTCACCCCAACGCATAAGATGTTTGGCTACGCTAATGAAATCGACACCGATGATATGGCGCTTCAATGCGAACTCATAGCCAATGACGTGTACTGTGGCGACACCGAGCACTTTGAGCATCCGCAAATTAAGGAATTTGAAACTAAAGCGCATGATTGGCATTTATTGCTGCAAATCGATTCAGATGATGAAGCCGGTTTTATGTGGGGTGATGTGGGTAGACTGTATTTTTGGATTAGAAAGCAGGATTTATCGAACCGAAATTTCGGTAACGTATGGGTGATTATGCAATGTACCTAACTTCTGAAATTAGAAAGCCATTTTGAATAACGGTAAAGTCGATGCTCATTCGCCGATGCTCAATAATGCGATAAATAGCCTCTATGCTTTTTCTGCAATGCAGGCCGGAATCGGGGCGTTTTATTATGCGCCTGGAGGTTCACAAGGGAATCAAGGCGGAATACCGCAAGAAGAAATATCACTGGAAAATAATTTCTCAGTTTTGGGTGGCTTGCAAACATTAAAACATGTTTTGGAAAAAACCGACCAAACGCCCCAGGTAAAAAAAGCCTTAGCAGACATTCAAATCATGCTTTATGGCGGCAAAACCGTCAATGGTTATGAGACTTTAGGCCTACTGTCTTTTCTTTATAACGGTGCATATGATCCAAAAAAAGGAATTTTTTTTACCCATGGAACGGCGATTGATCCCAAATCGCTTCATGATTGGCAGCCTGATCGTTCAGAAGATGGTGGGGCGATGGCGGTAGATATCAACACTTGGGGAATCTCGGCACTGGGCGCGGAAACGATTGATAAGTGGTATGGAAAAGGAACAGCATTAGCCATTTGGCAAAAGGTTCGCCAACAGGGTGGATACTACAATAACGGGAAGTTATGGGGTGTTGGCTACACCCTGAGAAACAATACCGGAGATACACCGGAGCATATTATGTCGACCGAATGGACCGCAGGGGCCATCAATATTTTGCAGTCACTCATTGCCTACTACGATAAAACCGATATTGATACAGCTGATTTAAAAGATGATCTCACGCAAATGACTGAGGGCGTACGCCATTTACGAAACGATAACTATCTTGCTGCGCAATTTGATGGTGCAACGCCTCAGGAATATTTTGTGACCCTTCCTAAATCCGTAGGACTTGCCTATCTTTATGCCAGTAAACGTTTTCCAATTCCTTTTGGGTGGAATGCGAATACTTTACCCAGTACCACCTCAAATTCCTGGATCATTATGAATGAATTTCGTTTTAACCCATTTCAGTATCTGGGGCGATTAGAAGGTGAAAATTATGATATTCCCAAGTCGGTGGATATTAGTAGCGAGAATGAAGAGGGAATCCGTGGGAGAGGAAGTAAATGATCATGGTGTTTATGATGTATAAATATTGGGCAATTTGATGTTGCCTTATTTGATTATATCTAAAAAGTAAAATATGTTGTTCCAGTTTATTGGTTTAATAATTGCCTGAAGCCATTTAGTATTTGTATTAAGTAACTGCACTACTCAAATGGAAATTAATATGCAAATAACGTTCATCTTTTTGCTGTTGATTGTGATGTTAAACGGTTTTTTTGTAATAAGGCTGGTACAGGATTGCTTAAAAAACTGGCAGGATATAAAACTAGATCCCGCCAGCGCTCCGATTCTAATGATTTCATCTCCAATCATATTTTTCTGTTCAGCGCTGGGTATTTCAGATTTTACCCTTGCAACCTTGTTTTATAGGAAAATGAATTTTTTAAATGACAAAAAACTGCCAGGCACTTTAAACACGCAGTGCGTGATCCCCGTTGCAGTCATGGCAGTGGCATTTATTTCAGTAATCGCGGTAGATACCACCACACTGCTGGTCTGCATTATTGCACAAATGCTGGGGGCACACTTTGGGCCGCGAATTATGGTGAAATTTTCACTCAAAACAATACGCTTGATTATTGGATTAGGGATGCTTTCGTCCATGTTCTTTATTCTGGCTGGTAAATTTAATTTAATGCCCTATGGTGGAGTAGAGAATGGGTTGGATCATTTAAAGCTTCTCATTGCTGCTGCAAGTCTAATGACATTTGGCGCTCTGAACAGTTTAGGAATTGGTTCATACACTCCCACCTTGGTAACCCTTTATATTTTGGGGCTGAATCCTCTGGCTGCGTTCCCAATCATTATGGGAGCCTCAGCGTTCTCTGTTCCGCTCAGTAGTATTCAATACATCAAATACAATCTTTACAGTCGAAAAATTACTTTGATTGCCGGGTTATTTGGCGTTGTCGGCGCAGCTTTTGGTGTGCATTTTCTTCATACCCTTGATCTTTCGAAACTGCAATGGTTGCTTGTCGTAATCTTGTTTTATTCCAGTTCCAGTCTATTAATCAATGAGTTTAAAACGTATAAATCCTCGGCAGTGATCAGGGATTGCAAGCATGCGCAAATTTAATTGATTTGTAATTAGTTCACTATACCTTACAGAAGAGAGGAAGGAATAACATGCGCATTTTAATTATTGGTGGCACAGGAACTATAGGGCAGTCCATTGGCGCAGAATTATCCAAACGTCATGAAATCATTGTTGCTGGGTATCGCCAAGGTGAAGTTCAGGTAGATATTGCTGATAAGACCTCAATTGAAAAAATGTATCAAACAGTTGGAAAGATTGATGCAGTGATTGCTACTACGGGTAAGGTGCATTTCGGCGCTTTCCCTGATATAACAGCAGAGCAGTATGCTTTTGGTTTAAATAACAAATTAATGGGGCAAGTAAACCTGGTTACTATTGGATTAAATTATGTTCATGATCAGGGCTCGTTTACCTTGACCAGCGGGATTATCAATCGCGACCCAATTCGTTGCGGCGCTTCAGCCGCGATGGTTAATGGTGCTATCGATAGTTTTGTAACAGCTGCAGCAATAGAAATGCCACGAAGATTGCGCATAAATGCAGTAAGTCCCACAGTTGTGACTGAGTCGATGGATAAATATGGCGATTTTTTTCGCGGATTTGTGTCTGTTCCAGTAGCAGTTGTGGCGCAGACATACGTTAAAGCGGTTGAGGGTGCACAGACAGGGCAGGTTTACTGTGTAGCTTAGTTTTGCTCGACAATGTTTGCATCTTTGTGAAAACAAATTCTAAAAAGAGCCGTGTTCTTTCGGGCAAGGCGTGCTGCTGGGGATAGATAGCAAATAAATGATAGATTCCCCAGTCGTATTGCTCTAATACCGGGCAAATTTGTTCTGCTTGTAGTGCAATTCGGGCATTTAATTCCGTAAAGCGGCCGATGCCTAATCCTGCTATACAGGCATGAATACAGCTTTCAATATCATTGGTATTCAATTTGGATTCAAATTTGAAATTATGAGCACCATCGTCTGCTAAGTAAGACCATGTTTGATCCTCCTGGTTTCGATGATGAAATGAGTAGTTCAGAAGCACATGATTGGATAAATCCGTGCCCGATCTGAGCGCTCCATGCTGAAGTAAATAAGCAGGGCTTGCATACAACCCGATTTTTTCTTTAAGTAACAACCTCATTTGCAAGTTACTGTCTTGTAATCGTGGCTCTGAAACAAAACCCGCACCACGAATAATCAAATCCAGGCGTTCTTTAATTGAATCCAATTGCTTGTTAGACAGGATTAAATCAATTTTAATATCCGGAAAGTCTCTCATAAAATTCATAATAACGGGCATTAAATAATGACGACCAAAGTAGGGAGGAGCACTGATTCTAATAACACCTGTAGGTTTTTTTGCCGACGCATGAATTAAGTTAAGTGCTGAATCCAATTCTTGTTGAATTCGTATGGCATGTTGAAAAAATAGTTCACCTTCAGTAGTTAATTGGAAATCACGGGTGGTTCGTTTTATTAAGCTTACACCAAGACTTGTTTCTAAATGTGCTATACGTCGACTCACTAAACCGCTGGAAATGCCTAAATAATGGGCGGCACGGCTAAAGCCACCTCGTTGAATCACCGCGGTAAAAATAACTGAGTCATCAAGAATTCCCATCTTCGCATCCAAGTGATTTATGAAAATAAATCATTCGTTATTGTCTATCCATTGTCAACCAGTAATCCACTTACTCTTTGTTTTCGCTAAAATCAATATAAATCAATTTCATTGACTATACTTCTTTTTGAAGTAGCTACAAATAAGAATAGAGGAGTAGGTCAATGGATGTGATGAATTTTGTATCGTTATTGGAAAAAAGAGTTGCGCAGTTTCCTCAAAAAGTAATTTACCGTTTTATCGAACCTCAAAAACCAGAACAAACCATAAATTACCAACAGCTCTATGAACGTGTGGTTATTATTGCATCGACCTTGCGGGAGCAAAAATTAACAGGAGAGCGTGTTTTATTGGCCTATAGCCCAGGATTTGAATTTATTGCTGCGTTAATGGGTTGTTTTGCCGCGCAAGTGATCGCGGTTCCTGCCTATCCTCCGGTCTCCAAGCGTACGGCTTTGCGTCTTGAAAATATTATGAAAGATTGTGGCGCTCAGGTTATCTTGAGTACCTCGCACAGCCGTTCCAGAATAGAAAAGAATGTACCATCAGGTCTAAATGCACGACTCTTATGTTCTGATTTATTTGATGCAAATATCCCTAAAAATATAGTCCTGCCTGAAAATGACGACCTGGCATTTTTACAATATACCTCGGGATCAACCAGTGGTATTAAAGGCGTAAAAATCAATCATCAAAATTTATTTCATAATTCGCAATTAATTAAAGAATCCATGAAATTAGGTGAGGAAGATGTCTTTATAAACTGGTTGCCGCAGTTTCATGATATGGGGTTAATTGGTGGTATTTTGCAATCATTGTATAGTAATTTTGAGGATGTCTTATTCTCACCTTTTGAGTTTATAAAAAATCCCTCTTTATGGCTGAAATTGATTACGCAATATCGTGGTACCATTTCTGGTGGGCCCAATTTTGCCTATGAATTATGCAGCAACAATATTCCCGAAGCGACTCTAGCTGAACTGGAATTATCAAGTTGGCGGGTGGCATTTAATGGTGCAGAGCCCATCAGCTCACGTACTATTGATAAATTCCATCAGCGCTTTAAACACTGCGGGTTTAAAAAGAAAAATTTTTATTGTTGCTATGGCATGGCGGAAACTACGTTGTTTGTTGCAGGGACGCATCTCGATAGTGAAAATACCGCCCTATATATTCAAAAAAATGGATTATCAACCGGCTCGGTCGTTTTAGCAAATCCATCGGATGATGGAGAATACATAATCAGTAGTGGTAAACCCAATCATTTCGAAAAGATTAATATTGTTCATCCTGAAACCCTAGCCCCGTTACCCGAGGGAGACGTAGGTGAGATATGGGTGCAAGGAAAATCCAACGCCTCTGGTTATTGGGGCGATGAGAAAGCATCCCTGAATCAAACAACATTTGCAGCAAATACCACAACGAATCAAGGCCCATTTTTAAGAACAGGTGATTTGGGAATGATTTATAAGGGCTATTTGTTTGTTACCGGCCGTATCAAGGATTTAATCATCATCCGCGGCGAAAATTATTATCCTCACGCAATTGAAGAAGCAGTGGCAGCAGCGCATCCCGCGATTCGCTCAGGTTGTGTTGTGGCGTTGGGATTAAATCATCAGCAAAGTGAAAAATTGGTGGTCGTGGCCGAGTTAAAACCCAATCCTAAAGTAGAAGCGTCGCAGGTGATTGAGCAAATTCATCATCACGTGGGTGAGGAGTGTGATGTACGGCTGCATGAGATCCATCTGGTACGCGCACATTCCATCCACAAAACTTCCAGTGGCAAATTGCAAAGACATGCATGCAAACAGACCTTACTTGAAGGAGGATTTAATGTAATCCATAGTTGGTATGAACATCCGGCTCCCGCAATGAATGAGGCGTCGATTCTTTCTGCAACCGATGATACCCAGGATGTAGTGAAACATCTTCTACTATGGTTACGTGAATATGCCCCAAAGCGTATCAACGCATTTTTAATGGATGAGCGCCGCTGCATCCCACCGCATATTATTCTTCATTTTGCACAAAAAGGTCTGTTTGGTTTACAGATAGCTAATGAATTTGGCGGATTAGGATTAAGTTATTCTCAAAGTATGCGGGTATATAAACAATTGTCAGCCATTAATCTTTCGCTGGGAATATTTGTGGGACTGGCTAATGCCAACATTCGACCGTTGGTTCACTATGGTCATCCACACCTGCGCGAACGATTTGTACCCATGCTTGCCAAAGGCCAAGATCTTGCAGCTTTTGCATTAACAGAGCCTGGAGCAGGATCGGATATTCATCAGTTAAAGACTACGGCGCGGGCGACGAGCGATGGACGATGGTTATTAACTGGCTCTAAATGTTGGTCAGGTTCGGCAGCCTGGTCCGGGGTGATGATTGTTTTTGCCAAAGCCTACGATGTGTTTGAACAACCCTTAGGATTAACTGCTTTTATCGTGCCCAGTGACTTCCCTGGTGTGTGTCAGGGAGAAGAGTCAATAACGATGGGATTAAAAGCGATGTCGCAAAACCATGTTCATTTTGAAGAGGTCGCGCTGACTGCGGAACATTTATTGGGCAGTCCAGGGGAAGGGGTAATAATTGCTGAAGCATCCTTGATGAATTCCCGACTGGGTATCGCTGCTTTATGCATCGGTGCGATGCAACGTTGTGTTCAGATTTCTATGCAATTTGCACAACATCGCACCATATCCACGGGCAAGCTCTATGACAATCCGCTCTGGTCTAAGAGAATTAACGAAATGCACTTTGCGATTTTGGCTTGTGATCATTTGTTAAATGCATGCACACGCCAGATGGATAAAAACATCCAATTACCTGCTGAATTAGCCTTGGTGAATAAAATAGTAAGTACAGAGTTCTTATGGAAAACAATAGATCAAAGCATGCAATTGCTCGGAGGGCGAGGTTATATTGAGATCAATGGCCTTGCACAAATTATGCGTGATGCGCGCATCATGCGTATTTTCGAAGGGACTACTGAGGTTTTATTAGACTACTTAGGCGCCATGATACTCGAGGAGCCTGCACGACTCACCGTTGTGTTTGATTTTCTATCTACACCGCAAGCGATTCGCGATGAATTCAGCTTATTAACGCGAGATTTGGTTTCTTGGAAAGAGCAGGCAGATAGGCAAGGAACAATAATCCTCTTGCGCCATCAGATAGGGGCATTGATTTCTAGCATGATCACCTATACGGCATCATCCTCAAGTGAAGATAAAGCTTATATATTGTGGCTAAAACAAGGGTATCAGCAGCGGCTGCAAGAGGTTAATATTCTGCTGCAAAATACCCATGAGCAATTATCTTTCCACAATCAGCAAGAGCTACCTTATCTTGACAGTATCGGCTGGATACAGTCTATATTCCCAGGGCAAATCGAACAAAATCAGGATCCGCTGCTTGTAAATAGTGAACCAAAAACCCAGAGTCCTAAAGCACAGACTAGGACTTTAAATGCAAGCGCATCAAAGATTGACGCAGAAGAAAAGGCTCAATTATTTGCCTGGATTAAAGACTGGTTGCAGCAGAAAAAAAGCATAAACGTTGGTGATTTAACCTCCGAAACGGTAATGAATAGCTTAGGTTTAGATTCGTTGCAGGCAGTACATTTAGTCGGGGAAATGGAACAGTACTTACAACAATCGCTACCGGTAGATTTGGTGTATGAATGTCGAACGATTGAAGAATTAATCGTAAGTGCGCTGCATAAGAAAAGTCAAAAATTTGCCCAAAATACTGATTTTATATTGAATGATGTACCCGCTTGCTTAGATATTCGCCCGGCCTGGTTGTCGGCTTTTTTGGAGTATGGTTATAAAGAAGAGTATTTGCATTTCACTTCGATAAACATTTGTGCAGAAAAAGTGTCCGCTTTATTGCAAGTGCCACAATATTTTATGCCCTCAGATAAATTGTTTCATTTAAATATTTTCAATTGTAAGGTGTCGCTCTTTCATCTAATGACGGTTTATTTTTTTCAGTTGGGCTTAGGAGAGCATACATCCAAGCTGCAATTGATGTCTTTAGAGCAGCGGTATAATCGGCCCATCCGTAATGCAACCGATATTCTGTTTAATCTGAGTGTCTGTAAACCCTTGTGGAAGAAAGAAGGGTTGGTTTATACAGTTGATTTTTCGGTAATGGAGGGATGTTTTCAAGGTAAAGCCGAATTTTATTTACCTTGTGAAGCCCAAAAAGCGCTCGCTGCGCTACAATTACCTGAGGTGCAGCTCGATGCTTTAGCAATTAAGCCATTAATTCCCCACTGGTTCAACAATCCCTATCATGCGATGCACTATGAGATTGAGCATGCTTTAGTTTCCAAACAGGGAATCACTGCCGAAGTGAGGACTTTAAGTGATGCGACTCAATTACCCCATCAGAAAATGACCCATGTGATTTTATCCAGCATCTATACTGCGCAACTGGGAGTGATTTTTGCCTGCTGGGATAATGAATTGACGGAAAAGCATGGTGAATTTTATCTAATGAAGCACCATGAATACATCACCGATGCCTATCATGTTCCCGCCAACGGTGTGCAAAAAATCCAGATGCGGTTAAAAAACAAAGTATGTAATTACAATCGTATGATTTACACCATGGAATTTGCCATTGAGCACTGTATGCAAGGCGAGGTTGCTTTTGCCATACCAATGATTCAAAGGAGTTAATTATGGAGCAATGGTCAAAGGCACTCGATTTCGCTGCTATTGGCGATAAATACGCTACACCTAGATATATTTTCAATCCACAACAGTTGCACAAAAATGTCGCGGCATACGTTCAGTTAGTCGGGAGTGCTGCAGGCATTGCTTATCCAGTTAAGGCTAATCCGGCCTTAACTGTTTTGCATGAATTAGGTCGTTTGGGTTGTAGTGCGGACTGTGCGGGTGAGGCAGAGGTCAGCCTTGCGCAGGAAGCCGGTATCCCATTATCAAATATCATTTACAATACCCCGTGCCCGGATAAAGCTTTGGCGCTTTTTTTATTAGCCCATCATGGAAAAGTGGTCATTGACTCTTTAGAGTTCCTTGAGGAATTAGCCCATGCTTTGCAGGGAAAAGAATACCCCGGGATTTTGTTTTTAAGAATAAATCCGGCCTTGGATTTAGCTTACTCTACACCAATGGAGGCTCATAAACTTCTTGCTCATGGAGCTTCACAAGCAAAATTTGGTATACCCGCAGAAGAGTTACTGGCTTTACCGCACCTACCATTAAACATTCAAGGTTTGCACCTGCATATTGGCAGCCGTATGGATCGCTTGGATAATTACATCATCATGCTCAATTATTTACATGAGATTGCTCATGCTTTAAATGTTAAAGGACAGAATATAACCTGGATCAATTTAGGGGGCGGCCTGGGAATTCCTTTTCATAGTGAGGCAGTTTTTCCTGAAATTGAGTCGTTCGCTGATGGCTTGCATTCACACCTCTTAGCTGGGTTTCGTTATATGGTGGAGCCAGGTAATTCCCTGGTTGGGAACACGATGGGGTTATTAACGCGGGTGGTGCAGATGAAAAAAATGCGGGGTAAGCGTTGGGGGATTCTTGATGTGGGATGTGATCAATTAATCAATCAAATTGCCTTAAAAACCCCGCATCAAATCCTGAACGCAGCGCATGAACCTTTAGCATTTTCGGGACCTGATTCGTTAGGCGGCCCTCTATGTTTTGCAGGGGATGTTCTTTTGCCTCAGACGGATTTAAGTAAAGTCGCAGTCGGTGATGTGCTGTTCATTCAACATACCGGAGCTTATTGCTATGCCCTGGGTAATCATTTTAATGGCCGCTATCTTCAGGGTATTTTGACTGTGGATGCAACGAATCAACTTCGTGAGGCACATGCTGTAGAATCGCTTTATCAAGATTTAAATCATGCAACGTATAATCCTTTTTCACAACACATTGACCCTTTAGCTCATGAGCATTCGGGCCACATTGATGTTCAGGTTCAAGATGTTTTGCAACTCCCATCAATACTTTATCGGGAGTTAGCGCCAATTATCAAAAGCAAATTTAATTTATCCATGCAAGAAATTAAACTGAGTTATTTTTATTGGGACCATCTGAATTGGGGATTTTACGAAGAGCCAATAGCGCTTAAGTTTTTTTATATGCTGCGTTCAGGGATTCAGAAGGTTAACGGTGAATCCCAGATTTTGGTCTATTTCTTAGAGCAGTCTAATTCTTTGCGGATTCGCCTCGGTATTGTACTCAATGAGAGTCATAGAGGATAAAAAGAGTAAGCACTAAAGTGGTAAGCCTATTGAGCTTGTGTTCCCATCTAAGGCTTTTGCACTTACCCACTAAGTAGCAGGCTTCACCGCTTCATTCGGGCGCTGATATAAGGGTGTAAATTTTTTACCTTGATTATGAAAAAAGGTATTGGTTTGCGCCCCTAAATAAAAGATTATCCGATTACAGGCATCTTCTGTAATTAATTCTTGTTTCATTGCCTGCGTTAAAGGAATAACCGGTGTTACTAAATCCTCATCCAACACGAGATGGCCTTTTGTAAGAAAAGAGCCGATTTTTTCGATGAGTTGCTCGCGTTCGGATAAGTTTTTTTTGCTAAATAAAAAGTTATCTTTTAGCCATACCGTTCTCTCTACTGGGAGATTATTTAGAAAAGTCGATACCTCTAACGCTGTTTTATTAGCGAAAAGAGCATTCGCCTGTAAATTAATCTGAGTCACTGTTTCTGGGATATTACCGAGCATATCGCATAAATTGCCTAGCGACCAATGATTCAGTTCATTATTGCTTAAATCAAGAGTGTGCACATGCTTCGGTAAGTAAGTAAATTGCTTCCCAACGATATAATGTTGACAGCGCCCTAAATGCCAATTGCTCAAATCAAGAGTATGTACTGGCTTGGGAGTTGCTGCAAAAAATTTCTCAAAAGGTAACTGATCATGATTAAACCATTTAATGGTATGGACTGTTGCGGGAAATGAATTAAATAATTCTGAAATGGATAATTCATCGAGTCCAAATATACTTAAACCGAGCGTATGAACATAATTCGGTATTTTTTTAAAAAATGCCGCACACATAAGTTTATAGTCATCTCCCTCGGGCAGAGAGGTTGGGAGGTCAACATACAAAGCTCTGTAAGTCTTTGCGATGTTTTTTAGGAATAAAAAATTGGATTCTCTCCATGATAACTGCCATGAATTTGCTCTTAAATCAAGTATATCCCCATCTTTTAAGAGGGTAAAAGCTTTATTATTCATCAAGTGAAGTGAATTACCTTTTAGGTTCACTTCTCGGGCTGCTGGTAATGCCTTTAAAAATCGCTCGATAAGCGCCGCGGTAGGTATCCCCCCTAAAATTCTCTTTGCATCTAATTTAATGAGGTCTTGGGGAAGAAACTGGCAGATTTTTTCGAAATCGCTTATGGTTACCGAGGAATCGATGCGAACGAGCGAGCCCAAATCAATACCACGGCATCTTTTGGGTAAATTTCGAATTATTTGCTCGAGATCAGTTGGTGAAAAATTATAAGGTACCTCATCAAAACGGATATATACTGCCTGGTTGGTTTGACTGTCAATTAGATTAAGTTGCGCAATAATTTCATCTACTGGCAGGTTATGTCCCATTTCATTCAGAGTTTTTATTTTATATTCTTTCATGGTTTTATTTGATTTTTGGCTGCAGATAGAAGATTTAGCTACAGCGATATTACGATTGATGATCTATTTACTGGTTGTATGTTGTTTTGTAAATAGTTATCACTAAATTATTTAATTAAGAATTTTAGCAGGTAGGGAGGGCTTCATGAGTTCGTGCTTGTGCACAGCCACTCTCTTAATATAATCCCTATATAAGTAAGACTTCCTGTCTATGAGTAACTGCGCCAAACGAATCAATTATAGAGTGCTTTGAATAAATGTCCCATAATCATTTGCTTATATCCTTGTAAGAAATATCTTAAAATTCGAGAGTTAACAACTTTAAGACTCCCCGGAAAATTTTAAATCTTTGGCGTTACCTGATGAAAGAGCATCCGCCATTGGTATCCCTGTAAGCGCCAAATAGAGGAACGTATCGCTTGTTTCATTTCACCAGTGGAGGATGCCTTAATGGAACTAATATAGGTGAGTAAGATGAGGTCATCGGCGAGCGGATGTGTTTTAAATGCAGTACCGCTGCACTGAGAATCATCTTCGCGATTCAGCCATTCGATAACCGCATTTTTATTGTATTCCGTGCCACTACTACCAATTTCGATAAAGGCTTCATCGAATAGGTCAGCCAAATTAGGGACGGGGTCTTTCTTATCAAGTAATTTTTTTTCTAATTGAATGATTTGTTCAGTAATTGCTGCATCCATAGTATTTCATTATAAAAAAACCTGACTTATCATATCACAGTGTTTTAGTCGTGGTGCAATGTGCCCTTATTGAGTCGCATACTTACCCTCTTGAGCTTTAGAGCTGTTTATTTCTTATTACGGCATTTATCGGAACAATATTTAACCTCATCCCAAATTTTTTCCCACTTTTTACGCCAAGTAAAAGGCTTTGCGCAGACGATGCATGTTTTTTGCGGTAAGTGTTGTTTTTTTATCCCCTTAGGCATCCTGTCCTCCATTATTTAAAAACGCTGATTTTTGTGCTTGGTTCCAATAACTAAAAAAGCGTTTGTATTGCTTATCCTCTGCGAGGGTTATGAATGGTTGGGGTTTAATAATTTCAACGTCATAAGTTAGTGAAAGTTTGTCAATAATCTGTCTTATGTGGCTATCAGCAGTGGCAAAGGTTTTTATCCTTGCTGGCGCTAAAGACTCTATTTGCGCAAAAGTATTTCCTCTGGCCAGTACCAGTGGCATTTGGCAAAGCGTTTCATAAATAAAAACCAAACGCTTCAAAGAATAGGAACGATTTCTAAAGTACTCATCATCCCAAATAAATATCGCTAAAGACTGATCATCAAGATTGTGTAATGCTTTATGCTCTTTATTAAGAGCTTTTTCATGCACCCAAATAACCGTTTTATGCATAGTCATCTCTTAGTCGTGGAAATAAACTTGCGGTGAGTTCCTGATAGCTTGCGTTTAATAATGCATTATGTTCAGGCGTGGTATCTACCAAATTACCAAAATATTTGTCCACATTTTCAAGATTGAAAATATAGGGTTTATTGCTAAACGTACTGGCGACCCATTGCCAGGAAAGGTTATTACTGGCCTCATCGCCATCGAGCAAATGTTCTAAAAACCATTGCGCCCCTACTTGCCACTTGATGCGCCTGAAGTGGACGACATAGCTTGCCAGATACATGCGCGCGTGATTGTGTACGTATCCGGTATCTACAAGATCTCTGATGAATGCATTAATACAGGCAACCTCTGTTTGGGCATGAGCAATGTCTTCAGGGAGTACGTCTGCGTAATCTTTGGCATTAAAGCCTGTTTTGTAGGTTTCGACATCATGCCAAATCCACTCCGGGTGGTGTTCGGCAATTCGCTGCCAAAAATCCCTCCATGCAAGTTCTTGAATAAATTTGGTGATCTGTACGGGATTCGCGCATTTTTTCAGTGCGTAATTTCTGATCTCATTTAAATCAATGATGCCATGATGCACATAAGGTGAGAGTCTGGTGACCTTCCCATCAACAAAATTTCTGGTTCTTCCATAATTAATCGGGTCAATTCTTTTCAGGGTGTCTTGAGCTTCTAAAAAACCTCCATTAATCGGTGATGCTTGTCCTGTCGCCCAAGGGGCAAGTGTCTTAACATAGGCTATGAGTTCATCCCTATTGGTGAAATTTGTTTTCAGCATTTGCATTTATTGAATCCTGGCTTTATTTATTTATCAGAAATTATTTTAGATAAAGATTTGCAACTCCTATACTTGTTTATGGTTCAGTCATTTATGATGCAATCCTCGAAATAATCAAAGTTAAAATGACGATCGCAGTCGCATAACAGCGAGTCTTAAAATATGAAAGCGTGATGACATTTTTTTTAAATAGATAATAATCGATGAGCAACAAGAGAAAAAAAGCAGCAATGAAGAGGCTCAACAAAATCTTAAAAGGAAGCATCAGAAAAGCGAGCCATAAAGTAACAACAATAATATTACTCGATATAGGTAAGATGCGACTCCATTTCCCATCGAGGTGTAGATGTTGCCCCCAATGCGCACCCGCAAGGAAACTGGCA